>Ga0118677_10010372_pt1 | contig 12150 bp, 8 predicted proteins | sample AliMusrvi5mmetaG_FD_86154 | JGI IMG/M metagenome (GOLD analysis project Ga0118677, IMG submission 86154)
CCCTCAGCCACTCCCGCACATTTTTTCCGTGAATCTCCAACTCCGGTGCGATTTCCGCCAGTGGCTCCAGCACGAAGAGCCGTTGCGTCAGGCAGGGGTGCGGCAGGCATAATGCCGGTGTGTCGCGTTGCTCGCCTTCGTAGAGCAACAGATCGATATCAATCGTGCGTGGGCCCCAATGCACAGCGCGCTCGCGTCCCATGCGTTTTTCAATTTCTTGCAGTCCGGCAAGCAGTTCCTCGGGGGAGAGAGCCGTGGTGAGTTCCACGGCCATATTCATAAAATCCGGTTGATTCGTATATCCCCATGGCGGGGTCTCCAATATGGCGGACACGGCGACCATGTGTGTCTCCGGCAATGCTGCCAGTTGTCGCACTGCTTCACGCAGATTCGCTGCGCGATCACCCAGGTTTGCCCCGAGGGATAAATATACGTGATGCAGTTGCGTGGTCATGTTCTTTCTCTTCCGCGGATTCAGGATGGCGATCTTTCCGTGCGGGAAACAACAAGTCCCTGGCATTGGATTTGTTTCGTCACACGAGTCAGACTTCATCAAAAGATACATGTTTTATTCGCTGTTCTTGCGTTTTTGCCTTCTGCCCACCCCATGAAAGAGGTGGCTAACAACAGCAAGCACTCTTCAACTAGCTCATTGCCTCACGACGCTAAAGAGCGCTGCAATATATTTCCGTTTCGTGCTCGATAAGTAATCTATCTGGTCTTTTCGAGCACGAGCACGAGCACGAGCACGATTTATTGATCCCCATGTAGTATTCGCGGCGCCTGGGACAGGCGTTTCATCCTTCATCCTTCCGCCTTCATCCTTTATTAAACTTGCCCTGTCCCGGTACAACCGGTACAATACTGCGGGGGGATGCTATTGTGCGTGATATTTTGCAAATGTTGGAAGCTGATGGTCGCCTGACCGTCGAGCAATTGGCGGAGCGCAGCGGGCGTGCGGTGGATGAGGTGCGGCAATACGTTGCGGGCGCAGAGGCCGACGGCACGATTCGCAAATACAAAGCGGTGGTGAATTGGGATCAGGTGGAAGGCAGTGATCAGCTAACGCTGGCGTTTATCGAGGTGAAAGTGACGCCGCAGCGTGAGTTTGGCTTTGACGCCATCGCTGAACGCATTCTGCGTTTTCCGGAAGTGCGCTCACTCTACTTGCTCTCGGGTAGTTATGATTTGCATGTAGTGGTACAGGGCAAAGATTTACGCGAGATCGCCAATTTCGTCACCAGCAAACTGGCTACCCTGGAGACGGTGATGAGCACCACCACACATTTTGTGCTGAAAGGGTACAAGATCGATGGCGACGCCATGAAAGACGACGACATCCCACAGCGACTGCCCGTCACGATGTAGATATTTTTTAGGAACCACAGATTACTCAGATTTTGGTCTTGAAATTATAGAGGCGATTGCAAAATTAAAAATCTGAGAGGATTTATCGGTACCTCAGCGAATAACTATAGCTACCAGACCAAGTGATTCGAGAGGTACCGATGAGCAAGTTCACCGCAAGCATAGCCGCCTTTTGGACTCGTGTCAATCAGACACTCTTTCCGTGGATTGAGACGACCATCTCCGACCCGTTGACCGCGCCGTTGTATGACCTGATCGTCATCCTGGAATTTCTGCGCGTCGAAGAGGTCTTACGCCACGTCGCACACTCTGGGCAGGTGGGCGCGCCCCTTGCCGATCGTGCGCCCTTGTTGCGGGCCTACATTGCCAAGGCCCACCTGCAGATTCCGACGACCACCGGGCTGCTTGAGCGCCTGCAGGTGGATGGCGCGTTGCGTCGCCTCTGCGGATGGGAACTGCCCGCGTTGCCGCCTCCGTCGACACGGCGCGGCGTGACCCGGACGGGCAATCCGGTCCGCGCCACGCGTCATGGGAAGCGACACCATGCCAAGCGTCGTGTGCCCAGTGAAGCGACGTTCAGCCGCGCGTTTGCCGCGTTTGCCCAAGCGCAGGTGCTGGATCAGGTCCACGCCCAGCGGGTGCAGGAGTATATGGGCGAGCAACTCTGGGAGCATGGGGCCTATGATGGGACGGCGATCAGCGTTCAGGAGCGTCCGGCGCCCAAGCCGCCCAAGCCCGCTCCCGTGCCCAAGCCGAAAGGCCGTCGCAAGAAAGGGGCGGAGCCGCCCGCCCCCCCGCCGCCGACCCGCTTACACCTGCAACGGCAGATGACGGATGTGGCCGCCATGCTCGCGGAATTACCCACCGCCTGTGACAAAGGCGGGAAGAAGAATAGTAAAGGGGATACGGAATATTGGGCGGGCTATAAGCTGCACCTGTTGACGGTCGATCGGGACATCCCGATCGCCGCGCTGACCACGTCGGCCTCGATGCATGATAGTGGCGCCGCGATTCCCTTAATGCGCCTGGCCCGCCAACGCGGCGTCACGGTCTTGTATGATTTAATGGATGCCGCCTATGATGCCCCCGAAATTCACGAGGAATCGCGGGAGTTGGGCCATGTGCCCATCATCGACATGAATTGCCGGAGTGCGGCCCAAAAGGCCGAAACGCAACGGCTCGCGTGCTTAGACTTCTCGCGTCTGGATGTCGAGCGGGCGCTGGTGGAATCCGATCGACGTCGTCGATATAAAGCGCGTACCGCCGCCGAGCGGGTCAACTCCCGCGTAAAAGAGGCACCGGATGTGCGGTTTGTACGCCTCCGTGGTCATCCAAAAGTCCACGCGCGGTTGATGTGCAGTGTCTTAGTCATCTTTGCCAAAGCGGTGCTCTGCTTATAAAGAGACTGGCGCACAGTGCCGAGGAGAAGCGAAGGGAACAACAGCCCTGCGCGGGATGCACACATCTCGGCAACGGTAATTGTTTTATACAATGTGTTTACTATATGCGAATAAACCGTTTTTGAGCAGATCTGGAGCAAAGTGGCACAATGCTGCAGAGTTATCCACAGGTTATCCACAGAATTTGGTGATTTTTTGCCATTTCTGCCCGATAATTATGCAATCGCCACAGTAAATTCTATATTTTGCTTACCACAAAACTGGCGGAAATTCTCAACCGTCATCTTTTGTAAAATCATCGTCCATCACCTTCCTGAATCTTCGCCAACCGTCTTACAACGGCCTGAAGTTGATCGGCAGCAGCAACCTCGGGAGAGGACTCACATAAACGTATGGCCTGAATGGCTAACTCACGCACATCCTCTGGATATGCATTAAGTTTCTCGATGATCAGCCCGTTCACATCGGGAAGTAGGATCTTCTCGGTTCTAATCATTGTCACTCCAATCCCAGCGTTTCAATGTATGGTAGACATCCCATGGTTTTTCATCCAGCAAATTTAACATCTCAAATCGATCGAGGATATCTCGCACCACTGCACGTGCAGCAAACTGGTTCGTCGCAGACGAAGCGAATTCAACAAATCGTGGCATCTCTCTCTGAAGTATACTAATATCGACGCTTAGATTCAAGTTTATCCGCTCGGGTGGTGGAACAATAACGAAATCGTAAATGACCGCGCGGTCTTTCCCCGATGCTTGCCTTAGAATTCTACCACGACGCTGGACGAATTCACGTGGGTTTGTACTGCTGGCAAGTATAAACGCAATACGGGTTGATGGTACATCAACCCCCTCATCCAAGCATTTGATAGCCACAAGTATCTGGATCTCGCCAGAGTCGAACTGCGCTAGAAGATTCTCGCGATCAGTCAAACTCACAGTGTGGACGAATTCATGGCAGCGAAAACCAAGCTTGGCAATCGCCTGCAATACCTCTTTATGTCCTCCAGGAGCACAATAGACCAGAATACCAGAAGGCTCATCTCCGCGTTGTCTATACTCCTCTTGTATACAGCGTAATAATTGTAGTAAAACCGGTAGTTTTTGCTGTGCCGACGAGATGATTCGCGCTCTTTGCAGAAGGAGTTTCTGCAATCGGTCACGTAGTTCGTGGTGATGCTCTGCTGCGCTGGCCATAGCGATGATCTTTTGCGTCAGCTCTTCGTATTGATCTGTTTCATCATCATTTAGGCTAACTAATTGCGGGTAATATTCATATGGAGTCAAGAATTTCCCAATAGCTTGATCCAGCGTGTACTCAAAACATGTCGGTCCAAAATAGCGAAATATGGTTTCTGTTCCCTCATCATCGAACCAACGGCGTGGTGTAGCCGATAATCCTAGTCGAAGACCAGCGCAATCCAGCATTGCTCTCCGTAAATGCTTAGCTCCTAAGCCGTGCGCCTCATCTCCAACTAACATTGTATCATCTAAAGGCAAACGTTGTGTTGCTAAGGCGAATTTGTCCATAGCTGCAGTCTTATGAACGGCTATTATGCATAAATGGCTTATTATGCCTAAATTGAAATCCTGTATAGCGGACTTCACGGCAATCTGCCATTGCCCATGCTCTCCACTACAAAGGATCGGGGTAAAGCAAAATTGGCGGCAATTCCGGTCCCATTGTTCAAGTAGATGCAGGTAAGGCACGAGGATAATAAGTGCTACACGTTTATGCTGCTGATAGACAGCTGTGGCGGCGGCCAGCGATGTTATCGTCTTCCCAGTTCCAGTGGCCATTTCGAAGACGCCTCTACATCCCGCACTTTGCCAGGCCTTAATAGCTTTTTCTTGATAATCGTGAAGTCGAATACTGCAATGTGGCGTAGAATTACAAACAATTTGCGAATGTTGCTTTACGTATGGAGGATCAATTGATGTTCGCATTTGGATGAACTTTTCGCGTATCGCATCTGGAATACGAAAAACACTGAACTGCTTATTCTGATTGCACCACAATGCTTCCAAACGTGACTGGTGCATTTCCACGTAAGGCGCTTGCCCGGACTCCCATGATTTAAAGACAGAATAAGCCTCTCCGTTCAGAGATCCTTTGATAGAGTCATTTAACGATCCATGAACAGCGACACGATCACCACATTCATCGGTAAAGACTGCGACTTTGTCGTGATAAACTCCTGCTGCAGCACGATCACGTGGAAGGGCAAAGCGGAATTCAAGAATATCCTCGGCAACCATCCATGCTAGGGCATTTCGAGTATCTTGCTCAAGCGTTATTTCTAGATCTTCAATATTTTTTACGAGGATACCAAAGAGAACAGAATCCGTTCTAGCTGACTCACCCAACTTGAGTGCTTCCCAGTCTGCCTCTTCAAGGATAGGCGATATAACTATCCTGCCATAACCACCTCCGGCTACAAGCTCTGCCATCCCTTGTGCAGCAAGGCGTAACCAGCCGGATGTAAAGAAACCTACTCCGCGCAGATAATCCTTAGACTGTTCTAGCAAGGGTACTTGCAGGTCGCGAATAAGGTTGTAGTATTCGCTATCATATACAGGCAGTAGTTTAATTTCACGTAGCACTGTCATGTAACTCCGTTAAGCGAATTATATCCCCGTCAATCATTACTTTACTCTCTATCCCTAACATTATCGGTGTAAGTTTCTTTTTCAAAATTCCTATATCGCGCATATTTGTTGAAAAAATATCTAATTTAGCCGCCCCATCGTACTCTTTTTCGAGAATAAAGTATAAAAGGTCGTCCAAAGTCTCTATTCGATAAACATTGGGTATCGAGACGAATGCATTTCGTTGTGTGCCAATGATTCGATAATTTCCACCCTGAGAAAGTAATTCTACAATGAGAGTAGGCGTCCAAAGTATTTGTTCAGGTAATTGTGGAAGATGTTCAAACATATATTCATAAAGGTGGCTTGCAAGACCAAACGCCTTACCGGCAATCGCTCGGTCATTTAAATGGCTCGCAGCTATTGATTCAAGTTCAATCTGTCTCTCTGCAGACCAACCGAGTGAAGCTAGGTGAACTATCATACCCTCGCTATAATGTAAAATGTTTTTATCATATTGAACATTATAGACACTCCGGTTTTCGTAACCTAATCCATCAACATAATGCTCATATAATTCGGTAAATCTACATGGTCCTTTCTTTGACAGAATATAGGTAATTACTTCTGCTGCAAACCCGCAGACACGATCTTTTAGAGACTCTGAATGCTTTTGCCTTATGAGTGGATATTTCGATAAGTCAAACTGATCAGCGAAAAATATCTGTAGTAGTGAGAACAACAACATCGACGTTGTAACACCTATCATTCTACAAGTCACCCGTTTATCATTAAATAGTTTTGCTACTGAAACATGAGGATAGATACGAAGTAATGAATTGAGATGATCAATGATTGGAATAAGCTTTTCTTCTTCCAGTTCGAGTTGTTGGAGATGAACATATTTCCCCTTATTCACACGCAATAAATTAGGAATATTCGAGAAATAGTTTGCCATGAATACTATTTCATTAAGACATAGCCGCTTAACCGCAAAATCCCTTATCTGCTCCCATGTTACCGTTTTATTCTGTTCCAAAACAAATGATTCAACCATAAGTGGTATTGGTTTTCTCTGAACACTTATCCCACGCTTTGTGACATATGGATAATAAGGGTAATCTAGTAGTAAATTATTCGATTCTCTTAAACATGAATACAAAGCACTCTCACTTGGAATTGCTGCTGCCACAAGCTTTGCTTTGAATAAATCGAATATTCCACTTATAGATATATATGGAATATCATTATTAATCCTACATAGAATATCATTCTCAATTTCTGTAATAAGCATGATAGGTATAGTAACATGAATTCGGTGTATATAGGTACCCCTGTCCCATAGCAATAAATCTGGAGAACGTTCAATATAGGCATAAATATTTCTCTCTGATATTTGTCCATGGGTAGGTCTATCTTTGTTAACTTCAGCATGTACCTCTGTAAAATGCATAGGTCGCCCAGAATTGCGCAGTATCATTTCAACAACTATCACACGGTGCTTTCCATACTTAAGCGCCCAAGCATATTGATTGTATAATGCTTGATCGTCTGCAAATATTTCCTCAATAACATCATCGAGATAATATAAGAATCCTTTCGAAAATAACAGCATTCCACAAGTTATACCACAACCACGTTGTTGGCAGTAAGATTGCATGGTGCAGATCGCTTCTCCAAAAGAAAGTATTCCATTCTCCTGATCGCACACTGCTTTTGCAAGAACCGGACCGATCTCTGTACAGCTGATGCATGAATAGCCTGGCATAATGATGCGAATCGGTGAAGCCCAGACTATCTCAAATGACTCAGAAAGGTTGATAAAAGCTGCCATAGCTTCATCCGTGGGACAAGATTGCCATCGCCATCTTTGTGCTAATGCGTGTGCCACCTCATCAGCACTGCAGATACCTCCAGCAGCAGAAAGTATCTCAGCCACGGCAAGCCATAGACGATTCAGACACTGTAAATTGTCATCCGAGGTGAGAAACGGCATACGTTTTCCCTCTATTTGCCTGACGCGCTCGCGCGTTATTTTTTCATTGTTTCCTAGTTCTTCAAGTGTCCACTTCCTCCCTTCCAACACACCAAGTCGCCCTTTTAAAATTGTGCTCTCACGCTCATTCTTAGCGACAGGATAAACGAATGCATTTACGAGTTGATCAAAACTGCAGTAATCTTCGATGGATAATCCTTTAGCGAACTTGTTAGAAAACTTCGTCGCTTGTTCTCGGAGTTTCCAAACTTGTTGAATACAATTAAGTCCATGCATCGTTAGCCCAAGTCGTTTAATGATAAATTGTTCAGACAATAATGCGATATTAGACCATCTAATCTCATGTTGCATATTGCCAAATAGCAGAATTATATCATCATGTAATCCCGTAACTTTGAACTCGCTAATGGAATCCATATCTAAATCGTTAAATATCGATATGTCGCATATACGATCAATGAAATTGAAAGAGGATAACAATTCAAATTTATCGTGAATTGACTTGATGATAATCGCGAACAATTCTTCCGATATTTTAGCTTCGAGAAGGTAATCCAGAGAAAGAAAATATAATACATCGATAAAATCATCAGGGAATATTGCAATCATTCGGAGTCTTTCAATATTTTCCGTGGCGATATCAATATAACTATTAATATTAAGCGTATTAAACGATTGATCTGCTATCTCGTTTAGGATCAAATCTGGTATCTGCATCAACTCATAGAGAGAATGCCTTAACAGACTCCATTCCGATGGGTCTGAGGGTTTGCGTTTTCCTAGTTGTGAAAAATCAATACCATGGGGATAGAAAAATGGTAGAATTGTCCCTTTTTTGTTAGTTGTCGTATGCTTTTTCTTTAAATTGCTCAGAGCTGGATAACGTTGTATGATATTTGATTGTAGGCGTTTAAAATCATGCACAGTGGTTGTTCCGACTCCGTGCATTTTAAAGAAGTCGAAACTCTGGAACTGCAATAGATGCTCGCATGTCACTATTTTTTTACGAGACAATATTCTTCGAGAATGTGTTGCTAGATTGTTCAGTAAATCATCTGGTATTAATGTGCCTATAATTTTCGTTGCGGAATCTTTCAGGTCTTCTATCTTTTGTCGCTCTTCTAGAATATTTTTTGGTACGTCCCACCCAATCATTACCCCTGATGATGTTAATATCAATTGATCATCAACTTGTCTCTGAATGTGTAGCAACTCAGCAATTATATGCGATGCAACACCTACTTTTCGTAATTTATCCTCTGTGATCGACAGAAATCCATTGATATCACGGACACCACAGTTGATTAAAGCATCAAATGCATTGATACTGATTCGCCGCAGTATATCTTCAAATACTGTGTCAGGCAAATTGTCAACTGGTTTGTCTGATCGGCTATTCAACATTAACAACCTCAAATGGATGGCACATGACCTGTCACTAACCCGGATTATTCTTCTTCCGCGAATTCCAAACCAAGGCCAGGTTGACATTGCTCATAATAATCAACTGCGCTCTCGAATTCAGCCATCGCTTCTGAGTGAAAGAAAAAGTTCATTTTGCATACTTCTGACGTATCTTCATAAAAACTTCGTTTCCCGGTATCAGTTCCGCTTCGCCTTGCGCTAATTGCGAAAGTCTTCTCTCTGCTTCCTCTGCCCAACATTGTTCGATGTCGGCTTGTACGGGAAGGTTGAGACTCATGAGGAGCTTTTCTACCAGGAAAACTCGTTCATCAGAAGGTAACGATAGCGCGTCATCAATGATCTTATTGCTCCAAGTTGACGTTTGGATACCTCCTAACCCGGCATAGCCGGAACCAATAGACCGATCAACAATATCGCGTGTATATCCCTAGTTTCTCCCGCAGGAAATACAAACCTTATCAAATATCAACGGGTTCGGCCGTCCCAACGGGACTAGCGCTTTCTGTCTCTCAGGAACCCGGCAATAAATTGCCGGGCTATTTTCGAATGTCCCTTCTGGACATAAGGAACCACAGATAAGACGGTAATTACTATCCTGCATTATTCATAACTATTTCAAATAATGCACAGTTAGCCCGGCAGTCCTTTCGTTTCATGAATAATCCGGGCCACATGAATAATCAGTATCATCTATTCGACCAAGGCTTCGCCTCATTTTTACATTAACTGTGTGGAGATTCCAACACAACGCGCCACGGCCCCGTCCGTCGAGAGCCTCTGGGTCGAACGAGGCGCGGACTACGGCGAAACACATGGCACGAGAACAGACTCTTACTGCTTACTTTTTCCACTCTTCACCCTTCACTCTTCCCGGTGGTCCCCGTTTATCACTCAATCGCCGTTCTGTCCGAGCAGCCGTTTCAATCGTGCTATTTCCGCTTCAGCGGCTTCACGTTTCCGCTGTTCTTCCTCTCGTTGGTTATCCGCGGTTTCACGCAGGCGCTGTTCTTCCTCACGTTGGCGGTCCGCGGCTTTCCGCAGTCGCTGTTCTTCCTCACGCAGTTGACGTTCTTCCTCACATTGGCGCTCTGCCGCCTCTCGCCGACCGCGTTCTTCCCGCATCTTCTCCTCAACCTCACGCGCCAATATCTCGAACATCACATCTTCCTTGGCCATTTTCTCCTTGACTTCTTTTGTTTCTGCCAGTCGTGTCAGGGTGCGGTAAATTTGGCGAATGAGCGGGGTATGCGGGCGTTTTTCGTCCACAATCAAGGTATGCCGTGTCCGATCGGAGGGATGGTCTTGACGGAACACGGCGAGCAACTCTTCGACATCATTGCGCTGAGTATCGCCCAGCAGGGGAATCTGCACGGCGTAGCAATCATGCGTTAAACGCTCCAGCACGTCGCAGCGAACAGTGAGTTCTTCTCTGGTGATGAGATCGAGATAACGGCGATCGATTTTAACGGCGCCGGGGAGACGATCATCGATGGTATAGCCAAAGAAATAGATGGTAATGATGGGTAAGCTCTGGCGCAGCGGCTCCCCCATGGTCTGAGGTATCTGGTACACGCGCCGATATTCCTCAGCGAGGTAGGTGCGAAAACGCTCCACATCCGAGGAGAGTCGCGCTTTTTGCAACTCGATCAGTACGTGTTTCCAACCATCCGGGGTCAGGATACGCGCTTTGAAATCCAGACGATAGAATTTCAAGCTGCCATCCTCGGCTTTGGCAGTGAATTCTTGCGCGGCGAAATCGAGCTGATCGACAGTCGTCCCCAGGATGCGCTCCAGCATACCGCTCGCGATAGCGCGGTTTTCCATGAGCTTTTTAAAGACGATATCATAAATAGGGTTGGCGATCAGCATATCAAACTCCGATTGGGAACGCAGATTTGCTATGATATTATAACGGGATGACTTGAAGGGTGCAATGTCATTGCTCATGATAATCAACTGTACCAACGGGGACAGCCTTAAGCAGGTGTCATCAATATAATCAATGACGAGTATCATCCTGTGCTGGATGATTTATAGAGAGCACCCAACGCGAAGACAGTCCCCAGCAGCTTCTAGTTTCCAACAAGGTTATATATTTTCCGCAGGAAATAGAGACCTTATCAAATATCAACGGGTACGGCCGTCCCTACGGGACTTGCGCTTTCTGACTCCCAGGAACCATTTTCAAATGTCCCTGCGGGACATAAGGGTCGGCGCGGAAATAACTTCACATTCTGACGCCAGGCGCTTGGTCGTGATCGCGGCGAGCGTCTGCCGACATATGAGGCCATATTTCAAAGACGCTCAACAAAGAGCACGGGCAAGCGTCGTAGACCATGAGGCTCTCGAATGGAACAAGTCAGAATGTGAAGTTATTTCCGTGCCGGCCCTTAGAATGCCAGAACCGGATGGATACTCAGCACGGTTTGGAAGGGTGCGGAAGCCCCGCAGATCTTAATCACAGTGAAGGGAAAAGAGTAAACTAATTGAAATTGTTCCATAGCCTTTTCGTCCTTTACTCTTCATTCTTCGCCCTTGGTGGGGTCCCTCTCTCGCCTACACCCATTATCTTCCTATCTTCATCCTATTAATGAGCGGGGCTTCCGCACCCTTCCAAACGGTGCTGAGTATCCATCCTAGTTCGAAAGTCATTCAGTTTTCTCTTTATCAAAATGGCCAAACTTCAGGGTTTCTGCCGGCGCTCCAGTTCCTGAAGTCACCGGTATTGGTTTGCCCCATCTTATTGAGTAGAGCCTACTTCTTCCCCACCGCCCAGTTCATCGCCGCGCTGAGGCTTTTCACCCAAACCGGCGAGTTCCAGAAGGCCTGGGCGCCGGCGGGGGCTTCACCGAGCACAGTGCCGGTGAAGACGGCCACGTGGCCTTTGCCAAATGGCATGCCCACGAGCAGCGGTTCGCCGTTGGCGCCTTTCAGCAGGATTGCTGCCTCTTTTTTCGGCTTCACCATATGCCGGTAGAGCACCACCGTCGGTTGTTGTGCTCCGGCAACGGCCAGCTTGACGGGAGGCGCGCATTTGCGGATTTCCCAGGGGCCGTTCAAGTCAACCGGCAATAGTTGCGGCCATCCCGTGGTCATGTTGTCATCCTGCCCTAGCGTGACGTTGCCGCCCAGGATGAGCAGCGCGCCGCCGTCCTTCACCCATTCTTTGAGCATCAGCACCTGCCCATAATTCATCCCTTTGGTCTCCACGTTGGCCATCACGACAACATCCTGCGCATAGAGCGAACGCCAATCCCAACTGAAGCCTTTGAGTAATGTGCCGCTCTGCGCGCCATAGGCGGTGTAGGCGGTTGCCAGGGTAGCGCCGGGCAACGCGGCGACGGCGTCATCGATGTGGTACAGCCGGCTG
>Ga0118677_10012904_pt1 | contig 12150 bp, 12 predicted proteins | sample AliMusrvi5mmetaG_FD_86154 | JGI IMG/M metagenome (GOLD analysis project Ga0118677, IMG submission 86154)
GCTATCTCTCCACCTGCCGCAAGCAGGGCCTCAACCTCTGGGACGCCTGCTTCCAAGCCGCACTTGGCCAGCCCTTCATGCCGACTCTTCCGGAATCAGGTCAATCGACCTGAACAGTTACCTATAATATTGAGCCCCTTTGGGGCAACGAATCGAAAACATCGCTTAACTTAGCGCCATTCGGGTCAGTCGTAGGGGTCAGGCCTTGCCTGTTGACATGGGCGGAGGACAGAAAAAGCGGAAAGTTGAAAGCTGAAAGAAGAGGGGGGCAGGGGCGGGATGTTGAATGTTGGATGATGGATGGGAGAGAAAGCGGAAGTTGACAGGAGACTGTTGGCCGCATTCAGACTCTGTTCAGATAACGGGTAACGGGAGGTTGCGCATTCAACGCCAACCTGAGTGCTGTCTCAGGCTTTACCAAAAGCCTTGATTTTCACTCATTCAAAACGCCGGCTTCCTTTAAAATAGTGGTGAGCTGCCCCTGCAAACGAGGAATGCTTGAAGCAATAATGGTCCACAAGATCTCGGGGTCAATTGCGTCGTAGCAATGAATGAGCCTGTTTCTCAGCCCGACAACCTTGTGGAGGTCGGGAACAATACGCTCGATGTCTTCATTTCCCCTCAAATAACCTAATGCTTCCCCACAAATCTCAAACTGCCTTTCCACGGCCGAGCGCAAAAGATCGGATTTTACAAACTGATCCTGATCAACCCCACGCGTGAATTCAAGAATCCTGCAGTTTGCATCCCATGCATCCCAGACCCGCTTCAGATCAGCTTCCTGCATAGACAAGCTTTTTCGATTTCTCAATGCTTGCTTTGAGAATGGGATTCCTGATGGCACCTTCCGTCAGGAGGTCAACCTTTCGGTTAAATATTCTCTCCAACCCCTCGGCAAGCTCAAGGTATCTATCAGCCAGGGAAACATGCTTGTCAGGAGAGAAGCTCACGACGAAATCCAAATCACTATGAGCGACATCGAAATCACTTCTGGTCCCCGAACCAAAAAGTTCCAGTCTAGCCACATGAAGCCTGGAACAAAGCTGTGTGTAAACTGGCTTGCTTTCAGATATTAAAGTGTCGGCGTTCATCGGGGATGAAAATATCCGTGAAATCTTTTAAAATCAACAATGAACATGCGGGAGGAACTGGGGTCAGTGTGCATATTCTTGCAGAACCGCGCTTGGCGCAGGGTTTTCAGTCGTCAGTTGGCAGTCGGCAGTTGGCAGGGGAACCGCCACGGGCGTGGAGAATGGCAGCGATACGCTTCTCGTGCCGTGGATGTCGTGCTCCTAAACCGGAGCGAGTGATGCGGGATAGCGCCCCAGCAAGGCATCTGCAACCCAGATATCTTCGCTTTGCTCCGGATGTCCTCCGTTGGTCGGCTGCGGTAAAAATCTCGCGCGAAAGGGTCGCGAAAGGGTCAGTCCCGCGTATTGTCGCCTTTTCAGCAGTTTTAAATGTTGAATTTTCCAAGAAGGGAATTATGCGGCGAGGAGTGAGAGGAACTCGTCCGGTTGGGACCATCTGGCGACTTGCGAGAGATTTTCGAGGAGGCGGAAGTCTTCCGCATTCCAAACGTCCATTGTATCGTCAAAAAGCGAGACGAACTGAAGGGCTTCGGGACCGACGGCAAGGTTATTCAGGTCGTGCCAGGCGGTGACAACATGCTCGGTGACGCGGCGGCCGGTGCTCAGAACATAGACGAGAGAGCTGCGGGTGGGCGTGCGGGTGTGAAAATCCGGCTGCCAGGCACGGCCCGAGCGACCAACCAGTTTTTGGCTGCGTTCGAATTTCAGGCCCCGCTCGACAAGGAAAAGCTCGACTTCCTCGGAAGCACTTTCGACCGAGCGGGTTCGCATGGTGCACCAAAGATCGGATGTCTTGAGGCACGTAGGCTTCTTTATCCCGCAGCGGCTAATTCCAGCGGTGCTTATGGACTTCGCCGATGAAGTCGCAAGAGGGGTTGTGGTGATCCTTTCCCATATTTGACGCAACCGATAAACACGAGCGTGTGATCTGGTCTTCGAAACCGAAATCGCGGCAGGAGACCATAACGGTGTAAATATCAGCGCTCAAAGCAACCGACCGCTTCCAAACTTCAAGATCCTCGAATCCAGCCATTCTATAACTTTCGACTGATGACTGCCGACTGACAAGTTCTTCTACCTTCAAAACCAGGCATTTTCGACCTGTAAACTGCCTGCTGTAATCTGACTACTTCTTGCATCGTCAAATTTCTCTGTTCTGCAACTGAATACTGCCTGCTGATTACTGGCAACCCCGTTTGAGCTCCGCTCAAACCCTGGGGTTTGGCCATTTTTGTCAGCACCGAAGGTGCGGCCATCCTAAAGCCCAGCCCAACGGGCTGGGGATGAATGGGTTGATAAAATGCGCCCTGAATGGGCGCGATCCGTGCCAACCTTTCAGAGCCATCCCGCCCTTTCAGGGCTGGTTTCCATATCTCTCTGGGACCCAGGGCGTTGCCCTGGGCTGTTGAATAATGCGCCTTTGGCGCTTCAGCAAAATGGCCAAACCCCAGCGTTTGAGCTCCGCTCAAACCGTATCCATAAAGCTCTGTTCGACTTTGTTGAAGATGAGGATGCCGAGGACGAGGAGGACGGCAGTGATGGCGCTAGAGATGCCGAGGGCGGACCAGGGGATGTCCCCGCCGAGAAAGATGGCGCGGAAGGTCTCGATGGGGGCGGTCATGGGGTTGAGTTGGATGAGCCAGCGGTATTTCTCCGGGACCTGGGAGACCGGGTAGATGACCGGCGTGGCATACATGGCGAGCTGGACGCCGAAGCCGACGAGGAAGGTGAAGTCGCGGTATTTGGTGGTAAGGGATGAAACGACGATGCCGGTGCCGAGGCCCAGGAGCGCCAGGAGGACAAGGAGTGGCGGCGTGAGAGCGAAGATCATGGGCCAATTCGGCGAGATCTTGGCTCCGGCGGCCAGGTAGTAGGCCCAGAAGCCGAAGAAGAGGAGAAACTGGATGGAAAACTGGACCAAGTTCGAGATCACGACCGAGATCGGCATGACCAGTCTCGGAAAATAGACTTTCCCGAAGATCCCGGCATTGGCGACGAAGGTGTTGGAGGTCTTGGTGAAGCAGCTTGCGAAGTAGTTCCACGGGGTCGTTCCCGCAAGGTAGAACAACATCGGGGGGAGTCCGTCGGTCGGGATTCGCGCGATGCCGGTGAAGACGACCGTGAAGACCAGCGTGGTGAGCAGCGGTTGGATGAAAAACCAGAGCGGCCCGAGGACGGTTTGCTTATAGACGGCGACAAAGTCGCGTCGGACAAACATCCAGAGCAGGTCGCGGTAGTGCCAGACGTCCTGGAGGTGGAGATCCCACCAATGCGTCTCGGGGTCCATGATCATGGACCAGTCGTCGTCGTCGGGAGAGGAATCAGAGGTCAGAGGCCGGAGATCGTAGGACATGGGAAAAAAGCGGTGCCGCGCTGCGCGCGGAGCCGGCAGGAGTCAGCATGGAATGGGTGCCAGACCCGAATGGCGCTAACCCGGATAAATCACAGAGAGGCGGCCCATCTTGCTAACCATTTGGCCGCCAGAGCCGTCAGCTTCCCTCACCAGATCACAGTGGATATGCCTCGGTCAGCCGCCGACTCTGGCGACCAAAGCGTTACGCAATCTGAACCACCCCTCTGTGATTTATCCGGGCTAAGTTAAGCGATGTTTTCGATTCGTTGCCCCAAAGGGGCTCAATATTATAGCCCAGGGCAACGCCCTGGGTATCAGGTAGATGGAGAGCCAGCCCTGTAGGGGCGACAGAATCGTTGATCTTCCAAAACCCGCCTTAACTTAGCGCCATTCGGGTCAGAACCTCACAGTGTTTTCAGTGCGTTTTCATGTTCGCGGACCCAGGCGTGGGTGTCGGCCACGACGTCTCTGACGGTCCGGCGGGGCCTCCAATCGGTTCGGCGGTGGAGTTTTGCGCAGTCGGCGATGAAGATGCGGAGGTCGTTGGGGCGGGTTTCCGGGATGGATGTCACAGGGACGGAGTTTCCGGTGACTTCCTGGCAGAGGGAGGTCAGTTCCAGGAGCGAGGCGGAATTTTCCACGCCGCCGGCGACGTTGCCGAGCCAGCCGTCCCATGTGTCGAACTGGCAGATCTGGCGGATGAGGAAGTCACAGAGGTCTGAAACATGGAGCACGTCTCGGACTTGTTTGCCCTTGCCGCCGTAGCCGATGTAGCTGAGCGGGCGCAGGAAGTGGTGCGCGAGAACCCAGAGGGCGACGACGCCCTGATCGACCTTGCCGAATTGCCACGGACCGGCAACAACGCCGCACCGGTTCACTGCGGCACGAAGGCCGTAGCTTGCGCGATACTCTTCGATCAGGAGTTCGGCGGCCAGTTTCGTGGTTCCGTAAAGCGAACGGGCCCCTTCGAGCCGGGCGGCCTCGGAAACACCCCGCGACGAGATGCCGGGCGAGCCGCCGTCGCGCCATGCGAAGCGGGTTTCCTGCTCTTCCCAAGGATACGACTCAATCGGCGCGATCGGATAGACGCGGCTCGTCGAGAGGAAGATCATCCCGGCCCCGTGCCGCCGGCACGCCTCGAGACAGTGGTAGGCTCCGTCCACATTCGTTTGGAATACATAGTCCGGCGAGCCGTCGCCGCCGGCGAGCACCGAGGGCTCGGCCGAACACTCGACCATCAAATCAAACGGTTCCGCAGGGAATGACGCGGGATCCCGCACATCGCCCCGGTGGAACCGGACGCCGGCCGTCTCGAGGCGTGTCACGTTCAGTTCGGACCCGCGGCGGTAGAGGTTGTCCATGCCAACGATGGCGGCCTCGGGCATCGCCTTGCGAAGGGCGAGAGCGAGGTTCGAGCCGATAAAGCCGGCGCCGCCAGTGATCAAGATGCGCATGCTTTTGAGAGTTCAAATACTCTCTGCTGCAACCCAAACACCGATTGGTAAACTTCCAGTTCTTCCCACGAATTTATCTTCACGATTTCCAGCCTTCCGAGACTCCGGCTTCCGGTTTCTGAAATTCAGCTTCTCTCCTTCGTCGCTTCGACGATTTGGCGGATCGTTTCCTCGAGGCTGATGGAAATGTCCCAAGCCGGGTAGTGGGCGCGCATTTTGGAGAGGTCGGAGATGTAGCAGATGTGGTCGCCGATGCGGTTTTCGTCAACGAATTGGGAAACTTGCGGCTTGCCCGAGAATTTTTCCGCGATCCGGAAGGCTTCGAGGATCGAGCAGGAGTTGGCGCGGCCGCCGCCGATGTTGTAAACCTCGGCCTTCGGAACCGATGAGTCCGGACGAGCCGGTGACGAGAAGAGAAGACATGAAGGCTTATTCCGGGACTATAAGCAGCGGGAGAAATCCTGCCGTCTGAAAGTGGGCATCATTTGTCGCCGCCTCTGTCAGGCCAAGGCTCTTCATGACAACGAAGCTGGTGCAGTCGGTGAATGAGAATGCCTGATCATGAAATTTGGTCTGCCATTCCCATGCCTGCCAGAACGCATCTTGTCCGATCCATGCCATCTGGATGATCTTCGAGCTCTGTATAAGCTGGAAAATATCTTTCCGGCGGTGGCCGATGTTCCGCGCGACGAACAGCGTGCAAGCCTCGTCAATGACGTAGTCGGTAACCACCAGTCTCACACCAGTTTGGCGCGGCAGGGAGAGCATCAGTTCATGATGCGGATCCCTTCCGTTGATCCATGCAAAAATTCCGCTGGTATCCAGAAAGATTCGATGCTCAGCCATAGATCGTGCGGTCAATCTCCTGGTTGGTCATCACATCAATGTCTTCGGAGTGGATGCCAAAAGAAAGGGCGGGATCTGGCCCGGCGGGCTCCTTTTGAGCGACAGGCAGGAGCTTTGCAAGGGGCCGGTTCCGGTAGGTGAGCATGAGTTCCTCTCCGCGTTGAAGAGCTGACTTGACTTTCGCAAAATCAAAACGCATTTCTTGAATGGATACAGTTATCATAACGGTAATGGTAATCGTGCTGTGATCTGTGTCAAGTGCAGAAGTGCGGAAGGCGTCAGAATTTTCCGGCGAGGGTTTTGACGGCGGGCAGGGCGTGTTTGAGGAACTTATACCAGTTGGTGAGCTGGGCGAAGCGGGCTCGCTGGAAGGCGTCGCCGGCGCCCCGGTCTGCTGATCCGACGGTCCGGCGGAGCTGGAGGAGGCGGTCCTGGCCGTTGTGGATGTGGGGCTCGATACGGTCGCGGAGGTATCCGGCGGCGAGGTGGCCCAGGCTGGTCTCGGCGGCGAAGTGCGCCTTTCTCACTCCGGGGACGTAAACGACCTTGACGGCCCCGATCGACCGGAGCCAGCGGAGGCCTTCGTGCGCGCTGCCACGGCTCATGCGAAGGCGCTCGGTGAGGTCATCGAGGGAGACCGGTTCCTGCGTGCTGAAGAGGAGGCCGTAAATCTCCCCGATCGAACGCGGGATCGAGAGGCTGGCCACCGCGTTGACGAAGACGCCCACGCATTGCCTCTGGAAGTCGTCCAACTGGATCGGATCGCCTCCGCCAGACGCGGGGCGGGCGGTGTTATCGGTCACGGACAAAGTGGGTTGCGGGCGCTTAGGACAAGCTGCCGCCTTTGGTAAAAACGGGGATTTTTACCAAGTTGGATACCGGAATGTGGACTTTTCTGAATAAAATATTCCTGAAAAGCGAGACGTAACCTGTTCGCAGATTGACCCAGAGCGTTCAAGGAGAAGTGAACGGGATGAACGAATATAGGGGTTTGCCTGATCGGCTCCGCCCCCGCGAGCAGACAGGATTTTCCCGTGCGGAGCCGGCGGGATTCGAAGCCGCACCGGCACGATAGAGAATTTAAACCAGCGCCCGCCAGCGCCTGAAAATTTCAATTCGCAAGCCTAACCACAAGCCGCTTCCCCAAGGCGGAAGCAATCTTTGTCAACGTCTCCAACCTCAGATTTGTCGGATGCCGTTCATACCGGCAAACCGCACTTCGAGTTGTCCCAATCCGCCCGGCTAGAGCCTCCTGGCTCAACCCAGCCTTTTCACGAGCTTTCGCCAAAGATTGCCCCAACTCCCAAGCGCGCTCTTCCTCTTCCCAGGCTTCCCGAAACTCCGGAGACCGCTTCATCCGGAATTCGATATACCGATCGAGATCACATTTTTTTTCCAACGCGTTTTTCATATTCAGCCTTTCTTGCTCCCGCGACTTCCATCTCTTTCGATGGCGTCTTTTGAGTCTTCTTCGTGAATCCGTGACAGAGCAGAAATTTCCCGTCCCGGCCGTAAAAACCAAGAAGCCGGAAAATATCCCCAGCAAACAAAACGCGCACCTCCCACAATTCATCCCGCCCCGCCATTGTCTGAAAATACTGTCCGGGAACAGGAGCCAATGCGCGCAGAAGATTGAATGTCCAAAGAACTTTTGCCGCCTGCTTGTCACTCAATGATTGAAGATACGCCTCCACCGGACACTTGCCATCACCCGACCGATAAAAATCCACTTCAATCATGAAAAACGATGTTAGCGCACTCGCTAACGCTGTCAACATCCATTTTCATCGAGAGAAAATTTCCCGGCCGCATCGTAAAGACACTTTTTCACATGGGCGTATTCTTCGCTCGTTGTTCTTGGTTTTCGGTTGAAGAGAAGCTGGTGGTTTGCAGGATTCTTTTCCCGTGCGGAGCCGGCGGGATGAAGGAGAAAACACGAGCCGCCCCAGTTCCGCAGACGGTGGAACGGCTCGTGGTGGCCGGCAATGGCCGAAAGAGGCCAGCGCCACGACTTCCATGAGGCGCGGATCGCGGGGGGAGTCTTCCGGCTTGCCTCGCTGTGCGCTCGCGGTGTAGGGGTGCTCTACGAGCGCCGATCCCCGCCTGCTCGCCAAGAGACCGGCGTTCACAGACCGCAGCTTGCGGCCTCCCAAACCGGACTGTGAGATATTCGGGCTATTCCATCCGTGTCTTTCCGTGAAATCCGTGGTTGAACTGAACGGCAGCTCAAAGACAATGAAGAGGGAACCACAAAGAGCGGAGAACACAAAGAAATGCGTCTTTTTTGCGATCTCTCGTGTCGTAAGTGGTTGACTACTAGTGTGCGTGATTTTCAGAAAATGCCTTTTTCCGCCCGCGTCTGACCATGCCCACACTTTGCCTCGCGAGTCCCGGTTCGCGCAAGCCCCTTCCGGGGCCCCTGATCCGCACGTAACGCCAACGATGAGAGGGTGAGGTTCCGTGTCGGGAGGGTGAGGCTCCGTCCGAACCCATATATTACGGCTCAGACGGAGCTTCGCCCTCCCAGGACGGAGCCTCGCCCTCCCTCGGGTTATCGATGAGTCGTCGATACGCTTCCCTCGGATTTCCTTCCTTACGCGCGGATTTTGGGGGGCCGGCTGCTCTCCGCTCGCTCGCCTTCGCTCCGCCGCCCTCGGAAGGGGCGCTCGGATCGCGAAGAACCCCAAAAAAAACTTGACACCGGCTTTTCGGGATGTTACCCACACAATCTGTGAAAACCTCAAAACTCTTCCCTCTCGCCGCCGGGCTGGCCCTTCTCATGGGCCACCATGCCCAGGGCGCAAGCCAGAATTGGGTCGGCGGTTCCACCGTGGATGGCAAGTGGAGCACCTCTGGAAACTGGGGCGGAACCCCGATCCCTGGAGCCACCTCCGGCCTGACAAACACCGACATCGCCACCTTCAATGCCGCCATCGCCAATACGTGGGGTTCCACCGCATTAATCCCCATCGTCATCGATTTGACCACCCAGAACATCGGCGGCCTCAACTTCGACACCGCTGCGGGCAGTTACTATATCGGCACCACCGCCGGCAATTCGCTCCTGCTGACCAGCGGCGGCACGATCCAGATTCTCTCCACGCTGACCGCCACGAACGCGGTTGAAACCATCAACGCCCCGCTTGTCCTCGAAGGCGCAAACGGCACCTACACCTTCTCGAACAACAGCGCCAACGGCACCGGCGCGGGCGCGGGCACTCTCAACTTCGGCGGCGGCATCACCGGCGGCGCGGCAGGTGCGACCGTCTTGACCCTGAACGGCACCAATACCAACGCCAACACCATCAGCGGCATCATCGGCAACGGTTCCTCCACGACGGTGGCCATCACCAAAAGCGGCGCGGGCACCTGGTGGCTCACCGGCGCGAACACCTACACTGGTCTGACGACCGTCAACGGCGGCACGCTTGTGGTCGGCAACGGCACCACCGGCAGCCTGAACGGAACCGCCGGCACCGCGCTCACGTTCGGCGGCAGCGGCACGTTCAACGTCAGCGAAGCGGCAAGCAGCACGCAGGGCATGGGTGCCCTGACTTTGACCGCGGGCGATGGCACGATCATCTCCACCGCCGCCGGGGCGAGCTCCACGGCCACGCTGACATTCGCATCGATGGCGGCCCGGACCGCCGGTGCCACCGCCAATTTCAGCCTCGCCACGAACACCACCGCGGCCCAGAACAAGATCGTCCTGACCAGCACCACCAACGCGCCCCTGAGCACTGGTTCGGACAACCCGGGCATCTTCTTCGGCGGCACGCAATACTCCCGCTACGACACGACCAACAGCTATTTCCGGGCCGTGACCTATGGCACCGACACCAACGCCAGCGCCATCGTCGCAGCCGGCGCAACCCTCGGGATCAACGATGCCACGAAGGATGTCGAAATCTCCGGAAACATCACTGCCCAGACCACCGCATCGGTCAATACCCTCAATCTCCAGGCCAACAATCTGACGCTTTCTGACACCAACCAGATCCTCAGCGTGAACGGCCTTCTTTCTGCGGGTGCGTCAAACGCCCAGATCGCCACTGCTGGTAAATTGCAGGCCACTGCCGCTGGCAACGAAATTGTCATTCGCGTCAACGGCACCACCGACGCGTTGACCATCGTGCCGATCATCCAGAACTATAACGCTGGCGGCACGGCCAGCGCGCTGACCAAATCCGGCCTGGGCACCCTGACCCTCTCGGCCGCAAACACCTACTCCGGCGGCACCACCATCAACTCGGGCACGGTCAAACTCGGCAACGCCACGGCTCTCGGCGCGAGCGCCGGGGCGGTCAGCGAGTCCGCCGGGGCGGTGCTCGACTTGAACGGCCAGACGCTGACCAATACCAACGCCCTCACCATCAACGGCACCGGCATTTCCGGCAATGGCGCGTTGATCAACAGCAGCGGCACGGGGGCCACCTATGCCGGGCTGCTTACGCTGGGCGGCGCGAGCAGCATCGTGGCGAGCGGCGGAACTATCACCCTGTCCAATACCGGAACGATCACCGGCAGCGGTAATGGCTTGACCTTGGGCGGCGCGAATGGTGGCGTCATCATGAGCATCATCGGCACGGGCGCGGGCACCGTTACGAAGAATGGCGCGGGCATATGGACCCTCGTCGGCGCGAACACCTACACCGGCGCGACATCGGTCTCGGCTGGCGCGCTTAACCTGACGGGTTCGCTGGGCACGAACGGCGGCACCGGTTCAAATGTCTCGACCAGCGGTACGGGCGTTCTCAACGAAGGCTCTCTTGGCGTGATTAATGGCAGCGGCGTGACGTTCACGCAGGGAAGCAGCGGCACATCGATCCTCGCCGGCGCGAACACCTACACCGGCGCAACGTCCGTCAACTCGGGCATTTTGAATTTTCAGAACGGCACGGCCTTCGGAACCAATAGCGCGATCACCGTCGCCAACAATGCGACGGCCCAGGTGCAGGGCGGTATCACCGGCGGTTCCCAGTTATTGACGATTTCCGGCACGGGCGCAACCGGCGCGACGGGTGCCTTGGAAAACGTCAGCGGAGCCAACAGCTACGCGGGCGCGATCGTCTTGGGAGCTACCGGAACCACCATTTCTTCGGATGCGGGAACCTTGAATTTGACTGATACCGCAAACCCGGCGATCTACGGAAGCTCGACAGGCTACGGGCTGGTTCTCACCGGCTCAGGCAATGGCAGCATTGCCGGGGTGATTAATGGAGGCACCAGTGGCGCGGCGGGCGCGGGCACCCTGACGAAGAGCGGTACGGGCACATGGACCCTCTCCGGCGCCAACACCTACACCGGCGCGACATCGGTCAATGGTGGCTTGCTGCGGGTCAACGGCTCCCTGGTCTCCGCAAGCGCGGTTGGCGTGGCGGGCGGCGCCATCGGCGGCACCGGCACCATCAACGGCGCGGTCACCCTGAGCGGCACCGGCGGGATTGACCTGCGGGACGGCACGGTTGGTACGCTCACCCTCGGCAGCACGCTCGCCATCACCGGCGCGGCTGGGGCGAACAATCTCTATTTCGACCTCGGAAACGGCACGAATACCACGGACAAGATCATCGTGGGCGGCGCCACATCCGTCACCACTCCGGGTGCGGCGGTGATCAATCTTTACCAACTCGGCGGCTCGGGCGGCACGGCACCGACCTCGGGTTCTTATACCCTGATCCAAGGCACGACTTCGATGGCGGCCGCTAGCAATTTTGCCCTAGCTACCACCAAAGCTTTTCATACGACCTATAGCCTCGGGCTTTCCGGGACCAATCTTCAGTTGACTATCGCCGCCGGAACCGCCGGACCGGCGAACCCCGCTCAATACTGGAGCGGTGCCACGGATGGCAACTGGACCACCACCGGGAACTGGAACACGACGGCCGCGGGCGGCACTCTCGCGGGCGCGGTTCCCGGTTATCAGTCTAACGTCACTTTTGCCACAACCACCCCTGCGGCGACCCATCTGTCAACGACCCTGAACGCGGACCAGGACATCAACAGCCTGACCGTCAACTCCGGCGTCGGTGCCACCACCATTGGCGGCAGCAGCAACACGCTGACCCTCGAGGCCACCAACGCCAACGGCAACACGGCGGGCAACGGCATTACCGTCAATAATACGGCGGGCACGACCATCTCCTCCAAGGTCGGCCTCGCTCAGAGTCAGACCTGGACGGTTGGAACGGGCGCGACGCTCACCGTCAGCGGCGCGATCAGCGACTTTGGCGGCGGCTATTCCCTGACCGAGGCGGGCACCGGCACAGTGTACCTCACCGGCGCGAACACCTACACCGGCGCGACGACCATCAAATCGGGCAGTTCCCTGTCTCTGGGCAACGCCACCGCAGGCGGTTCCCTCGCCACCGCCGGCGTCATCATCGACAACGGCACCTTGACCTTC
>Ga0118677_10012905_pt1 | contig 12147 bp, 3 predicted proteins | sample AliMusrvi5mmetaG_FD_86154 | JGI IMG/M metagenome (GOLD analysis project Ga0118677, IMG submission 86154)
AGTGAATATCTCGGTGAAAGACACAAAGGATGGGGCAGCTTGGAATCTTGATTAATAAGTCAGGGTTAAAAAAGTTGTGTGAAAGGGATTAACAGTCAATAATTGATGATTTTTGAAACTGCTGTCAACTGATAATCAGGAACTGTGGATTTTTTACATTAAATCAGCAGCCCTCCAAAAGCCGTAAAGGAGGGGATCAACTCGATAAGAAAAGTAACCAGGGATTCACAGTAAAATACATACTTTTAACTAAAATCCGCCATTAAATGAAACCGGTAAAAACACTGCTTGCCATGCTGGCGTTTGTAATGCTCATTGCAGGATGCACCAACAAAAAAGAACAAATGGAAAAGGACCTTAACGCTTTTATTGCCAAATTCGATTCAACGGTTCAACCGCTGATGAAGGAATCAAACCTTGCATACTGGAATGCCTCCATCAGCGGCAAAGCTGAAGAATGGAAGAAATCGGAAGATCTTAACATCAGGCTCACAAAGGTTTTCGCCAATATAAAGGACTTTGCCGTACTTAAGAAGATCAGGGAATCCGGGACCATTACGGATGTAATGCTGAAACGCCAGCTGGAAGTGATGTACAACAGTTACCTCAGCAACCAGGTGGATACCGCCAAACTGAACGAAGTCATCAAAATGCAGACGCAGATTGAACAGAAATTTTCGAATTTCAGGGCCGATGTGGACGGAAAGAAACTTTCGGACAATGATGTGGAGGATATCCTGAAAAAATCGACCGTTTCGGCGGATCTTCAAAAAGCCTGGGAAGGTCATAAAGCCATCGGACCCGTGGTTGCCGAAGATATCAGGAACCTGGTGAAGAAACGCAATGAAATTGCCAGGGAACTCGGGTTCGGCAACTATCATGAAATGAGCCTGAAACTGAGTGAGCAGGATCCTGCTGATATCAGTAAACTGTTTGATGAACTGGATACCCTTACCCGATCTGCTTTTGCCGGTCTGAAGGACGAAATTGATACCTACCTTTCCAAACGCGACAATGTCAGCAAGGAAGATCTCATGCCCTGGCATTACCAGAACCGCTTTTTCCAGGAAGCTCCTGCCATTTACAGCGTTGACCTGGATAAATACTATAAAGGAAAGAACGTCGAAAAACTGGTCACCGATTATTACACAAGTATAGGCTTTGATATCAGCAGCATGATCGGCAAGAGTGATTTGTATGAAAGGCCCGGCAAGAACCAGCATGCCTATTGCATCGACATTGATAATCACGGGGATGTGAGAGTGCTGGGAAACATCAAGGCGAATTACAGTTGGATGGGAACCATGCTTCACGAATTCGGCCATGCCAATTACGATAAATATATTGATCCGAATCTGCCCTTCTCGCTGCGCAACCCTGCTCATACTTTTACCACCGAAGCCATTGCCATGTTTTTCGGACGCATGGCCGGCAACCCGGAATACCTGCAGGATATGAAACTTGCCGATGCGGCCGAATCCCAAAAGGTAGCCGAAGAAAGTTTCAAGGTGCTTCGGCTCGAGCAGCTTACCTTCAGCCGCTGGGCACAGGTGATGTATCGCTTCGAAAAGGGCCTCTACGAAAACCCGGACCAGGATCTGAATAAACTCTGGTGGGACCTGGTAGAAAAATACCAGATGATCAAACGGCCGGCCGGCCGCAACCAACCCGACTGGGCCAGTAAGATTCATATTGCCACTTCCCCCTGCTATTACCACAATTACCTGCTTGGTGAACTGCTGGCCTCGCAGTTGAACCATTACATTGCTACCACTGTTCTTAAATCTTCCGACTTAAGGCAAAGTTATTTTGGAAAGAAGGAAGTCGGTAAATACCTCATTGATAATGTATTTAATCCGGGTGCAAAATGGAGCTGGAACGAAATGATTGAGAAAGCCACCGGCGAAAAACTCACAGCCAGATATTATGCTGAGCAGTTTGTAAAATAAGACCTTTGTTATTCCATCCAAAGCCTGACGATGAAAATCGTCAGGCTTTTTTGTGCCGGCATCAATGGAAAAAGAACATCGGGCTGGAAAAGGTGAATCAGAATCCTGCAGTTGTCGCTTGCCGGATTCCGGCCCGGTAAGTGTTCACAGAACCGGCAACCTCTGCTGTTTTAACAAAATACAATGAATCGTAATAAGCTAATGGAACTTCATCACTTCAGATCAAGAAGGGGTAAAATGAACCGAGGCCACTTTTCAGGGTGGCCTCGTTCTGTGTTAAAGCAACACGATGATTATTTTATAATGCTGATCTTCCTGTAGGTGCTGTTGTCATTACTGCGAAGCACTACCAGGTATGCCCCTGCCGGAGAATTCTTAAGGTCAACAGGAATGGTAACGGCCCCGTCAATCATGACGTTCAACTGGCTCCAGACCATGATGCCCAGGCTGTTATAGACTTCAATGTTATACTCGGTTTTGTGAAGTGTTTCCATCCTGAGAGTGAACTGCCCGTTATTCGGGTTCGGGAATACCTGCAGTTCCTTGCTGAAAGGAGTCTCATTAACCCCGACCGGCAAAACCAGAATGCTGTTTGAAACTGCTGAACTGCAACTGTTCAGGGTTACTACAACGGTATAATTCCCTGAGTAGACAGCCCTGTATTTCTTTGCGGTAGCCCCGGGAATGATTACTCCTTCATGGTACCATTGATTCCCGGTATTGGAACTGCTTATCAGCGTATCTCCCTGCTTTGTTATGGTTGGAGTGGCCGGAACGGGATCCATGGTAACGGTTATGGCCGATGACTGACCGATGCAGTTTCCGTTTGTGCCGGTAACTGAAATATTTCCGGAAACGGCGGTCGTGGCAAAATGCACTGTGATCTGGTTCGTGTTGGCCCCGGCCGTGATGTTGGCCCCCGTGGGAACGGTCCAGGTATACCCGTATGCATTTGGAATAGCTGCAACAGCATACTGAACATTGCTGGCTTCCGTGCAGATATGCGAAGGTCCGGTAATGGCTCCGGCATTTCCGGGAAGTGAAAGCACATCAATAGGCAGTGGAACGGAAACGGCCCCTGCTCCGCAGGAATTCGTCCCGTAAACCGTGATATTTCCCGAGATTGAACCTACAGTATAATTCACGGTTATTGAATTGGTGTTTTGTCCTGAAGCAATCACAGCCCCTGTAGGAATGGTCCATACATAAGTGGTAACACCCGGAATCGGATCAACACTGTATTGTTTACCCTGGTCCCCTTCGCAAACTACCTGGACTCCCGAAATGGGACTCGACTGAACGGGAAGCGGAATTACTGTAACGGCATAAGGTTGTGAAGTAAGGCTCAGGCAGGTTCCATTCGTTGCATATACGGTAAAATTGCCCGATTGTGCAGTCGGTGAAAAGCTCACGGTAATGGAATTGGTATTATTACCGGCTGTAATGGTTGCACCGGTCGGGATAGTCCAGACATAGGAGGTAGCTCCCGGATAGGGCTGAACAGAATACACATTGCCGGTGGAACCCGCGCAAAGGCTCTGGCTGCCGGTAATGCTGCTAATGGTTCCCACAAGCAGGCATTGCGTGGTGAAAGTCAGATCCTGCCCGTTGGCTGTTCCGGCAGCATTGTTACCAACGCAACGGTAATGGTAAGTGGTTCCGGAAGTGAGTCCTGCAAGGGCTGCTGATACCGCTATGGAAGTATTCCCGGTAATCTGGGCTGGCGTTGCAGCCACTGTGTTACCGTAAGCATTGGTAAGGCCCCACTGGAAGGAGGCGGTACTGCTGAAATTATTGGCATTTACCGTCCCGTTGATGGAAGCGGTGGTAAAAGTGATATTGCTTGCAGGCAGGGTTACGACCAATGGTAGTACAGCAACCTGGTTCGAAAGGGTAATCAGCAGTGAATCCTTCAGGGTGATATCCTGAACGGAAACTGCTTTGGCCCATACCGTACCATCGGAAGCACCGGTCACAAGACCTGTTCCGCTGATGGTTGCGAATCCCGTCCCGGGAACGATACTCCAGGTTACACTCTGGTTGGCGGTGGCCGGAAAAACGGTGGCAACCATTTGCAGGGTACCTCCTCCAACGGTGATCGTTGAAGGTACGCCGCCCTGGGTAGTCACGTCAATCCCGATTAAGCCGCCTACGGTAACTCCCTGGGCATAGCCCATTTCACCTCCGCCGCGGTTTTCGGACCAATCCCCGGAACACCTGTTGGGACCAACCGGGGTGAAACAGTAACGTCCTTTTGGATTCCCTGCACCTGCAGTGGTTGAACTTAATTCAACCCGGTTGCCGGTCCAGGCAAAATTCCCGGTAGCATCCAGCCTGGTAGCATAAATCTTATAGTTATTATCATACGACATGAACATCGGGTTGTCGTTCACCAGGGCCAGGTCTCCGGCCTGGGTATCCCTGCTGGAACTGATCGGATAAACTACTTTGCCCTGATCCGTAAACATCCGGGCCCCGGAGGTCTTGTTAAACTTCTGGATATACACCCCGTAAATGGTCTGGTTGGGATCGCAGAAGGTACAGACTGACCAAACATATTGGGACCCCGGTTGTATATTAATCCGGGTCTCTGTCTGGTAGCTGTCATTGGTCCCTACACTCGTGTTAAAATTTTGTCCGTTAATGCCCCAGGGTATGGTGCCGCTCGGGTTGATGCGCTGCAGGAAGGAATTGAAACGGAATCCCACGGAACTGTAATATCCGAAATAGGTGGTATCGGCGTCTGCTGCAATGGAATAGTACCGGTAACCGGCTGTAGTCTGGTTGCAGAGTTGCAGGGGGGCAAACAGAGCGGTACCGGAATTGTTAAACTGCTGCGCATAGAGATTGGTAGAAATTCCTCCGGCATTCTTTTGGTAAACCATAGTGAATTTGCCGTTGAGGTTGGCAACTATCTGGCCGCGCGTGGTGGCGGAAGTGTTCAACCTCATCACCGTCGGGGACGGCGTGGTGGGGGGCAGCGCGACGATTCGTTACGGCATCTTCAACCAGGGCGTGCAGGAATTCCGCATTGCGGTGCCGGCGCACTGGAAGAACCTGGAATTCACCGGCGCAAACATCCGGCGCAAGGAGCAGCAGACCAACGTGTGGACCATCACACTGCAGGACAAGGCTTGGGGCGGCTACACGCTGGTGCTGACCTACGATTACCAGTTTGACCCGAAGGGCAGCACGCTCGACCTCGCGGGCGCGCATGCCCTGGGTGTCGAGCGCGAGACCGGCTCGCTGGGCCTGATGACCGCGGCCAGCCTCAAGCTGACCCCTGCCACTCCCGCCGACCCGCTGCGACGCGTGGATGAGGCGGAGCTGTCGGACAGCGACCGCGCGCTCTGCACACGCCCTTTGCTGCTGGCCTATAAGTATACAGGCGGCGGCTACCACCACTCGGCGCAGGTGACGCGCTTCGAGGAATTGCCGGTGCTCGACGCCGTGGCCGATCGCATCGAGCTGACCACCGTGCTGACCGAGGAAGGCCAGTTGCTGACGCAGTCCTCCTTCATGGTGAAGAACAACGAGAAACAGTTCCAGAAGTTCAAGCTGCCGAAAGGGGCGGAGTTTTGGTCCAGCTACGTCAACGGCCAGCCGGCCAAGCCCGAGCGCGACGGCGACTGGCTGCTGGTGCCGCTGCCGCGCGACGCGAACCGCGACCAGGCGTTCGCGGTGGACATTGTCTATGCCCAGAAGATTGACCTGAAGACGTCACTGTTCGCACGCCGCGTTGAACTGGCCGCGCCGCTGACCGACATTCCGAACACCTATGCCGAGTGGCAACTGTTCGCGCCCGTGTCGCAGCGCCTGAGCGGTTTCGATGGCAATATGTCCGTGGCCCGCGGGGCTACTTACGAACTGCGGGATGCATGGGAGCGATTCATCGAGTTCTATGGCAACCTTATCGAGCATCACTTCGGCATGATCCTGTTCGGCCTGCTGTGTGGGCTGATACTGGTGCTGATCACGGCCGCCGCAAAGCGGGGCGCCCAGGGCGTGGTGACGGCGATATGCGTGCTGGGCATCGTGGCGATTCTGGCGGCGATGTTGCTGCCGGCGCTCAGCCGGGCCAAGTCCAAGGCCCAACGCATCAGCGGCGTCAACAATCTGAAGCAGATCGGCCTTTCGGCGAGGATTTGGGCGGGGGATAACTCCAATGCCCTGCCGCCGAGCTTCGAGGCGATGATGAATGAGCTGAGCACGGACAAGATCACCTACGACCCCAACACCGGCCAACGGTATGTGTACGTCGGGGCAGGCAAGAGCGCCGACAACCCGGAAGCTATCGTCGCCTATTCACCCTCCGACATGAACGGCCGCGCGGTCGTCTTTGCCGACGGGAGCGTGCAAACCATGTCGGCGGAGAAGTTCCAGGAAGCGCTCCAGCGTGACGCCGCCCTGCCGCGCGTGGCGACCCAAGTAAGCGGGCAAGTGGCTTCCGGGGCAGCAGCAGCAACGCTAAGCCAAACAATGGTTGCGACCGAAGCCCCGGCTCAGCCGCCGCCCGCAGCTCCTGCGCCGCGGTTCGCACCGACGCAGGGCGGCGCTATGGGTGGCGCCGGGTTGGCAGGCGCAGCTCCGGCTGCCGCTGCGCCCCAGGCCAAACCCACGGCCAGCGGCGTTCGCCCCATTCGGATCGAGGTGCCGCGCACCGGCCAGTCCTTCACCTTCACGAAAGTCCTCAATGCCGGCCAGGAACCACTGACCGCCAGCTTTGCTACCAAGCGTCTCAAGGTTTACCGCGGCGAGCAGATGGTGCTGCAGGTGTGTGGCTTCGTGCTCGGCCTGCTGATGCTCTGGTGGCAGTGGCTGCGGCGCGAGCGCAGCAGCTTGTGGCTGACCATCGGAGTCGTGCTGCTTGTCTGGTCGGTGGCCCGGCTCTTTACCATGTGGCGCGTCCTGCACGTGGGCCTCATCGCCGCCGTGCCGTTGTTGCTGTTCCTGCTGGTCGCCTGGGCGGTTTGGAAATACCAGCGCCGCCGGAAGGCCGGCCCGTCATCTTACCCGTCCGCTCCTCCGCCCATCGTTCCGCCTGCGGGCAGCGGCTCGGCCGCAGCCCTGCTGCTGCTCCTGGCGTGGGGCGCTTCGTCGCTCCCCGCGCTCGCAGATGATGCCGCCCCAAGTGGCCTATCCAACACGGTCTCCATTGTGTCCGCTACCTACAGTGGCACGGTGCGGGACAAGGTCGCGCAGTTCGACGCTACCATCCAGATCGCGACTGCGGCCACCAACCAGATCGTGCCGTTATTCGGCGAAGACGTGGCGCTGGAGTCCTTCACTGCGAAAGGCGAAGCCCGGCTGGTGCGGGAAGGCGGCATGGTGGGTGTGCTCTTGCCGGGGCGCGGGAACATTTCCGTGCAACTCAAGCTGATCGCGAAGCTGGGTGGCGACGTGACGCGCCGACAGCTTGCGTTCGCCATTCCCCCGGCGCTCTCCAGCCGGGTCAGTGTGGTCATTGACGAAGCCGAGGCGGACGTCGAGTTCCCGACCGCCGTGTCCTTCGAGCGCACCAGCGCCAACCAGCAGACGCGGGTGGAGGCCGTCATTGGGCCGGCCGAACGGCTGGAGCTGAATTGGACGCCGCGCGTGAAGCGGGCCGCGGAGATTGTGGCGACGGTGTTTGTGCAGAACACCGCGCTGGTGACCATCGGCGGCGGGGTGATGAACACCCGTGCGACGCTCGACTACCAGATCAGCCAGGGCGAACTGAAGCAGGTGCGCGTGCAGGTGCCCGCCGGCCAGCGGCTGTTGCGCGTGGAAGGCGATGCGATTCGCAGTTGGGAGATCAAAAACGACACGCTGGTGGTGGACCTCGTCAAGGGCGTTTCTCCGGCCTGGAAGCTCACCGTCGAAACCGAGAAGGTGCTGGAGAAGCTGCCCGCCACCGTCAAGGTGGAGCTCCCGCATGCGCTGGACGTGAAACGCGAGACGGGCCTGGTGGCGTTGCGCGCCAGCGAGGAGGTGTCCCTGACCGTCGAGAACGCCCAGGAACTGCAGCGCGTGGACGCCGAGGAGTTCTTCCGTGCGGCACCGGATAAGAAGGACGGCATCCTGAGTGCATTCCGTTTCCTCAAGCGCGACTTCGGCCTCAGCGTGCGCGCGGAAACGGTGCAGCCGCAAATCGAGGCTGTGGCACGCAACAGCGTGCGGATCGGCGCCGAGTCGGTGCAGGTTACCGCGCAGGTGGACTACACTCTCAAGCGCGCGGGCGTGTTCGCGTTGCGGCTGGCGCTGCCCGCGGGCTACCGGCTGGAAAACGTTACTGGGGAAAAGGTCTCCCAGTGGGTGGAACGCAATGAAGAAGGCACGCCATTGGTCGAGGTCACTCTCAAGGAGCGCACGATCGGCGCCTACGCCCTGAGCCTGGTGCTGGTGCAGAACTACCGGCAGCCGCCGAAGACGCTGGCCATCGCGGGAGTGCATCCGCTCGGCACGGAGAAGCTGAGCGGCTATATCACCGTCGCCACCGATCACGGCATCGCCGCCAAGACCGATGCGTTCGAGGGCCTCACCGAAGTCCCCTTCGCGAGCGTGCCGGGCGAGCGGGCGGCGAGCGGCGGCAGCGCGCTGGCTTACAAGTTCATTGCGGCGGCACCCAAGGCCGCACCCTCCTGGAACCTCAGCGTTGCGACCGAAGCCGTCGAGCCGTGGCTGCGCGCCGAGATCATGAACACCATCACCCTCACCGAGACGCTGGTCAGCGGCCGGACGCTGGTGAAATACGACATCGCCAATGCCCCCGTGAAGGAGTTTCGGCTGCAGGTGCCGGTGGGGTTCAAGAATGTCGAGGTCACCGGCGCACAGATTCGGCGGCGGGACGAGACCAACGGCGAGTGGCGCGTCGAGCTGCAAAGCAAGGTGCGCGGGGATTACGTGCTGACCGTGACGTGGGAGCTGCCGCGCACCGGGCAATCGAACCTGGTCGAGCTGGCGGGCATCCAGGCGCTGGGCGTCGAGCGCGAGGCCGGGCATGTCGCCATCATTGCCCGGCCGCCCTTGCAGGTCAGCGACCCGTCCGGCGGCGGGTTGCTCAGCAAGATTGACGTGCGTGAACTGCCGCCGTGGACGGGCCGCGCGGACCCGGCGACGGTGTTGGCCTACCGCTACTTGCGCCCCGGCTACAAGCTGGCGCTGGACGCACGGCGCTACGACGAGGCTGAAGTGCTGCAAGCCCTGATTGACAATGCCCGGCTCTCGACCGTGGTGGCCGATGATGGCCAGGTGATGACGGAACTCTCGCTGAGCATCCGCAACAACGGCCGGCAGCATCTGGAAATCGAGCTGCCGGAGAAGACGAAGGTCTGGTCGGCGTTCGTCGCCGGGGAGCCAGTCCGGCCCAGCGTGCGCGAGGGCAAGCTGCTGTTGCCATTGGAACGCGACACGGCTTCCGACGCGCCTGTCACCGTCGAGTTGACGTTCATCGGCCAGGACAAGTTCCCGAAGCGGAGCGGGACGCTGTCGCTGGTTTCGCCAAAGTTCGACCTGCCAATGAAGAACGCGCGGTGGGACCTTTACCTGCCGCCGGATTTCGACTACAGCCGGTTCGAGGGCTCGATGGTCCGCACCAGCGACGCGACGCTGCCGCTGGAGCAGGTCTATTCGCTCTCGGAATACAACGTGCAGCAGCGGGCGCAGGCGGAGCAGACCAAATCCGAATGGCGCTACGGGCTGGAGTCGGCGCGCAAAGACCTGCAAGGCGGCAACCTGCAGAAGGCGGTCAGCAGTTATGGCCGGGCCAAGTTCAAGAGCGCCAAAGGGCAGGCCGAACCGGCAGAAGGCCGCGAACTCAAGGAACTGGAGCAGGACGTTCGCCGCGCGCAAAGCAGCAACCTGATCATGGCGCAGAATAACTACTTCCTGCAGAACGCCGGAAGACTCGGAGACCAGCAGGCGCTCCAAGTCCAGGCCGGACAGACGATCCTCAACGGGCCGGCCCAACAGCAACAGGTCATGCCGCAAGGCCTCCAGGCCAGGAACCTGTACCTGAACTACGATGAGAACGTCGCCAGCTTGCAGTGGGACAAGCTGGAGAAGGCGCAGCAGGTGGCGGTGGCCAAGGTCGCGCCGCTACACGTAAACCTTCCGACTCGCGGCGTGCGCTACAGCTTCAGCCAGGTCCTGCAAACCGAGTTGCGCAAACCGATGACGATCCGCCTGTTGGCCGAGAACGCCAAGGTCCCAAGCTGGACCACGCGCATCGGCCTGGCCGTGCTGGGCTTCGTCGTGCTCTGGGTCATCGTGACCGCGCTCAATCGGCGGAAGACGGCTTAGTTCCTGGTGCCGTAAGCACAGCGAGCGGCAAGCCAACGTGCCGCCCGCAGGGTGCCCAGACTTGTCAATGTCCCGTCATTCCAGCTACACAATGGCCGTGCTAAAGTTCCCGACCTCGATCGGTGGAGTAGTATTTTGAGCTGTCCTATAGGCAGGCAAGCGACGAAAGATAACCACGCCCCGGCGATGGCATCTGCTCCTTTAGCGGGTCCGTCCCGTATTAGCCGTGCCATGGTTTTAGCGCTCGTAATGGCGCTCTTAACGGCAGCGGGCGGTTTCTGGTGGATGTGCGCCCGCAACGAGGCGATCGCTTTCCTGTCGGCGCGACCTGGAGCGGAGTGGATTGTCTTTCCGAGACCAGCCGAGGCCACCACCCGGGACGCAATATCAGTCACCGTTGAATTCCGGCATTCCTTCACTTTAGACACTAAGCCCGCCAATGCGACTCTGGAGATCCGTGCGTTCAAGGGTGCTACCGTGGCCATTAACAGCCGGCAGGCTGGCAATACTCCCGCCACCCGCCGAAATTGGAAGATACCCTTCAGCACCGAGGTGGCTGGCCTACTGCAGCCGGGGACGAATGTCATCACCGCCTGGGTGACCAATGCCGTCGGCCCGCCTGCCCTTTGGCTACTGCTGAGGGGTGACCGGCTCTCGCTGGGCACGAGTGTGCGCTGGCAAGCGTCGCTCAATGGAACTGAATGGCAAAGCGCCCGCCGGGCTAATCAGCCGATCGAGTTGGAACCGGTTGGTTCACTATCTGGAAGCACGCGGATGATGGAACGGCTGAAGCGTGTGTGGCCCGTGGAGGCGGTTTTTTGCGCCGTCTCTCTGGCGTTGATTTGGGGCCTGAACCGCTGGCTGCGCCACAAACGCCTGCCAGACGGAAGTCTCCCGACGACGACCTCGACGAAGCTGATCTACGGTCTGCTTGCGCTTGTGCTGATTGCGCGAGCCGCTCTGTTCATCAACAACATCCCGCAGCTCCCCCGCTCAATGGGTTTTGATGCCGCGGAGCATGAGAAGTACATCGCGTTCATTCAACAAAAGCATGCTTTGCCGTCGGCGAATGAAGGCCTTGAGATGCATCAACCGCCGCTCTATTACCTGGCCTCTGCTCTGCTACTGGACATCTGCGGACGGTCCGTAGGGGACGGGGATGCGGTGTATTTTCTGCGGGCGGTCAATGGGGTTGTCGGTTTGCTCCACTGCTGGCTGGTGTTTCTGTGCCTGCGCCTCCTGTTTCGGGGGAATCTCCCAGCGCAAGCAGCAGGCTTGCTAGTCGCCGCTTTCCTGCCGCCGCATTTGTATCTCTCACAATACGTCACCAATGAGCCACTGGCCGGTTTTCTCGTGACCGTCGCGATCTATTTGTGCCTGCGCCTGCTGCGGGCGGAAAAGGAAGGTCTCTGGATGCCCCTCGGCATCGGGGCGGTGCTGGGGGCGGCGATGCTGACCAAGTTTTCAGTGTTGCTGGCGCTGCCGTTCTTCCCGGCGGCGTTGAGCCTGCGATTGGCTGCCCGAAAAGAGCACGCGGGTCGGGACTGGCTGCGCAGCGTGGGCGCGATCGTCGTAGTGTGCCTGATCGTCTGCGGCTGGCATTACGGGCGGGTTTGGGCGCGATTCGGCAAGCCGATCGTGATGAACCAGGGGGACAGCGGGCTGGGGCAAACCTGGTGGCAGGATCCAGGTTTCCGGACGAGTGCCTTCTACTCGAGTTTTGGTCGAGCTCTAAGCACGCCATCGTTCAGCGCATTCCATAGTTTCGCCGACGGCATGTATTCTACGCTTTGGGGAGACGGCCTGGCCAGCGGCGTGTCCGACCGGGGCCTCCAACCTCCCTGGAACTATGACTTAATGGGCGCCGGGTATTGGATCAGTTTGGGAGTTTCCCTGCTGCTGATCGTCGGAATTACGC
>Ga0118677_10008482_pt1 | contig 12146 bp, 9 predicted proteins | sample AliMusrvi5mmetaG_FD_86154 | JGI IMG/M metagenome (GOLD analysis project Ga0118677, IMG submission 86154)
GGAGGCGGGCTGTGCGGCGGTCTTCAGGGACCTAGGCGCTTTCGCTCACCATCCGACGGGATTCGACCTCTGACACTACTGTACGTTTTGTGTAGGTCGAGTGTCGAATCCCAATATACAAGGCGCTGAGACAAAAAAGGGGTAACCGTTCAGGTATCTCTGGCGCGCGAGCGTCCTCGCGAGCACTCCGGTGGTTTCGATACAACCCTCCGTAGTCTACTCAACCACCGGAGTGCTCGCGAGGACGCTCGCGCGCCAGAGATACCTGAACGAATACGATCGAAATTTCCCCGCGTCCTCGTCCGAATGCAACATAACCACCTGCGAATGCACGCCCTTGCCGGGTATACGGCAGGGGGGAGCGGATACAGCCATGTCGCAGCCACGGAAAGGGACGAATGCGGACGAAGGCGGGAGCCGGGAAGGATTTGCGGTCAGCCTGCCGGGACGGATGGCGCGTTGGCGCACGCAGCGGGGTTCCGCGTTATCGCACGCGCTGGCATGGATCAGTCTGCTTATCGTCTATGGCGCGGTGGCGCTGGGGGTGGGGGTATTGCTGATCACGCGCCGGCCGTATCGGCTGCCGGCGGTGGAATCCTACCTGCCATCCACCGTCTATGCGAGCGACGGCACGGTACTGGCGCGCTTTGCCGATGAGCGCCGTATTCCCATCCACGTGCAGCAATTGCCGGCCAGGGTGATCGAGGCCGTGCTGGCGGCGGAAGACACCCATTTTTATACCCATCACGGCCTTGATTGGCGCGGCATCCTGCGGGCGGCGTGGGTCGATCTGTGCGCGGGCCGGTTCGCGCAAGGCGGCAGTACGATCACCCAGCAGTTGGTGCGGCTGGACGTACTGGATGATCGCCGCTCCGTTCGCCGCAAAATCCACGAGATGGTGCTGGCATTACGCGTCGAGCACGCCTACCGGAAAGACGAGATTCTGGAACGCTATCTCAATGCCGTCTACTTCGGCGGCGGCGCCTATGGTATCGGCGCGGCGGCAGAGATCTACTTCGGTAAATCCGCCGCCAGGTTGACCCCCGCCGAGAGCGCCTTACTGGCCGGCTCGATTCGCCAGCCCGGCGAAGGCGATCCCCGCTATCACTTCGACATTGCTCGCGGTCGCCAACAAGCCATCCTCGCCGCCATGCAGCGGCATGGGTGGCTGACCAGAGACGCGTATCAAGTGGCGCTGGTGGAACCACTGCATATTCACCCGCGGCCGCGCAGCATCTGGCGCGCACCGTATGTGGTGGAGGCGGTGCGGGAAGATTTGCTTGATCGCTATGGGCGTGACGTGGTCTATCAGGACGGGTTGGCGATTTATACCACCGTGAAGGTCGATCTGCAGCAGACGGCGGAACAGGCGCTGCGGCATGTCGTCGCCGCCGGACGTTCGCAACACGTGGGCAATGGGGCGCTGGTGGCGCTCGATCCGCACAGCGGCGAGATTCGTGCTTTGGTCGGGGGCACGGATTTTACCGCCAGCCAATTCAATCGCGCGCTCCAGGCGCATCGGCAGCCCGGATCGGCCTTCAAAGCGTTCGTCTATCAGGCGGCCATCGACAATGGGCACCTATTATCCGATCAGGCGCTGGATGCGCCGGTGACCGCCGGCGATTGGTCGCCGGAGAACTTTGGCGCGCACTACCACGGCAAGGTTACGTTGGAAACCGCACTGGCACTCTCGCTGAACAGCGTGTCGGTGCGGCTGGTGAAGGAAGTCAGCCCCTATGCGGTGATCACCGCGGCGATCAACGCGGGCATTTCCAGCCCGTTGCGCCCGACGATGGCCATCGCGCTGGGGGCGTATGAAGTTACCCCACTGGAGATGGCGCGCGCCTTTGCCACCTATGCCGCCGGCGGGAAAACGTGTCACCCAGCGCTGATCCGCGAGATTCGGCGCGGGCAGACAGTGATCTGGCGGCGAAGAGCGTCTTTCCACCAGAGCGTGAGTCCGGCCACCGCATTCCTGCTCACCCAAGGGTTGCGCGCGGTGATCGCGCGGGGTACCGGACGGCAGGCGGATATCGGACGACCGGCAGCCGGCAAAACCGGCACCAGCAACGATTTTCGCGATGCCTGGTTCATCGGCTACACTCCCGACCTCTGCGCCGCCGTCTGGGTCGGTAATGACGATCGCCGTCCGATGCGCGGCGTGGTCGGCGGCAGCTTGCCGGCACAGGCGTGGGCGGCCTTCATGCGCGAAGCCTTGCGCGGGTATCCTGCCACCAATTTTCCCATCCCGACCGGCATTGCCAACGTGAAGATCTGCACGGCGAGCAATGAATTAGCGCTGCCCACCTGTCCCATCGTCGTCCAGCGCTATCTGCCCAGCAATCGCGTGCCCGGCCTGTGCCAACTGCATTACTGGGTCACCCGCCGCGTCTGCGCGGAAACTGGCCTGCTGCCCAATCCTACCTGCCCCCACGCCATCCAACGCTTCGCCTACGATCAACTACCTACCCAGGTATGCCCCATCCATCATCAGCCGATCGAGAGCCTCCCGCAGCCAGATACAAATCCGCCGGCGAGTGGGAATGGGGTGGGGGAGTAAATGTCAGCGAGCTTAGCTTGTAGTAGGCTCGCAGCGAAGCAAGAGTCGTTACGAGTTTTACGGTGACTGCACGTGTATTATATTGGCATCAGGTAGGACGCTTAGCAATGTTTGGAAGTCGAAGATCGTCGCACCCAGTTATCAATATTCGATTAACTTGCTAGGTAGCGTAAATGGTATTATCATATAACCACTCAAGGAAGCGAGGATAGAAAATCCGTGACCAGCAAGTAAACGTAGTTAAGTAAGGGTTTATTAATGTCTGCTATAGTCATAGAATTACAGCGCGACGCATTAGACAAAGCTGTTTCAATTTCCGATTTACTTCGAAAAGCACTTGTCGTTTCTCGGAAATTGAAGTTAGATAAGTTCGAAGAGTGGATCGGATATGAGTTAAATGGATATGTCTCAACTGATCAAGTGCCTCACTATAGGAAAATACGCGGACAAGTTGGTTATAATAATCCCTATCACGGTTGGTCTCCAATAACATTTGAAGATGCAAATGAAGAAGATGCCTACTCATCTCGTAATAGCACGCAATCAGTTGCAGAACTAGAGAATATCATCGGTAATAATGATGAAAAATCTGTTGTGGCGATGACGTTTTCGTCACGTTATGAAAAACCACTGTTAGAAGTTACATTTGGGCATAAACCGTATTTACGTATTTCGCGGTCAGCGATTATTGGAATACTTGATGCTGTAAGAAATAATGTTCTGAAGTGGTCACTCTCACTCGAAGAGGAAGGTATATTAGGTGAAGAACTCTCTTTTTCTGAGAGCGAGAAGCAACGGGCAGAATCTATTTCGTATCATGTAAATAATTTTTTTGCTCCCGTGTCCCAATCTCAATTTTCTCAAGATGCACACAATCCGGTCCAGGTCGTAAATTCAAGTTCAATCGATATTAGAGCGATCGAGGGGATGCTTTCGGATATAAAGGGAATCCTTAATTCGATTACACTCGCTTCAGATCAGAGGCTGGAACTCGATTCAGAGATTGCCACCGTAGAATCACAGTTAAAGTCCCCCAAACCCAAGCCTCTCATCCTAGAGCATTCCTTTCAATCAATTTATAATATACTTGAACATGCTGGCGGTCATGTGATCAGCGCAATACTATTTGAGCTTGGAAAAGTTATCACGGGTTTGGGCTGATATTCAGCAGAAGCTATTATTATGAACAAGTAACTAAAAGTATGTAACTGTTCAGGCCCCCTGGTGCGCGAGCGTCCCCGCGAGCACTCCGGTGGTTTCGATAAGACCCTCCGTAGTCTACTCAACCACCGGAGTGCTCGCGGGGACGCTCGCGCGCCAGAAAGGCGCGTAATAGCCGGCAGAGGACTGCCGGGCTCCCAGGATGGTGTTTTTTAACACATCAATGAGACGAGCAGTTATTTCACCCTGTCAAATTCGACGGGGTGAAAACCGCTTTGCTTATTCCATCGTAAACACCGCCGTCCAGGCATGCTCACACGGTAGCACATCCGGCAAGCTGATCTCCGCGCCGGTTGCCGTCATATGCCATGACAGCGGTTGTTCCACGCCCAACAGGCGCACGGTGGAACCGGCGGCGGGGCGCAGGCTGGAGAGGGTGATGGTTGCCGGGGGGCGCTCCGCGCCGGCGTCTGCCAGGATGATCGCGTTGATGGTGGTACCTTTGCTGGTGAAGCGTACCGGGCCTTCCACGTAGGGGGCGATGGCGCGTGTGCCGTAGACCGCTTCGCTGTTGACCGCCATCCAGTCGCCCATCTGCCGCAGCAGTGCCAATTGTTCCGGGGGAATGACACCGTCCGGCGTCGGGCCGACGTTGAGCAGGAAATTGCCGTCTTTCGCGATGATATCCACCAGCATGTGGATGAGGGTGCGGATCGATTTGTAGTTGTCGTTCGGTTTGTAGGCCCAACTGTCGCCCATCGTCAGGCAGGATTCCCAGGTGTGGCCCATCGGCGTGTCGGGAATTTCCTGCTCCGGGGTGAGGATATTTTCGAATTCACCGCCCACCGTGCGGTCGGCGATGATCAGCCCCGGCTGATGGGTTCGTCCCATCGCGGCGATGCGGTCCATATGGATATCCTGCCGCGGCGGGCGCACCTGCCCGCCATCGAGCCAGAGGGTGTCGATCGGGCCGTATTCCGTCAGCAATTCTTCCATTTGCCGGTAGGCGAAACTCGCGAATTGCTCCCAGCGCTCCGGTTCGGCGGCGGTGTTGTAGTTCGGGTTGCGGTTGTGCGCGGGCCGCGCGGGATCCCAGTAATACGGGCTTAGCCAGTCCGACTTGGAGAAGTAGCAACTGATGGAAAACCCTTTGGCACGGAAGGCGTCGAAGACGTGCTTGGTGATATTCGCGCGCGGATTGGTGTGGAAGGGGCAGTCCGGTCCGGTGACTTTGTAATCCGTGGTGTGGGTATCGAACATGCAGAAGCCGTCGTGATGCTTGGTGGTGAAGGCCACGTATTTCATGCCGGCAGCTTGCGCCGCTTCCGCCCACACTTGCGGATCGAATTGCGTCGGGTTGAAGGTGGTGTTCAGCGCCCAATAGTCACGGCGGAAACGCGCCAGGTCTTTATCACGCTCTACCCACGCTTGCAGGGTGTCTGGGCGTGCCCAGGTGTCTTCTTCCACCAGCGGCCACGACTCGATGCAACCCCACTGGCAATACGGTCCCCAGTGGATGATCATGCCGAATTTCAAGTCCTGAAACCACTCCAGCCGCTCCTTCAGCCAATCGGGATAATTGGCGGTAATCAGGTCGGCGGTGGTGGAATGGTTGATAATGTCAACGCGCTCTAACTCGTCCATCAGGTGCTCCTTTATTGGTGTTGCGGATAGTATAACGAGGTAATGGCAAAATTTCTACCCAGTGCTATTATTTCAACGCAAAGGCGCAGAGATGCATAGTATTTTGCCGAGAAGATTTTCTCAGCGTTCGTGGTAGAAGAGAATATAATAAGCCCATGCAACCGTTTACATCTTTGGAGCTTTGTCGATGAGTATATTCAATGCCCTGGCACCGACGCCGCCGATGGGGTGGAACAGTTATACCTGCTACGGCATTACCGTGCGCGAGGAGGAAGTGCTGGACAATGCGCGCTATCTGGCGGAACACCTGGCGCCGTTCGGCTGGCAGTATGTCGTCGTCGATGGGATGTGGTATCAGGATACCGGCGCCATTGCCGGCGAAGCGCCGTGGGAGCCGGAGCCGTTTCCGCTGGATGAAGTGGGGCGTTTGTGGCCCAATTTGCGGCGCTTCCCCACGGCGGGCGGTGGCGCGGGGTTTAAACCGCTGGCTGATGCAATCCATCGGCTGGGCTTGCGGTTCGGCATCCATATCATGCGCGGCATCCCACGGTTGGCGGTGGAGCGGAATCTGCCGATTCTCGGTACGCCATATCGCGCGGCAGAGATTGCCGAGCGCGCCAATATCTGCCCGTGGTACGATGGGATGTATGGCGTCAACATGGCGCATCCCGGCGGGCAGGCGTATTACGATTCGCTGCTGGCGCTTTATGCCGACTGGGGCATCGATTACCTCAAAGCCGACGACTGCGGGCACACGCCCTATCAGCGCGCGGAGATCGAAGGCATTGCCCGCGCCATCGCGAAATGCGGACGGCCGATCGTGCTCAGCTTGTCCATCGGCGATGAGCGCGTCACCCGGCACGCCGAACATCGGAAAGCGCACGCGGAGTTATGGCGGATCGGCCCCGACTTGCACGACGAATGGCCGCAGGTGCGGGAGACCTTTGAATTTCTCCCGCGCTGGATGCCGCATATTGGCTCGGGTTGCTGGGCCGATCCGGATATGCTGCCGCTGGGGATGCTGCACCTGCGCGAATGGGCGGGCAACCAGGCCAATCCTCACCGGACGAAATTGACCCGCGACGAGCAAGTGACGCTGATGACCCTCTGGTGCATCAGCCGCGCGGCATTGATGTTCGCCGGCGATCTGCCCAGTTGCGACGACTGGACGCTGTCCCTGCTGACCAATCCGGAAGTGCTGGCGGTCAACCAGCACAGCAGCAACAATCGCGAACTCTTCCGCGACCGCGACCTGCGCGCCTGGCTCGCTGACGTCCCGGATTCCTTCGCGCACTACCTGGCGTTATTTAACCTCGGCGAGGAGGCTCCGCTGGAAACGACGATACCGCTCGCTGAACTATCCCTCCCGCGCTGCCGGGTGCGCGATCTCTGGGCGCGCCGTGAGATCGGTGTGGTGGAAGAGGCGCTGGAGATCAGTCTCCCGCCGCACGCCTCGGTGCTGTATCGGGTGACGCCGGAGGAGTGAGGAGACGGGGAACGCAGATTACGCTGATTGCGCAGATTGGCAATTTATTGGTCGAGTATGCAGAAACAAAAGCTAAAGATCGTGATTGTCGTGACCGCGGTCATCTTCCTGGCCATTACCGGATGGAAGGTGTGGCTTGCCATGCGTCCTCCATCGTTGATCCGGTGGAAACAACTCATGGCGACCGGAGAACGCTATTCTCATAATAATCGGTTTCAGAACGCCGAATGGTGTTATGCAGAGGCTATTAACGAAGCGAAAAGGCTAGCAGCAAATCACCGACTGGCAGAAAGTTACCTTGCCCTGGCTAATCTTCGTTATTATGAGCGCTGGTTCGCTAAATCACAAAACCTGGCTACAGCATCGCCATTCCAGCAAGTTGAAAATGCTTTCTCCCATGGTCCACGGGCGCTGTTGCGGACTATCGAGGAAATAGGAGATTTCCAGCAGGCGAATAAAGTGAGCCAGGATGTTGCGGCCATAGTCACCTACTACCAGCAGGCGTTACAAATTCTCGAATTAACGGATGGACACAACGCCCCATCTCTGCTTCCTGCATTACGAAAAATGGCAGAGCTTGCAGAATTGCAAAATATCACCGGCGCACAACCATATCGTTGGCGAATCTGGCAGATAGTGGATACTGCTTATGGACCTGACGACAGGCGCACGCGCGAGGCGCTGAATGCCCTGGTGGATATCGACTGTAAACTCAGATGCTTTTCGGAAGCTGCCCATTTGCGCCAACAAGTGCTGGCGCGTTGCGAAACAAGGTACAGAAACTCCAGCTATGAGATCCTCCCCGCATTGACAGCATTGGCACGCATATACCGTCTGGCCAAAGACTATCATCGTGCCGAACCACTGTATCTGCGCGGCATAGCCATTACCGAGCGTATCTACCACCGGCCATATACATCTATGACCGATCCAACCCTGTACGGAACATCGCACTGGAAGAGTGTGAGATATTTACTCGATGATTATTGTTGGCAACTCGCCGCCACCGGACGTCAGGCAGCAGCGCAAGCAATGCGAAAAAGATTGACGGATTGAAGAGCTCACGGAGGCAGGCATGCCGAGAGAGAAAGAAATCGATCCATACCGGCTCCATTACCGAAGAAATTCTTTGCATTGGAAGACCTACCACGGTGACATTCATGTCGTCAGGCAATGGCTGTCGAATGGCGGTGATCCCAATCTGCGGATGGTGAATGGTCAGACGCTGTTGCATGCCGCCACGCACGGCGGTTGGCTGGAGATCGTCAAACTGCTTATCGCGCACGGGGCCGATGTCAATGCGTGCTCGATTGAGACGCCGTATCATACCTACCCAGTGCAAATCGCCGTGTATAACGGGCTATTGGATATCCTCGATCTACTGGTCACTCACGGTGCGGATATCACCGTCGAGACGGAAGATGGTTGCACGCTGATTCATCTTGCGGTATTCGGTTATTCCTCGGAAGTCGTGCAGTATCTGCTGGAGCGCGAGGCGGATATCGAGATTCCCGCGAAATCCGGTGTCACTCCACTCTGTTCCGCTACCATGCACAGCTATCGCGAGATCACAGAGCTTTTATTGCGCGTCGGGGCAAATCCGAATGCCGAGTATTGCGGCACATTTACCCCCCTTACGCAAAACCGCGATCCGGATATTACCCGCCTGCTCATCGCGTATGGCGCCGAGGTGAACTTCCTTTGCAGTAATGGCCGCACCCCGCTTTTCGAGGTGGGATCCATTGAAGCGTTCGAGGTGATGATGGAACATGGCGCACGCTTGGATGTGATCGATAACGCCGGCAATACGCTATTGCATCGCGCCGCCGAAATGAGCGACAACGACACCAATGGGAAAACACATGAGATCGTCTATCACACACTACCGGAAAGCATGCGGATCGCCGCGTTATTTGTCGCACAGGGGTTGGACATCAACCGGCGAAATCACGAAGGTCTGACCCCGCTCGCAATTGCCATCGCAGAAGATAACGAAGAGATGGCAACTTTTTTGCGCTCTCACGGCGGCATTGAATAGTGCGATTCTCTCCCTCAGTTTAAGGGTGTGATATCCCTGTGCCGCGGATATGCAAGAAGCGCGCGGTCTTTTTGCTATCAGGTAAGTGGCAACCGGACGCGCCTTGCTGCGGCTGCGGCGCTACTACGAGCCCAATAGGTTGCGTCCTTGGTGGACGTGCGAAAACGGTGCGGCGGCGCCGCACTCCATAGTTACAAATTCATGAAATCACTCGCATCACAGTTCAGACAGAAATGCTCGCGCTTCCGACACGGTTGGTCTACCATGGACGGTTGGGATGGCCGTGATTTCCGGGGCTATTTCTCTGTCCAGGTGCCGTCAATGCGGAACAGCCCGCTCTTGGTGCAAGCGTAGTAATGATAGCGATCCACGGCGTCGAAGGTGAGCCAGTGATCGGGAAGGGTATATGGCGTGTCGGGATGCGTGCCGTTGTCATTCCAACCCGGAATGCTGAAATAGGCCTGGCTTTCCACGCCGTCGATCACCGCGCGCCAGTGTTGCGCATCGGCGCGGGCCAGATACCCCCAGTGATGGCAGTCCGGACTGAACGTGACCCGTCCAACCTCGGCAAAGGGTTTCCCCGCCTGTCCATCAATCACCACCTGTTTCCCCTTTTCCCCTGTTGCCGTGTAGGCGACGTGCCAGCTATCCGGGCTGAACAGGAGCGAATCGCCATCGATGGTCGAAAACGGCGGACCTTCGACGCCATCGACCACCACGTGCCAGTAATCGCCTTTCTGCGCGACATAGGCCAGGCGCAGGCTATCCGGACTGAAGAGCAGGCAACAGGCGTAGGTTGAGCGGCGCGGCAACGCGAGGATATGGTCATATCGTCTTCCCGGCACGCCATCCAGCAGCACGCGCCAGCGCCGGCTCTTTTTCCCCGCGTAGGCAATTCGGTGGCCATCCGGGCTGAACACCGGCGCGGTGATCTTCTCATACGACGGGCCGATGGTACCATCGACGACCATGGCGCTATTGTTCACCGCATAGGCGAGTCGTCCGTCCGGACTGTAGGTCAGGCTATGAATTTCATCATACGCATGGCCGGCCACGCCATCGACCACCACGCGTTTTCCGGTCGCGCAGGCGAGATGCCGGCCATCCGGACTGAAGAGCAGCGTGTAATGGGGATCACCGCTGCCGGCAGCGCCCTCCGGCAACGGAAAATAGTTCTCGGTGGCCGCTTCGGTCACCACCCACCATTTACCCTCGCTCCGTGCCAGATAGGCGAAGCGCGTGCCATCCGCACTGAGTGCCGGCGCATACAGGCCCTCGTAATGCGCCGCCTCGATGCCGTCGCGCATCACCAGCCAGCGATCGCCGTCGTGTGCCCAGTAACTGAGATGCTTGCCATCCGGAGAGAAACGCAGCAGCGTAATCGCATTGAAACGAGTTCCCTCGTGCCCATCTACGACGACGGCGGAACTATCATCGGTGGGAGAGATCGCATAAGCCAAGCGCGTGCCATCGGCATTGAACAGCAGGCACTCATTCGGATCGCTCATTAAATCCAGCGGGTCCAAACTCCAGAAGCTGCCGTCATTGCCTCCCCCCAGCGCGTGTATTTGCCACCAGCTTCCGAACGGTTGCACAAAACCGCGCAGCCACGGAGACGGAAGCTCCGCCTGCCCATCATGCACCGCGCGCCATCCGTCCGGCGTGCCGGCGAGATAGGCGAGATGGCGACCATCCGCGTTGAAACGGATCGAGCGTGGGAGAATCAGGGGGAACTCCGGGCCGGCGATGCCATCCACCACCACGCGCGCGCCGGTCTCGGTCCGGACAAGATAGGCAAAATGGCGGCTATCGCCGCTGAAGGGATATTTCGGCAGCAAAATCGGTCGCATGCCGCCCGGTTGCGGATGCCCGTCGAGCAGCACCTGCCAACTGGCAGCCCCATCCTGTTTTGCCGACACGACTTGCACCACATGCGCGCCATCCGGACTGAGAAACGGCAGTTGACCGGCATCGGTGGTCATCGCCCCGAGTTGGCGTTCGGTAACCGTCCAACCGTCCGCGTGAAGGGGAGAAGCGGGCAGCATGAGACCTGCGCATGCCAGGCATAACGATAATGAGAAAAAGAATGAGTTGTTCACGGGTACCGGTATTATACCCAATGTGGCGTGCAGTGTCTCATTTCGCCGAAAAATGGCCACAGCTTTTGTTCCACGCCGTGAACTGAAACAAATTGAAACGATGCAATGACGTGCGATGCAACTATTTCCGTGAGGACGCGTATGCTGAGTAAGGAGTGATGATCGAGCCGACTTGCCATGATATCGTAGACCCGTCATCGCTTTTACATGCACTGCCTCCGGCCATTGGGCTTATACACGGAAGCAGTGCATGTCGTTTTTATATTCCATTCCGTATGAGATCCCCCATTATCATCGCTTTTGTCGTTCGGTAACACTACCCGTTCTCCCCAGCTAACGCTACCCTGAACTCAGGAGTCATGCGTCTGCAGTTCGTTCATGGCGATGGGCAGTTAAAATCGGTGATGGAGCGAAGCTGATCCCTTCCCACGAAAAGTATTACAAGTTCGGAGTTATTCACCATGATGGTGTTTGCGAGTGCGCCGCTTCGCATTCTCGATATCGGGAGTTGGACCGATGCCGCGTTCGCGGAGCATGGGGCGGCATTGAATTGCGCGATTGCGCGTTATGCGCGGGTGTGCGTCACCGCACGCGAGAAGGCGGGAGTCGAACTTCATCTGCATAGCGTCGCGTGCGGCCCGCAATTTCAACTGATCGGCGATGCCTTCCGGGCGCTGGCGCGCCATTTCGCCCTTGACGGCATTGCGGTCTGGGCGCGTGCCGATTTACCGCCGGGCACCGGCGTCGGTACTACGGCATCGGTGGTCGTCGCGCTGACGGCCGCGCTGGCACATCACGCGCAAGCGAACCTTTCCCCCGTGCAGTTGGCCCTGCTCGCGCATCAGATCGTCAGCGAGGAAGTTGGACGGGTGTGCGGAACGCACAGCCACCTGGCCGCGGCGCTGGGCGGTGTCGGACTCTATCGGACAGCTCCTTACCCGCGTGTCTTCACCACCCCACTTGCCGATTCGACGGAATGGCTGCGGGAGATCGAGGAGCGCTTGTTGCTGGTGGATAGCGGGCGGCCCGCGGCGGGAAATTGCTATGCCGCGGTAGAGAAACGCTGCCGGGCGGGTGAGACGCTACCGCGCCGCGTCCTCTGGCAGTTGCGCAAACTGCCGACCCGCGCCGCTGATGCCTTGCGCGCGCTTGAGTACG
>Ga0118677_10012907_pt1 | contig 12144 bp, 8 predicted proteins | sample AliMusrvi5mmetaG_FD_86154 | JGI IMG/M metagenome (GOLD analysis project Ga0118677, IMG submission 86154)
CCTCTTTGGGCGCATGGGTTGTTAGCCAGTCGGACCAATCGAGGGCCAGCGACCCGTTGCCGGCGCAAACGATCCAGAGGTTGCGTGGGGATTTCAGCTTGCCTTGCAGGAATGCGTGCTGACGGCCTTGCGAGGTCGTGAAATCTAGCGGATTTCCGCCGGATTGCCGCGCCCACAGGGCGGTTTCCCCGGCCAGATAGGGGCGGGGAAAATAGATGAGTTTCGATTGGCAACCGGCGAGCAGGGTGAGGGAGATGCCGACACTCAGCAATGTCAGTTGAAGCAAGCGTCCAAGGCGGCGGATCAGGGTGGGATGGGGTGGGTTGGAGGGATGGTCCATGCGTTTGGTTGGATATAAGGGGAAGGGACGTCTCGTCCCTTCATCCATATTCTTGGCCCATTCGGCTATGATTTTCGTTTCTTTCACATGGCCGGACGAGACGTCCGGCCCCCTTATTCTTTTCCGTCCTCTTTATGCTTTGGGCAGGCTTTCCACATCCCACGGTGGCATGGCGAGTCCGGTGGCGATTTCATTGAACTCGGCGATTTCCGCCGGGGTGAAGAGCAAGCCGCCGGCATCGTCGGAGCGCTTGCGGGCAGCGGCTTCGATCTGGCCGGGGAGGATGGCACCCTCGTTGCCGTGGCCGAGGATATCCTCCAGCACGGCTTTGAGGTTGGCGCTTTGGTTGCGGCCGCAGGCGAAGTTATCACCGGACAGCGCGTCCGGATGGATGATCTGGAAATAGAACACCGGGGTGTTTTTGTCGCCGGGAGTGATGGGATTGCGGCCGCGCCGGGTGGGCAGCGAGCCACCTATCAGACCGCCGAATATCTCATTGAGCAGGCACATGCCATAACCTTTGTGACCGCCAAATGGCAGCAGCGCGGCAACTGCGTCGGGGTCGGTGGTGGGCTGGCCGTCGGCATCCACGGCGGCACCCGGCGGCAACGGTTTGCCTTCCCGTTTCAAGGCCTGGACCCGGCCCATCGCCACGGTCGCTGTCGCCCAATCCATCACGATCGGAAATCCGTTGGCCTCACCGCTCGGAATTCCCCAGGAATGCGGATTGGTGCCGAGGGTCGGGAACTTGCCGCCGAACGGCACCACTTCAGCCAGCGCCGACGTGCAATTCGTATAAGCATAGTAGCCGCGCTCCGCGGCTTCCATCACATAACCGCCACCCCACAAATAGTGGAACGCGTTGTCCACCGCGATCTGCGCGATGCCATATTGATCTGCCAACTCGATGCCGCGTTCGATCGCCCGATAGGCGACCGATTGGCCTAACTTTTTGTTGGCATTCCATCGTTCGCTGGCCGGGAAGCGGGACGGCAATACTTCGATTTCCGCGCCGGGAACGCAACCGCCCGCCGCCGATCCGAACAAGTGGTCGAGGTGGAGCGCTTTGAGCGCGTGGTGGGTGCGGATGCCGTGGCGGGCGGCCTCGGCGGCGAGTTTGGTGCCTTCGGCGGCTTCTGCGGGCGTGAAGTTGCGTGCCTGATAGGCGCGGCAAACCAACTCGTCATGGGCGGTGCGGGGAATGACGAGGAATTCGGACATGGGGGTGGTGGTTGGTGGCCGGGAATCATGGGCGATTCCGGCGGACGCGCGGTTCAGTGGTCGAGGATCGAGTTCCAATGTTGGACATCGTCCTTGCGGGCCTCGAAGAGGTCGGTGGTGTCGTCGTGGATGGTGATGGAAGTGATCTTGTCGCCCACGCCGTTGAATTTGCAACCGGGTTCACGGGTGTTGTTTTTGCCGGTGACTTTGCCCACCACATCCAGGCCATTGGTAACCTGGCCGAAGACCGAGTGACGGTTGTCGAGAAACGGGGTGGCCACTGTCGTGATGAAAAACTGTGAACCGTTGGTTCCCGGGCCGGCGTTGGCCATCGAGAACACGCCTGGCGCGCGATGCCGCAACTCCGGGTGGAATTCATCGGCGAACTTGTAGCCTGGGCCGCCGCGTCCGGTTTCGGTGGGATCGCCGCCTTGCAGCATGAACCCGTCGATCACCCGGTGAAACGCGACGTTGTTATAGTACCCGCGGCGGGCGAGGTTGAGGAAATTCGCACAGGTCAGCGGTGCCTTGGATGCATACAGCGTGGCGTCGATATCGCCTGCGGTGGTGTGAAGCGTGATTTTGATGTCGGACATGGAGTGTAGCAAACACCGGAACCCCGCCCTTGGCAACCCGGAAAACAGCCGCCCCGGCTGTGAGCATGATACATCCAAAGAATTCATCCATGCAGACAGGTATTTCCATATCAGAAGCCCATTCACATGCCGTGAACCGAATGGTGCCGGGCTGTTCTCCTGCAGCGAATTCCTGTCTGGACCTGGCGGCAAACGTGGCTTATGCTGGGTCGTCGGGAATCGTTTCCTGACACACCTACCGTCAAACCTGATACCATGAATGACCATGCTCCGGCACCTTCCGTGCCAAAGGGACAGCGATCCAGGCCGGAACTGCGGATTGCCGTGATTTACGTGCTGTTTGCCAGCCTGTGGATCATTGGTTCGGATTCGGTGCTTTCCCATTGGGTGAGCGACCGGTTGGAAACCACCGAATTCCAGACCATCAAGGGTTTGTCGTTCGTGGTGACCACGGGATTGTTGTTGTATTTTGTGTTGCACCGGGCGTTTGGCGGATGGCGACGCAGCGAGGATCTCCGCATGGAAACGATGCGGGCGTCGATGGAGTGCTTCCGCAGGCTGTCGTCAAGCATCCAACACCTGCGCGAAGAGGAACGAACGAGAATCGCCCGCGAGATCCATGATGAACTCGGCCAACACCTCACCGGTATCAAAATGCAACTCCGCTTGATCGAAGACCACTTGGGCCATCCCGACGCCCGGTCCATGAACCGGGCCATCGATGAGTTGGTGGAGGCCGCGGCCATGGTCGATGACACGATAGAGTCTGTTAGAAGGATCGCTTCGGGCTTGCGTCCCCTGGTGCTCGACCATTTGGGATTGGCGGCGGCGTTGGATGAGGAAGTCGAACAGTATTCCCGGCGGACGGGAATCGAGTGCCACCTGTCGGTTACCGGAATCGAGCGTGATATTCCTCCAGAAGTGGAAACGACGACGTTCAGGATATTCCAGGAGTCCCTCACCAATGTTGCGCGTCATGCCGAGGCCGGCCGGATCGATGCCGAGTGTTCGACTCGCGGTGACGTGTTGACCTTGACGGTTCAGGACGACGGTGTGGGCATCGATGCCAGGGTGATCGAACGCCCGGACTCGCTGGGTTTGGTAGGGATGCTGGAGCGGGCTGCGGATGTCGGGGGTAAGGTGGTGTTTGACACCTCCGCCGGTCACGGCACGAAGGTGGTTTTGACGATTCCGCTGTCTGTTAGGAACGAACCCGAACCCACGCACGGTCCATGAGAATCCTGATAGTTGATGACCATCCTCTGGTGCGGCGGGGAATGATTTCGCTGATGCGGGATCATTTCAAGGAGGCGGAGTTCGGGGAGGCCGAATCCTCGCGGGAGGGGTTTGCGGCGGTGATGAACGGATCATGGGATCTGGTGATCGTGGACGTCAGCATGCCGGGGCGCAGTGGCCTTGATTTGATCAAGGACATCAGGTTGGTCAAACCCCATCTGGCCTTGATGGTGGTCAGCGCCCAGTCCGAAAGGGACTATGCTATCCGTGCGTTGAAACTTGGTGCGGCAGGATATGTCTCGAAACAAAGCGCGCCGGACGTGCTGGTTGCGGCGGTACGCCGCGTTCTGTCAGGCGGACGCTATGTGAGTCCCGCGGTGGCGGAACTGCTCGCCAGTTCGCTCGCCGAGGGGGACGCCGAGGGCAGCCACGAAACGTTGTCCAACCGTGAATTGCAGGTCCTCAAGCTGATTGCTTCGGGCAAATCCCTCAAGGAGATCGGAGTCGAACTCGATTTGAGTGAGAAAACGGTGGCCACCTATCGGGCGCGCATCTCGGAAAAGATGTGCCTGCCCACCAACGTGGACCTGACACGTTACGCAATGCGCCACGGGTTGGTCGATTGACCTGCGGATTCGGTATGATGGCAGTGTGCCGTTGTCGGTAAATCACCCTACGTGAGAATCAGCTTCACAGGCACTGTCCGGACCGGACTCTTGTGCGATGGTGCAATCATGAAACGTCAATTCGAGGTAACCAAGAGCTTGTCCCTTACGGAACCCAGGGTTGGAGTTTCATCGAGTGAAAACCCAAGTGATTCATTGTGGACTGCCGTGAACCGGGTGTCCACAGGATCGCTTTCTCCTGTTTGAACGAATTGGTTGTTGTCAGGAGAATAAAGAACGTCGTCTTTCCGGGGGGGGGGACGACGTTCGATTTTTATGGATTTATGATGTCGGCGTCAACCTCATCCCATATTTGAGCGGTGAGAAAACCGGGGCACCGCATGAAACGATGTTTTGGCGCTGCAACGAACGCTTGCAGGCCGCCGTGCGCCAGGGAAATGCCAAACTGGTGCGCGATGGAACGCAAACCGACCAGTTGTTCAACCTTGCCACCGACCTCGGCGAAGCCCATAATCTGGCAGCCGATGATGCCATGACGACCGCACCAGCCATTCACCATATCAAACCAGCATGCAACCATTCATTGGAATCCACCGTCTCCGCACCCTCTTTTTAACCACTCTCGTAACGGTCGCCTGTGTGGCACGGTCGTCTGCCGCGCCGCTCACCAAGGGACCTTACCTGCAAGCGCCCCGTCCGGAGTCGATCACCATCATGTGGGAAACCTCCACGGATGAGCCCGGGCAACTCCGCTTCGGGGAAGGGTCCAGGCTCGACCACACCTTGGACCCTATCAAACCCGTCCGCATGGCCAGCCCGAAAGGCGAGTTCTTCCTCTACGAAGCGGACCTGACGAAGTTGAAACCCGGTACGACATATCATTACGAGGCCAGTGTCGGCACCGACCACAGCGAAACGAAGCAATTCAAGACCTTCAGCAACGACGCGCCAACAACGACCTTCATCGCCTACGGGGATACTCGTTCCGATCCCGCCAAGCACACGGCTTTGGCCGCGTTGTTCCGGCGGTATTCGCCGGAGTTCATCCTGCACTCCGGTGATCTCGTGGCCAAGGGGACTGACCACTCGCTGTGGGGACGCGAGTTCTTCGACCCGCTCAGAAATGTGATCGACGAGGTGCCGCTCTTGCCGTCGATCGGCAACCACGAACAGGATGGCGCCAACTATATCGCATATTTCCATCACCCAGGCGACAAACGGTTTTTCTACAGTTGTGATATCGGGCCGGTCCATGTGGTCACGCTCGATTCGCGATTTGCCAAGGCGAGCGCCCCGCAATTCGCCTTCGTGCAGGCCGACCTGAAGGCGAGTCGGGCGCCGTGGAAGATCGTGATGTTGCACGAACCGATGTTCAATTTCGGCGGGCATGCCTCACTCTGGGGCCACGATGCCTACCTCCCGATGTTTCGCGAGACCCACGTCGATCTGGTGCTGGCTGGCCACTCGCACCTCTATGAGCGGTTCAGGCCGCTGGTGCCCAAAGACCAACCGGGTGCATGGGCCATCCAACATATCACCACCGGCGGTGGCGGTGCTCCCTTGGCTTCATCGGTTTCCGATCCTTCGCTTGTGAGCACGGTCAAGGCTCACCATTTCATCGTGTTCACCGCCACCCGCGATCACCTCGACGGCAAGTGCATCGACATTGATGGCAAAGAGTTCGATCATTTCACCCTGCGCAAGGAGAACGGCCACCAACCGAAAGACTATCTTGCCACGGTGTGTGCCGAAGAAGATGTAACCGACGCGGTGAAACACCCGGGCAAGAAAAAGTGACCGGTAGAGCCGGGTACTTTGGACTGCGGTGAAGCGCGCTTCACCGCTTTGGGAGGCGACGCCGGAGCGGGGGAATCGCCAATCCCATCACGCGAGCCATCAACCCGAAATGCCGGGATGATTTGCCGCCTTGGTGGAATATGTTAGAGCCGCAGAAAGCGGCGGTGGCCCGCCGCAGTCCAAAGCGTTCATTCCACGCGGACGTTGAGCCGATAGAATTTCCGCGGCGGGGTGAAGGGCAGGGTGATGGTGATGGATTGGTCAGCGCCGACGATATTGGTATATCCCGTGACCCCCTGCCATGACGCGGGATTGGCGGGATCGGTGGTGGTTCCCCCAGGGATGGTGAAGGCCAGCAGGTCCTTGCCGGTGGCCGGATGTTCCACCAACTGGAAGCCGTTGAGCGAGAAATTGCTGGCTAGCGATTTGTCGCGCATGACGATCGATCCGCTGCTGGAGGTGAGTCCGCTGAAGATGCCATAGTTCTTATTGACCTGCCAGGAGGTATGATAGATGCTGACCAGGCTGCCAGCATGGGTGATGTTGATATTCTGGCCGCCGCTGATCGTCGGGTTGGTGGCGGTGGTGGTATCCAAGGTGCCGCCAACGTTGAAGGTGTTGGACTGGCCGCTATAGTTGAGACAGGAGATCACACACAGGTCGTAGCTCCGGTAGTCTTGCAGCCCACTGAGGGTGAGCGTGGGCAGCGTGCCGCTATCAGGATTGGTGTTGCCAGTGGAGGCCGTGCCGCCGGATTGCACACCGCCGCTGAGCAACATCATCACGTCAATGCCGCCGTGGTCGTTGGCTTGGCTCTTGTATTGAGTTAAGGTATAACCCACCGCGGTGCTGCCGCCGGTGGAATCCAACAGGTTGGTTTTGGTGAGCGTATTGCCGGAATTCGCGTCGTTCCAGGTCGTGCCGTTATAGGCCAGGGGCGCGGCCTTGGTTTCAAGCGTCGCTTGGAATGGATTGAGGTAAGGCGTGCCGCCCATTTTGACCGACGCCACAGGGCTGGCGGGATTGTAGAAGGTGGCCCGGTTTCCGAGGGCCACGTTGAGCACCTTGGCAAACGTGGCGGGATACTTGGTGACCGTCACCGAATAGACCTTGGTGCTGCCATCCTCGGCGGTGACCGTGCAGGTCTGTGGATTGACGCTGCTGAAATCCCAGGTGGCACCGGAGATCCTGTTGCAGGTGGCGTTGGCCGACCATGTGAAGGTAGGAGCGAGCGTGGCCAAATCGGTGGCATAAGGCACAGTCAAACTCACCGTGGTCCCGGTGATAAGTGCCGACTGTCCGGCGGCACTGAAACCCAGCAGATTCTTGCTCTGATTCGCGATGACATTGATTTCGACGATCTGAAATCCGCTGATGATTTTTTCGGTGGAAGGTGCGTTTTTCACGGAAATCACCCCATCATCTGGCTTGACGTTGGCCAAGCGCACATAGTTCACACCCTCCACAAAGCTGGTGACCTGGCTACAGATGTTGGTCACGGGTTGCGTGCTGGTGGTCGGATTGGGGGTGGTGAAGCTGCCATTGCGATTGCCGCCAGGCGCGGCGCCATGCATCCCACTGACGACATAGAGATCATAGCATTTCTGGCTGTCGAGTCCGACGACGGTCAGCGTCAGGCCGCTGCCGGATGCGGCATACAGGCGGTCGCCTTGCCAGCAGGCGGTGAACACGGTGAGCTTGCCGGTGGGAGCCCAGTCGGTGGGAGCCGGGGTAGCCGTCCCGCCGTTGATCAGGAAACCCGCGGTAGTGGCGACACCTGCGGAGTTCAGCAGGGTGCCGCGCATGCCGGCGTATGCCACCGCTCCGTTGTTAGATAACAATGAGGATGCCATCGTCTCGTTCCACGAGGTGCCGGTGTAGCCGAAGGGCGCGACGGCGGAACCGCTGGCAGTGCCATCGAGAAAGGTCCCGGCGGACGAGGACCGGCCGCAGTTGACATTGATGACCTGGCCCAGAACCGCCAGGGTCACCGTCGCCGCCGGCGAGTCGCTAATGCCGTCGTTGGCCCGGAAGGTGAAGCTATCAGAACCGCAGTAGCCGGCCGCGGGCGTGTAGGTCACGTTGGGAGCAAGGCCGGTTAGAGAGCCGTGTGCGGGTGCGCTCGCGATCGCGAAAGTCAGCGTGTCGCCATTGGCATCGCTGGCCGTCAGCGTGATCGCCTTGGCCATATTGTTGTTGACAGTCACACTTTGCGCGGCGGCTACCGGCGCGATATTGGTGGCCGTCACGGTCAGACTCACGGTAGCCGGGGCGGATGTCAACAGTCCGTCATTGGCGGTGAACGTGAAACTATCGGAACCGGTGTAACCGGCGCCGGGGGTATAGTTCAGGTTCGGTGCGCTGCCACTCAAGGTGCCGTGCGCCGGCCCGCTCACGACCGCATAACCGAGCGTGTCACCGTCCACGTCGCTGGCGGACAGCGTGATCGCCTTGGCGGTGTTTTGCGCCACATTGACACTCTGTGCGACGGCCACCGGCGGGTCGTTGACCGGCGTGACGGTCAAACTCACGGTGGCGTTGGAGGATGACACAATACCATCGTTGACCGTGAAGGTGAAACTATCAGATCCGTTGTAGTTCGCAGCGGGCAGGTAGCTCAGGTTCGGCGCGGTGCCGCTCAGAGTGCCGTGCGCCGGCGCGCTGCCAATCTGATAGGTCAGGGGATCCCCATCGGCATCGGTGGCGGCCAAGGTGATTGCCAGCGCGGTATCCTCGGCGGTGGTCAAGGACTGATTGCCGGCCACGGGCGGGTGGTTGAACCGCGCCGGCAGGGCGCTGGCTTGCGCCGAGTTCGGGGTGTCGCCCAACGCAGTGGTGGCGGAGATGACATAATAGTAGCGCTGTCCATTGGTGAGCGAGAGGTCAAGATAATTGGTGCCCGTCGCGGTGCTGATCGCGGTGTAGGGGCCGCCGGTGGTGCCGGCTCGCTTCACCGTGTACCGGGTGGCTCCCGGCGCCGCATTCCAGGTCAACCCAATCTGGCCGTCACCGGCGGTGGCCGCCAGGCCGGTGGGCGCAGGCTGGAATCCCGGCGTCACGTCGTGCAGCGCGTAACAGGTGAAGTCGATCTCGCCCGCAGTTCTTGTTAGAACCAGGTTGGCCACCGTGTCGCCGACGGTCCAGGTGGCGGTCAGCAGGGATGGGGTGGTGCCGGACCAGGTGATGGCAGGAGCGGCTTCCAGCGACACCTTGCAGTTGGCCGGATTGGGGGAAACGAGTTGCAGGCGGTAGTTGTGGCCGGGCGTCAGACCGGGGATATCCAGATAGTAATAGGTGCTGGAACTCCAGCCATAGGAGCGCATCAGCGTGCCAAACGGCGTGGAACTGTCCGCCAAGGGAACTTTTCCATGGGCATCGGTGTCGGTCCGCTGGTTGGTCGAACCCCAACCCGAAGACAGGTCAACGGTGCTGATGCCAAAGGCCAATCCGTTCGTTAGAGTGAGTGGTGCCAGCGCTGTGCTGCCGAGGTGATTGGCGGCGATGAGCGTGCCGGTGCTCAGGAGTTCCGCGCCGGTGGCTGCGGCCGTGATCGCGGGAACCGTGGTGGCGAAACCAACATCGGGGGCCACAATGAGAGTGACCGTATAGTCCTGATAGGCCGTGCGGTTCTCGGCGGTGATGCGGTAGGTCACCGGGTTGGCAAAATTCTGTGCGGTGTTAGGTGAGATCGTGGCACCCGTGGCGGCAACAAAACCCGGCGTGAGGGCACTGATCGCGGTGCCATACGGGACGGTGAGGGCGATGGTGCTGTCGGTGATGGTGGCGGCACCTAGGTTCCCGAAGCTGCAACTGTCGATGGTGGTGTAGGCATTGGCACCCGCCGTGCGCGTGCCCTGATCCACCAGTTGCCAGCCATTGAGCGGCGCGGAAGTGGTATTAAGCATGGCCTGGACATGGATTTCCCCCGCAGCATTGGGAATGAGGGCACCAAGCACGGCGTAGTTGATCCCCGGGTTCCAGTCGGTGGCAGCCGCCCCGTTAGCCATTGTCTGCCGGACCGGGCCGACCCGATACGAGCTGCTGGTATTGGTGGTGCCGGATTGGCTGGGCAGCGCAAGCTGATAGATATGCGAAGTGTTGAGGCCGGAAAGCTTGAACAGGGTTTTGTAGTTGATCAAATCCGGGCTCTGGCTGAAAGACAAACCGCTCTTGAGCAACTTGGCTCCGCCAAGGCCGCTTGACGAGCTGGAACTGCCATGGCTAATCAGCATCGCCGAAACCCCGATGGTGGTGGCGACCCCCTCGGAGGTTTTCAAATTGCTCAGCGCCGCCGTGCCATCCGTCCCGGTGTTCCACCAATTCACCGCCACGGAGGCGGCATTGATGCCGTCATAGTCGAGCGGTGCCACCCGGCTGGCGCTGCCCCGATCGGTTGCCGAATACGATGAGCTGCCGTTCATATAGATGCCCGCACTGGGATGATAGTCCAGATTGACGGTCACCGGAGCGGTCACCGGGGTGGTGCTGGCCTCGACCGAGGCCTGGCTGGTGCCAGTGTTGCCGCTGGCGGTGACCACGTAATAATAGCGGGTGCCATTGGTCACCGGACTGTCCTGATAGCTCGTTGTTGTGAGGCCGCTGGCCAGGGTGGTGTAGGGGCCGCCTGCGGTCAGTGCGCGCTGCACCGTGTAACTGGTCGCAAACGGCGTGGCCGACCACGCCAGCGCGATGGTGGCATCGGGATGATTTCATTTAGGTTTCATTGGCCCTTGTCGGTTTTCCAATACGGCAGGTTTGCGAAACCACGGTTCTGATAGGTTCCCTCAACATGGCCTCACCTGATTTCCCGGGTTGGCGGCGCGGAACTGTTTCGGGGTCATGCCTTTGACGTCCTGGAAGACCCGGGTGAAATAGCTCTGATCACAGAATCCGCAGGCATCGGCGATTTCCGCCAGCGACGGCTCGTGGCCGCGCAGCAGATCGCAGGCGAGGTCCACCCGGCATTGCCGCAACAACTCGGTGAACGTGCGGCCGGTGCGCTCTTTAAGCAACCGTGAGAAATGGCTTGGCGAGATGCCCGCATGGCGCGCGGTCTCGTCACGCGAGATGTCGCGGTGCAGGTTGGCGCGCATGAAATCCAGCGCCTTGCCGATGAGCAGTGGCGGCGTGAAATCCTCCTGGCGCTCGATGGTCGAGATCACGTGTTCCAGGGTTTTGCGCAGCCATGCGGCCAGGTCCTCGTCGTCATGCAGCTCCGCCAGTTCTGTTAGAAAACGGTAATTGAGGCCGAGCACCTCGGTTTGCGCCGCGCCCGCCTCGACTGCCGCGCGCGAGATCATGACCACCAGTTCCAGCAGCAATCCTTTCAGTAAATCGCTGCGTTCCTCGCCGGAGCTGTAGATGTGGACGAGCACATGGTTGATGATGCTGCGCGCCTCGCCGCGGTCGCCGCGCCGGATGGCGGCCAGCAGGGTGGGTTCCTGCATCAGATAGAGTTCGCGGATCCGGTCATACGGCCGGTGCTCGAGCAGCGGGATGGCGGGGTAATCGTTCATGGCAGCGACAGATGATCGATGTAATGATCCTCGAAACCGTCGGCGAGATTCAGTTCGATCACGTCCACCTGGGCGCGCAGGTTCTCCATTTCATCGAGGCAGGAGCGGTCCACCAGCGCCAGCAGGGCGCCGGCCAAGGAGGTGTTGCCGACCACGCGCACCTGGGTCTCGCGACATCCCGGCAAGAGTCCGATGGTGATGGCGTGGGCGACGTTGAGATGCATTCCGAATCCGCCAGCCAGATAGATATGTCCCAGATCCTCCGCGCGGAGACCCGCCGTCTCCAGCAGGATTTCGATGCCCGCGCCGATCGCCGCCTTGGCTTGCAATAACAACGCGACATCCACCTCGCTGATCCGCAAGACGCCAGACTCGTTGGAGACTGTTAGCGCGAGCGCTCGTTCGTCATCGTCGGTGAGGCGGCTGGCGGCGGGTAGGCCCGCCCATGCTTCGGCGACGAAGCGACCGTTGGTATGAAGCAATCCGCTGGCGCGGGCGGTGGCCAGGAAATCGACATAAGCCGAGCCACAGATGCCGTTGGCGCGGGTGAGCGGAACCGAACCGATGGTGGCGGCAGTGATGCCGAACGGAGCGAGGGTGATGGCCAGGTCGCTGACGGCACCTTCGCGGGCGCGGGTCCCGCAACGCAGTCCGCCACCCTCGAAGGCGGGTCCGGCGGCGGTGGCGCAGGCGGTGAGTTTGCCGCCGCATTGCAGGACGATTTCGCCGTTGGTGCCCATGTCCACCAGCAGGCTGGGCGCGGGATCATAGACCATGCCGCTGGCATAGACGCCAGCGGCATGGTCTATGAT
>Ga0118677_10012908_pt1 | contig 12143 bp, 3 predicted proteins | sample AliMusrvi5mmetaG_FD_86154 | JGI IMG/M metagenome (GOLD analysis project Ga0118677, IMG submission 86154)
GCCCCACCACCGTGAGCCTGACCCAGGGCGGCAGCCAGCAGTTTGTCGCCACCGTCACCGGCAACACGAATACGGGTGTTGTCTGGAGCTATTCGCCGCAGACCGGCACGCTCGACAGCGGGCTGTATACAGCGCCGGCGTTGATCACCGTCACCAGCACGGTGCGGGTGACGGCCACATCGATGGCCGACACATCCAAGTCCGCCACCGCCACGGTGACGCTGAGCGCGGTGATCGACGTGGGCTCGGGCGCGCCCACCGGAACCCTGCAGAGCGCCTTCATCAACGCCTTCTTCCGCAACGGCTTCAACAACCTGGTGGCGCTGCCCCCAGTGGGCAACGTGAAAAAGCTGGGGACCACCGGATGGGTTCAGGAATTCAACGACTCGGGAAAGACCGGGGTCAAGCTGGCGCTAGCCACCCTCAGCGCCTCCGCGGTCCAAAGCTCGGGCACCACCAACCTGATCGCGCAATTGTACGCCGCCGGCGCCACCGAGCTAAAAATCGAGGACGGCAAATTGACGCACACCGGGGCCACTCCGGAGCAGGCCACGGCTAAAGTGTTGGACCTGATGCCACCCGGGGAAATGTTCGCGGCATTGCGCGATCCGTGGATCGATGAACTCATCCAGGCCGACGTCAGCGACTGCGTGGCATTCTCTATCAAGAGTAAGAAGCTCCCCAAGTTGCTTGTTAGCGGCTCGCGCATCCTCCACGGGCTGCCGTCCGGAGAAGCGGATTTTATCCGCGTGATCGAACGTGAGTTGGGCCTTTAGGGGTCGGTTGGAGCGGCGGATCCAGCCGCGCGCAATCACCCACCCGCCGTGAAAGCGCCCCCGCCGATGGGCCCGGGCTTGGGTATTGTTACGTACGGTTAGTGATTGTCGTCCCGGGTGATATTTAAGTATATGCCGAAAATTCAAGTTCATTGCAGAAATAGCTTGATCGAATTTAGGTTTTGGCTAGATAGAACATGCAAATGGGGGTGGCTGCCGCTCTAGGCAGCTGATGCCCGCGTGATTTTGAGTTAGAAATCAGCCAATTCCATGAACCATCCGCTCAGCCTAGCCGCACTAGTGGCAGCCGTTCTGGCCGCCGCCGCCGTCACGTCCCACGGCCATAATCTCGATACCCGGGCCACGGGCATCAGCATTGCTCCAGACTTCGTGCAGACCATGACCAGCCGGGCGGCAAGCAGCCAGCCACCGGTGCAGGTCAATGACACGTTTTGGATCGTGATGAAGACCACGCCCGGGCCGGGGACCAGCACCGGGGTTGGCGGCTATCAGACGTTTTATGTTCCGCCGGGCATGCAGGTGGTGGACGTGGCCTATATCCAGCCGACCTCAAGCGATCCGCGCGGCTTTGTGGCGGTGCCGATGAAAGGCCAGTCGCAAAGCGCGGGTGCCTGAGTCATGTTTCGTGCTCACCTTGGCATATATCAGTGCCGGCAAGTTACACCGCTTGAAGTCATTTCAATCCCGTCCCTAACACCATTATGAATGCACTATTCAGCCCTCGTTCATTGTTCCTCGCGTGGAATTTCCTCTTGGTAGCGTCAGCGGCAGTTGCCAACCCGCCGCCATCCCAAGTCTATTACGTCCCATTCCCCGAAATTGACCAGTTGGCGGGATTTGTCGGAGTCACATCGGTGGCGGTGGATCCCTTGGCGGTCTTCGTGAATATCGCGGTTTCGAATGACAACACCATTATCTACTATGATCACTGGGAGGACGGTTACGAGGGGGATATCTCTAACCCGAAGCAACCCACCACCGAAGTGTGGGGCGATGGCAATCCCGCCAACGGCTACCCTCCGGGCAATCCCAGTGACCTGCTGCCGGCCGGCACGGTCTTCAGTTTGCGCAATTACGTCAATTCCACCGCGGGGGCGTCCGAGTTTAAATACGACGCCGGCGACAAGATCGCTTCCTCCAAGCCGATCACCGTGACCAAGACGTGTTTCCCCGCCTCTACCAACACCCTGCTTGCAGGTTCCATCGAAGTCTTCGAGCAAGCCCTGTGGGGTACGGACTACCGCGTGCCGGTCGGGGCGAACATGCCCTCCTCGACTGCGACGACCACCTTGACCTACGATGCGGAGATGTTTGCCTATACGTCCCTGTCGATCATGGCCGGGGCGGGTGGCGCCACCGTCCAGATCGACGCCGACAACAATGGCACCTTCGAGAAAACCGTCGTCCTCGCGGAAGGCCGGGCTACCTATGTGACCGGCGTGAGCGTCGGTGGCCACGTCGTCTCTGATAAACCGGTTCAAGTCGTGCTCTTTACCGGCCGGCCGGGCTCCAATTATCAAAGCCGCGACACGTCCCTGTTGCCAACTTACAGGTGGGGATCGAGCTACTACGCACCCGTTTCCACGGTGGCAAGCTATGGCACGGTCGTGTTCCTCTACAATCCGGGTGCCAGCGCTCTGCCCGTGACCTATGCTTACCGGAGTAGTGCCTCGGCATACACCAGCGCAACCGTCACCGTTCCCGCGGGTGGCAACGCTCGGGTGACACTGGCGCCAAGTGACAGCACTCACTTCGGGGCCTATCATTTCTACACCACGGGTGCGACCCCGCCCGTGTTTTACGCATTCTGTGCAGTGGACGCTGCCAGCTCGAACGTCGCTGCCAACCAATCGTATGACGGCGGCTTCACCTTGCTTGGCCAGGCGGCGTTGACCACCCAGGTGCAGGTGAGCCTGGGCATTGGCCGTGACCCGTATTCCACCACCAATCTAGCAGAAAATGGCAATCCGGTTTGGATTACCACCGTCGGCAATGGACATACCCCGGAGACTGTCTATGTCGATTACAATGGTGACAACGCCGGTGCGCTTACCGACCCGAACGGCAGAAAATACGACGTGGCCTACAATTTGCGGGAATTGCAGCAACAGAGGCTTTTTGATCCGGATGGCGATCAGAGCGGGATGGTCATTTACACCCTCAATCCGAACGTGAAGATTGCGGCGGCTTGGGCGCAGGATCCTGCTGTGGCCACCGCAGGACAACCCGGCTTGGATGTGGCCACCTTGGTCATGCCGCTGCGCGAATGTGCCGCCGCCAAACATTCCACGGTGGTTGTCGATGCCGATGGAGATGGCCATTGCAGTGCTGGCGATACCCTTGAATATGACATCCGCGTGATTAACACCGCACGTAAGGAAATTAGTGGGCCATTCACCGTGAAGGACAGCTTGCCGGTGGACTTGACCTACGTAGCGGGCTCCACCCAATACCGCTATAGTGTGGGTGACGCGTGGCAAGCTTGGCAAACTCTGCCGGATAACTCCAGTGGTACTGCTTTCCCACTCGCCGGCGCAGGTCGTGCGATTACTGGCGCGCTGGGTTACGGGCAGCAGATTCAAATCGTCTTCCGCGCGGTCATTGATACCTATCAGAACCTCACCCCAGGCACCACCTCCATCACCAACACCGGCAGCGTCCTAGTCATGCCCTTTGGGCTGACCGTCAGTTTCACATGGACCGATGCGCTCTATGGCAGCATCGGCGACCGGGTGTGGCTCGACTCTAACGGCGATGGGGTTCAGAACGTTGGGGAAGGCGGGCTCAATGGAGTGAAGGTATATGCCGACCTCAACAATAACGGACGTTGGGACGCGGGCGAGCCGTGCAGCAGCACCGCCGGCAATGGCTCCTATATTCTAACGGGCCTGTCGGCCGGCACCTACACAGTGCGCATTGATCCCGCCTCGGTGACCGCGATCAACCCACGGTACGGTCCGACCTTTGATCTTGATGGGATAGCCACTTCCTATGTCGCCACCGTCACCCTGGCTGCCGCCCAGGACCGGACCGATGTGGATTTTGGCTTTCGCGTGGGCGCCGGCGTGGGGGATCGTGTGTGGATGGATCGCAACGCCAATGGGGTGCAGGAATCTGGTGAGCCAGGCCTCAACGGGGTGCGGGTGTATATCGATACGAACGGCAATGGAGTCTACGATGTAGGGGAACCCAATTCGATCACCGGTGGCGATGGTAACTATTCCATCGGCAATCTCAACCCAGGGACTTACAAGGTTCGTGTCGACACCGCCACCCTGCCAAGCGGCGCTATCGAGACGTTCGATCTGGATGGGCTTGCCACCGCTAACCAAGCCAGTGTGACGCTCGGTAGCGGCGAGAGTCGGGCTGATATTGACTTTGGATACCGCGGCGGTTTAAGTATCGGAGATTTGGTGTGGGATGACGTCAATGGGGATGCCGCCACCATTGCGCCGGTCACCTACAACGTCATCAACGGTCGGGTGGATCTCAACGGCAGTGGTGCCGCGGGATACAGTGACGACGGCGTCATCGGCTCGATGCCTATCATCGACGGCTACGTTGATATCAACAGGGATGGCAGAATTACTGCGGCTGACGCTGGCACGTTTCTCGGGGTCAACATCGTTGCTGGTGGATTCGATATCAACAAGAGCGGAACCATCACCAACACGGACGATGGGACCGTGACCTACTATCCCGAGCCCGGCCTTGCCAACGTCCGTGTCTATATCGACGCCAACGGCAACGGAGTGTGGGATAGCACCGAGGCGTTCGCGATGACCAATGCTTCCGGGGTCTACTCCATCGGCAACCTGTGCAGCGGCACCTATCATGTCAGGATTGACACCACCACGCTCCCCCCTGGCATGGTGGAGACCTACGATCTGACCAGCCCGACGACCGATAACGAAGCAACCGTAATCTTAACTGGATCGAGCCGTACGGATGCGGATTTTGGTTACCGCAACGATGCCAGCATAGGAGATCGGGTGTGGAACGACCGCAATAACAATGGAGTGCAGGATCCCGGTGAACCGGGTATTGAAGGAGTCTTGGTATATATCGATGCTGACGGGGATGGCGTCTTTGACCAGGGAGTTGAACGCTATGCCATCACCGACGTGAACGGTAATTACACAATTCACAATCTGTCCGCAGGCACATATGTGGTTCGGGTCGAGTTCAGCACCCTGCCTCAGGGTTCCATCCAAACCTACGATCTCGATGGCACCGCCACCGCCAACGCCGCCACCCGGACCCTGACAGCCGGAGAGGATGCCACGAACGTGGACTTCGGCTATCGGAGCAGTGCCAGCGTTGGGGACTTGGTGTGGCTCGATACCAATGGCGACGGCAGACAGAGCGCTGGGGAAAGCGGCATAAACGGGGTGCGCGTCTATCTGGACATGAATGGCAATGGGCTCTTCGACAGCGCCACCGAACCTTCGGCACTCACCGCGGGCAACGGCACTTACTCGATCTCTGGGTTGGTCGCGGGCACCTACACGGCCCGCGTGGATACCGCCACGCTTCCCGCAGGAATCATCGAAACGTTCGACTTGGTCGGCGCCCTTGACAACGCCGCCACCTTCATGCTCAGCGCAAACCAAGTCCGCACCGATCTCGACTTCGGATACACCCAGCCGGTTCACCTGGGTCACCGGGCGTGGAATGATCTCAATGCCAACGGCGTTCGCGATTCTGGAGAACCGGGACTCGATGGCGTGCCGGTGACGGCTTACAACGCCAATACCAACACCGTGGCGGCCACCACCACCACCGCGGGCGGCGGACTTTACGCCTTCGACTATCTGCTTCCAGGCACCTATTACATTGAGTTCGGCACCGTCCCAGGCTTTGAGCGCACCGTGTCCGACCAGGGCGCTGATGATACCAAGGACAGCGACGCGAACCCAGACACCGGCAGGACTGCCACCATCACCCTCACAAGTGGACAGTCTAAGCTTACAATCGACGCGGGCTACTATCAACAATCGGACCTGGCCATCGCCAAGACCGTTGACAACGCCACGCCAAAGGTGGGTTCGCAGGTCGTCTTCACCCTCACCGCCACCAACCGTGGGCCGTCGGCCGCCACCGGCGTGAGCGTCAGCGACGCCCTGCCTGCCGGATATTCATTTGTCAGTGCCAGCCCGGCTGCGGCATACAATGGTGGCGTCTGGACCGTCGGCAATCTAGCCAATGGAGCCACCTCGACGCTGCAAATCACCGCCAAAGTCAACGCCACCGGCAATTACCTCAACGTCGCAACGATCACCGGCACCGAGCAAGATCCGGACACCGGCAACAACACCAGCAGTCAATCGACCAACCCGGTCAAACTTGGATCTATCGCCGGATTTGTGCTTGCCGACGTCGATAACAACAACTCCGGCGACATCGCCATACCTGGTGTGACCCTCACACTCAAGGATAGCACTGGCAACGATATCGACTGCGATCCGGTTACCTCCGGCATGCAGCCGACAATGGTTCTAACGGACTCTTCCGGCAGTTACGTATTTGCAAATCTGCCGGCCGGCAACTACCAAGTGCAGGAGACCCAGCCTGCCGGATATGCGAGCGTGTCGGACAAGGATGGCGGCAATCTCGACATCATCGGGGATGTCACACCGGTAGTGGTGAAAGCCGGGTCTGTCAACAGTGGCAACAACTTTGTCGAGGCGCAGTCTGCTACCATCACTGGCACGGTATGGGTTCACCCCGACGGTTACCCCTACACCACCGATATCTATGGAGTGCCGGTGCTCAACGCGCCGCTTGCCGGAGTGGTGCTCTCGTTGCTTGATGGGAGCCGCAAGCCGGTTCTCAACAGTCAGGGAGTTCCGCTCACGACAACCACCGCTGACGATGGTACCTATAGCTTCACGGCGCTGATCCACGGCACCTACATGGTTGCCGAAACCCAGCCGGCACCGCTCATCCAACCTGGTCACCCGCCCATTCACTATGGCAGCCTTTCCGACAAGGATACGTCGTTTGAGGATTACCAGGCCGGCTTGGGGGATCCCAATCTCATCGGGGACCAGACCCCTATCACGCTGGTATCAGGTGCGACTAATTCAGGCAACGATTTCATCGAATTCCTGCAAGCCTGCCCGGATGAGTGGACGGATTGGCAAACCAAATGGAATGACACGCTCGGCGGCGAAACCGGCCTCCACGACAATCACGACGGCGACCGCTATGACAACCTCGATGAATATTCCTTCTGCATGCCACCGCACAGCGGCGTTGCCAACCCCTTCAGCATTGCGCCCGGAATTGACGGCGCGATAGACGGGTTGTTCCACCGCACCGCAGGCGGCGCCAAGGATGTCACCTACTCCTTGGAATACAAAGCGGCCCTCACCGACCCGCGCCCGTGGGCCGCGCTCGAGATTGTCGTCGATCCCTACGGCGACGGCTCGGGCAACGCATCCGTCTATAGCAACGGCGATGGCACGGAAACCGTGCGCCTCGGCGACCTTGAATACCTCACCGGCCTCTTCGGCGGTGATGGCTTCGTGCGCATTCGCGTGGACCTCGGGTCCGCAACCTCCCACACCCAAGTGCTCGGGTGGACCGAAACGTCGCTGCAGCCCGGTCGAAGCACCTTCAACAAAGCCTTTCTAGCCAGCCCCGTGTTCAGCGGTACGGTGGACTCCGTCAGCGGCCAAACACTCGACTTCACCACCAGTGCGGGCCCGGTTGACCTAGCCAGCTATATTCCCGCAACGCCCGGTGTTGCTTTCTACCTCGAGGTGACTTCGGGCGATAACGAAGGTCAGCGCTTCGACGTGGTATCGGCGAGCGGCAGTTCGGTGGTCCTGGCCATTGACAGCAATCTCGCGGCGGCAGTGCCCCCTTTCAACACTCTCACCGGTGCGCCGCCAGCCAGCCTTGTCGGCGCCAGTGTGATCATCCGGCCTCACTGGACGCTCGATTACATTTTCCCGCCGGGCGCCTTCGGGGCAGCCGACTGCCAATCGGCAGCCAACGAGGTGCAGGTGTTTGTCGGCGGCGCATGGAAAATCTATTGGTTGTATGATGATGCGACCAGAGATCTGTCGTATTGGGTTGATGCGGCGGATACGGGCGATGCCGGGCAAAGCCCTGCCACGGCCCCGCTAGATCGCGGCACCACCGTGATCCCGCCCGGTCAGGGCATGTTTCTAAACAACCGCGCCGCGCCGGGTGTCATTTTGAGTTATGGGGAAATTCGCCTGAACTCCTTCGTTCAACCGCTGGCCGCGGGCCAGAATTTGGTGGGCGGCGGCTATCCGGTGGACCAGAGCCCCTGCGGTGTCGGCGGTCGTGAGATGGATGTGGCGAATGGCCTCTTCGGTAGCCCGGACGTCACTCTTGCTGACACGTTCGCAGTGTGGAATGCGGATGACTTGTCCGGCGCCACGGATTATTCCTCATACTATCTGTTCAGCCCGGCGTCGGCAAACCCCGTCCACGGCCAGTGGCTGAAAGTCGGCGATGCCACCGCCACGCCGCATAACCATGACAACTTGCTGTTAGGAAATCGCGCGGTCTTCATTCGTGCTGCCCGCAGCTTGCCCACTTACCACTACCCAAGTCCGTGGAGCCCTTGAGTTGCCGGCGAGGCCCGCTCGCAGAATGACTCATGAGCCTGTTCACATAACTGAAGCAGCCCCGGCGGAGCGGGGCTGCTTGATGAAAGGCACGGGACGTGGCGCCCGCAATTGCCAGATAGGTGTTACTTGGTCGCGGCGCGGCGTTCCTCGATGGCCGCCTGGGCGGCAGCGAGGCGCGCGACGGGGACGCGATATGGCGAGCAACTAACGTAGGCGAGGCCGAGTTTGTTGCAGAACCTGATCGAGTCGGGGTCGCCGCCATGTTCGCCGCAGATGCCGAGCTTGATGTCCGGACGGGTCTTGCGGCCCTTGGCCACGGCAATCTCCATGAGCTGGCCCACCCCGGTCGTGTCGAGCGAGGCGAACGGGTTCTTCTTGAAGATTTCGTTCTCGGTGTAGGGCATCAGGAACGAGCCCATGTCGTCACGGCTGATGCCCAGCGCCGTCTGGGTCAGGTCGTTGGTGCCGAAGCTGAAGAACTCGGCGGTCTGGGCGATTTCATCGGCGGTGAGCGCACCGCGCGGGATCTCGATCATGGTACCGACTTGATAGGCGAACTTGACCTTTTTCTCGGCCATGACTTCCTTGGCCACGCGGTGGACAATTTCCACCTGCAAGTCGAGCTCCTTCTTGAAGCCGACCAGCGGGATCATCACTTCAGGTTTGACCTTGATCTTGAGTTTGGCGACGTCGGCGGCAGCCTCGAAGATGGCGCGGGCCTGCATCTCGGTGATTTCCGGATAGGCGATGCCGAGGCGGCAGCCGCGGTGGCCTAACATCGGATTGAACTCGTGGAGTTGGGCGACGCGCTGTTGGATGAACTCGACGCTGATGCCAAGTTTCGTTGCCAGGTCGAGTTGTTGCTCCTTGGCGTGGGGCAGGAACTCGTGCAGCGGCGGATCGAGCAAGCGGATGGTCGCCGGGAAACCCTTGAGTGCCTTGAATATGCCGGTGAAGTCGGCGCGCTGATAGGGCAACAACTTGGCCAGCGCCGTGCGCCGGTCCGCTTCGGTGGTGGCCAGGATCATCTCGCGCATCGAGTCGATGCGGTTGCCCTCGAAGAACATGTGCTCGGTGCGGGTCAGGCCGATGCCGGTGGCGCCAAACGCGATGGCATTGGCGGTTTGCTCCGGATCGTCGGCATTGGTGCGCACCTGCATGCGGGTGGCCTTGGCGCACCATTGCATGAGCTGGAGGAAGTTTTTGTATTTCTCGGTTTTCTGGGCGGCCTTGTCGCCGTGGAGCAGGCCGGTGACAATTTCCGACGGGGCGGTCTTGAGCTTGCCGCCATAGACGATGCCGCTGGTGCCGTCGATGCTGAGGAAGTCGCCTTCCTTGAACATCTCGCCGGAGATGGAAACCGTGCGCTTGTCATAGTCGATGGATACGGCGCTGGCGCCGCAGATGCAGACCTTGCCCATTTGGCGGGCGACGAGCGCAGCATGGGAGGAAACGCCGCCCGTAGCTGTTAGGATACCCTCGGCGGCGATCATGCCGCGAAGGTCTTCGGGCGAGGTTTCATTGCGCACCAACAGGACATGTTCGCCGCTTTCCGCGGCGAGCACCGCGCGGTCGGCATTGAAATAGATCTTGCCGGAGGCGGCGCCCGGGCCGGCGGGCAAGCCCTTGGCGAGTTGCTTGGCCTTTTTGGCTTCGGCGACGTCGAAGATCGGGGCTAACAACTGGTCGAGCTGATCGGCGGGATTGCGCATCACGGCGGTTTCCCAATCGATGAGTTTTTCCTTGACCATGTCCATCGAGAATTTGAGGGCGGCCGCGGCGGTGCGCTTGCCGTTGCGGGTCTGCAGCATGAAGAGCTTGCCTTCCTGAATGGTGAACTCGATGTCCTGCACGTCCTTGAAATGCTTTTCGAGGATCTTGCGCACCTTGAGCAGTTCCGCATAGGATTTGGGCATCTCCTTTTTGAGATTGAGCACCGGTTCGGGGGTGCGCACCCCGGCGACCACATCCTCGCCCTGGGCGTTGATGAGGAATTCACCGTAGAACTCGTCGGTGCCGTTAGCCGGGTTGCGGGTGAAGGCAACGCCCGAGCCGGAGGTTGCGCCGGTGTTGCCATAGACCATGGCCTGCACGTTGACGGCGGTACCCCACTCGGCGGGAATGTTGTATTTGCGGCGATAGACGATGGCGCGGTCATTCATCCACGAGCCGAACACGGCGCCGGCGGCACCCATGAGTTGTTGCCACGGGTCGGTGGGGAACGACTTGCCGGTGCGCTTCTTGACGAGATCCTTGAAACGCTTGACGAGTTCCTGGTTATCGGCGGCGGACAGGTCACTGTCGATGATGTTTTCACCGTGATGCTCGTGTTTGTAGGCTTCAATGACCGTTTCAAAGGGCTCGTGCTCTTCGCCTTCGCGCTTCTGCACGCCCATGACAACATCGCCGTACATCTGGATGAACCGGCGGTAGCAATCCCAGGCGAAACGCTCGTTGTTGGTGGCCGCGGCCAGCGATTTGACCGTGTCGTCATTGAGGCCGAGGTTCAGAATGGTGTCCATCATGCCCGGCATCGAATCGCGGGCGCCGGAGCGCACCGCCACTAACAGCGGGAAGCCCTTGGCGTCGCCAAACTTGTAGCCCATCAGCTTTTCCATGTTGGCGATGCCGGCCTTGACCTGGGCATCGAGCACCGCCGGATAGCTGCGCTTGTTATCATAATAGTAAGTACAAACCTCGGTGGTGATGGTGAAGCCAGGAGGCACCGGCAGATCGATGCGGGTCATCTCGGCGAGATTGGCACCCTTGCCGCCGAGCAGCGGTTTCATGCTGCCGTTGCCGTCAGCTTTGCCAGCCCCCCAAGTGTAAACGTATTTGATCGCTTTGGGAGCGGCAGCTTTTTTGGCGGCCGGGATTTTGGAGGCAGCGGCCTTCTTGGCAGCTTGCGGAGCGGATTTCTTGGCAGGGGATTTGACTGCCGATTTCTTGGTGGCCATCGTGTTGTTAGGATCTGGGGGTGAGTAAGAATGTGCCGAACGGTGGAAAATTCTCTCTCCTCCCGAACCGGCGGGTGCCGGAGGCTAGCAATAGGGCTGCACGTGTCAAGGCACCAGATCGGGAATTTTTGCCAGCCGCCCGTCCAGAGGCGTCGACCTGGCGCGGGCGACGCCGAGGAAGTGAGAAACGCCATGGGTTTTGGGCTGGCAACAAACGCCACGGTCTGATGGTCGGCACCTTGTTTAAACGAGCCATGCCGGGGATGCCACTTGAGAGGGGCGCGGCCCGCTTGGGCGTGTCGCGCGAACGAGCCGCCACACAGGCGGGCCGTCCGGGCCCCGCTAGCGCATGCCGCGCATGAGCAGCTCGGTGTTGGTCTTGGTGGCCCGCAGGTTGGTTAGAAGGGTCGAGATCGCATCGCCGATGGGCAGTTGCGCCAGCTGCTTGCGGATGTCCACGACGCGGAGGAATTCGTCGGGATGATAGAGCCGGTCATCGTTGCGGGTGCCGGACTGCGGGATGTGAATGGCGGGGAACACGCGCCGCTCGGCGAGTTCGCGATCCAGACGCACCTCCATGTTGCCGGTGCCCTTGAACTCTTCAAACACCACGTCGTCCATCCGGCTCTCGGTTTCAATCAGCGCGGTGGCCAGCACCGTCAGCGAACCGCCTTCCTCGACATTGCGGGCGGTGGCGAAAAACTTGCGGCTCTTTTGCAGCGCCGCCGGGCTGACGCCGCCCGAGCCGATCGGTCCGCCCTGCATCGCGGAGTTATGAC
>Ga0118677_10012909_pt1 | contig 12142 bp, 12 predicted proteins | sample AliMusrvi5mmetaG_FD_86154 | JGI IMG/M metagenome (GOLD analysis project Ga0118677, IMG submission 86154)
GCGATCGCGAACGCCGGCAGCTTGCTCCCGTAGGCCACTACCCAGGAATTCACCGCGACGCGCGGAAAGCCGCTCGCGCTCGACACGTTCGCGATCAGCCCGCTGGTATCCGCGACTGACGTGTTACCGGAAACCGTGAGCAGGCTGTTGGTGCTGAGCACCGGCTGCTGGAAATCGCTGAGGTATTGCGCCATCGTCTCGCAGCACGGCGGGATCGCATACACGTTCGCCGAAGGATTCAGCCCGTAGCCCTGGATCAGATTGCCGGTCACATCGCCGCCCGCGACATTCTCCAGCCGGATGCCGGTCCGCGGCGAATTCGTCACGCGGTTGCCGGTCACGAAAACACTGGAAAACGGCCGCGTGGTCACCTGTCCGCTCGCCGCGCTCTGCGCCACCGTGTGGATCGACGCGGCCGCGGTAATCGGCCCCGCCGACGCGCCGCCATAGCCGATCGCGCTGTCGACAAGATTGCTTTTGATGGTGATGGCCGAGGACGGCCCCACGCCTGCCGCTTCCTGCACCAGAATGCCCGCGTTACTCGTCCGCTGCACCAGATTGTCGTGGACCTGCACGCTTTGCACGCCGCCCAGCCAGATGCCGCGCGAGTACACGACTTCCTGCACCGTGTTGTTCGCGATCACGGAACCGTTGCCGCGCTTCAGCGGGTCGTTGTCGATCATGCCGAAGCCCGCCGCCAGCCCCGTCACGGCCTTGTCGAGCGTCAGCGTGACCACTTCCCCATCGGTCAGGCTCTGGACGCCCACCGCAGGCGCTTCCGCCACGATATTCGCGCTGCCCACCACCGACGCATCGACTGTGCTGAGGAACGAAACCGGCACGCCCACCGGAAAAGGCGCGGAACCGACGCGTGTCACCTGCACCGTCGCGCCCACCGGCGCGGCGCTCACCGTGGCGATCCAGCCCGCGCCCAGCGACAGCGCATCGTCACAGGTCCGCCGCACGATGTTGTTCGTCAGAGTATTGTTGGCCAGAGCGGAACTGACGCGGATCCCCTCCGCGTTCGTGCTGATCAGCCGTGTCGTGCCGGGGCGGGGGATCACCTGCACCCGGTCCACCGTCACGCCCGCCGTCCTTCCGAAAGACAAGCCCACTTGCCCGCCCGAAAAGAGGGAGACATTCCGAACCGTGACCTTCTGCCCGCCCACGATGTTGATCACCGCCGGGCCACCCCGGTCCGTCAGCACCAGCGTGTCGCCGGCCTGAATCGCCGCCAGATTCGCCGGCTGCGCCCACGGGTCGGTCACGTTGCCGATCTGGATCGAATTCCCCTGCACCGGCCGCATCGCCGACAGCCTGCCGGTCTGCGACAGCGGAACGCCGTTGCGGAAAACAAACATCCACAGCGTGTCACTCCCGTCGGCGGCGCGGTTCGCATTGAAATCCGCCGGGGACTGCCAGCCCGCGATGGCTTGGAAGCTCAGCGCCCGATTCGTCGAATCCACGGCCGTGACGGTGGCCTGGGTAAAGGGCAGTTGCGCATAATCGGCGGCAAAATTCTGCAGGGTCACGGAACTGCAGTTCGCGCACTCGAAAGCCGCGGCATGGGAAGTCGCGAAGGAAAGATCGGAATTCTGCCAGTCGATAATCAGGTTGGCCGTGCCGTTCAGCAGCACGTGCTGATTGCCGCTGTGCGTGGAGAGAAAGGAATAGCTGCCCGGATCCGCCGTCAATGTGGACACGGAGTTCTTCGCCGCGTACGCGAGTGCCGCTTCCACCAGGGGCCGCGCGTCCAAGGTCGCGGTATTCGGCGTCAGATTCGCGCCGGCGATTCCCTTCGCCACAAGATCCCGCGACATGTTCAGGGTGATTCCCGGCTGCGCGCACACCGCAACCGGCAACAGCAGCAGAATGCGTATCGTTTTGAACATGGAAGCTGACCTGACGCTCAGGATAGCTCAATATAGAAAAATGCTTTGGCTGATTCGTCATGGTGAAACGGAATGGAGCCTTTCGGGCGCGCACACCGGGATGACCGACATCCCGCTTACGAAGGCGGGCGAAGAGAAGGCATTAGGACTGCGGGACCGGCTCGCGGGCCTGCACTTTGCGCTGGTGCTCACCAGCCCTTTGCAGCGGGCGCGCCGGACCTGTGAACTCGCCGGCTTGGGCGACCGGGCCGAACTGGAACCGAATCTCGTCGAGTGGAACTACGGCGAGTACGAGGGCCGTACGACCCTCGATATTCGAAAAGAGCGTCCAGGCTGGTATCTGTTCCGAGACGGCGTGCCGGGCGGAGAAACGGCCGCCCAGGTGGGCGCCAGAGCGCAGGCCGTTATCGACCGCGCCGTGGCCGCCAACGGGGACGTGGCGCTCTTCGGCCATGGCCACATTCTTCGCGTGCTTGCGGCCTGCTGGCTGGGCCTCGCCCCGGAAGAGGGCAAGCGGCTCGTGCTCGGCACGGCCGGTATCGCGGCACTGGGCTTTGAACACGGCACGCGGGTCATTGATCGCTGGAATTGCTGAAGGACGCTACAATTCGGGTATGAATTTCACCCGAACAGCTCTGCTCGTGGCCCTCGCCGTTTCGGCTTTCGCGGCCGATCCCGCCGTGGTGACGCAGGCGAAAAAGCAGATCGCGGAAAAGAAATACGATGCGGCCATCACCGCCTTGGAAGCCGCCGCCAAAACCAGTCCGAAGTCGGCCGAAATCAAAGCGACACTCGCCGACGCCCTGCTTGCCAAGGCGGATTCCATCATGTTCGACGACTCGCTGCCGCCGCGCACCAAGTATCCCGATGCCCTTCGCACTTACCGGAAGGTTCTGACCGTCGACAAAGACAACAAGAAAGCCCAGAGCAATATTTCGACAATCGAAGGCATCTATCGCTCGATGGGCCGGCCCGTTCCGGAATAATCGTACTCGCCGGACAGCCATTCCGCGCTTTGGACCGGAGATTGCCCGCGCCAGACGGTGAATGGTTTTTTTCAGTCCCTCGCCCATTTCTTCTTCGTACAGGGCGGGGTCGGTTTATTGCTCCTGGGGATACTCGATTCCTCGTTCCTGATGTTGCCGCTCGGCAACGACTTGCTGGTTGTGGCGCTGACCGCCAACCGTCCGGCACACCTGATCTATTACGTCCTGATGGCCGCGCTTGGGTCCACGATCGGCGTGGCCCTCGCGCACTGGGTTTCCCTCCGCACCGGCCAGAAGGCGATTGAGGCCACCGGGGCGGATTCCGGCGGCGGCAAGCCCTCGCGCAAAAGCCGGCAACTCGCCTTCGTGAAGCGCAAGGTGGAACAGTACGGAGGCTGGGCCATCGCGGTCGCGACACTCGCGCCTCCGGGCTTCCCGTTCACGCCGTTCATCGTGGTCTCGGCCGCGCTGCAGTATCCGCGAACCCGGATGCTGCTCATCGTCGCCGCCTGCCGGGTGGTTCGGTTTCTGGTCGCGGGCTGGCTGGCCATACGATACGGCCGGCGCATCATCGAAATGGCGAAATCGCCCACCCTGCAACATTTTGTGCTGGCTCTGGTGATTGTTTCGCTGGTGGGCAGCGCTTTTTCCATCTGGGGCTGGATCCGGCAGGCGCGTTCCGGAGCGCGCTGAGTGGCACCGTTCCTGCTCCGCTTCGGGCATGAGCAAACTCGACGAAAAACGCCGCGATGCCCTCTCCGAAAAGGAGTTCGCTTTTCCCAAAGAGGAAAAAGAGCCGATTCACGACGCCGCGCACGTTCGCAATGCCATCGCGCGCTTCAACCAGGTCCAGGGCGTGACGGACGCCGAACGGGACGAAGCCTGGAAGAAGATCCGTGCCGCCGCCCGAAAATTCAACGTGGAACTGCACGAAAGCGACTGGCGTGAACTGGCGCACGGCGGCAAAAAGTGACCGTGTACATTGATTCTGGAGAGCTTCGGTGCCAGGATTAATCGACACATACCAGGGATGAAAGTACTTCGGATCGTCATCCCTTTGCATCTGCTCGCCGTGTTTCTGCAGGCCGTGCTGGCGGGTCAGTTTCTTTCGGGCACGGACGGTGCCGTGCTGTTTCATGAATACACGGGCTGGACGGTCGCCGCCCTGGGGCTCGGCCAGATCCTCTGCTGTCTCGCCGTGGAACTGCCCGCCGGACTCGCGCTGCCTCTGATTCTTTCGAGCGCCCTGATCTTCCTCGGCGAAGTCCTGCAGGTCGGCACCGGCTATCTGCGTTTCCTCGGCGTCCACATCCCTCTTGCGATTCTGATTGTCGGCGGCCTGGCGGAACAGGCGTCGCGGGTGTTCCGCGAATGACGCTCAGCCGCCGCGAGTTGCTGGGGATGGCCGGTGCCGCCCTGACGGAGCTTGGATGCACCTTGGGCGCACGGCCGGAGCCTCGCCTGCTGCCCAGCGAAATCCCGTTACCGAAGCCGTTCCAGGTTCCTCTGCCGCGCCCCGCCGTTCTGAAACCCGCCGCCACCGAACCGGACATCGACTGTTACGAACTCGACGCGCGTCCGGCCGCCGCAACCCTGCTCCCCGGCCTGACCACGCCGATCTGGGGCTACAACGGCGCCTTCCCCGGTCCCACCATCGAAGCGAGACGCGGCCGCCGCGTGTCCGTACGGTTGCGCAACTCGCTGCCGCTGCCCATCGTGCCGCATCTGCACGGCGGCCGCACCCCGCCCGAAAGCGATGGCTACCCGACCGATCTGCTGCAGCCCGGCCACACCCGCGAATACGTCTATCCGAACGAGCAGCGCGCCGCCACTCTCTGGTACCACGACCACCGCATGGATTTCACCGGCGCCCAGGTCTGGCGCGGCCTCGCCGGATTCTACCTTCTCCGTGACGACGAGGAATTGCGCCTGCCCCTGCCGCGCGGCGAAAAGGAAATCGCGCTCGCCATCTGCGACCGTTCGTTCACCAAAAACGGCGCCCTGCACTACCCGTCGCTCGACCCGGCTCTGCTGCAGCCCGCGGGCGTGGAACACGCGTACATGGGCGGCGTGCTGGGCGACGTGATCCTGGTGAACGGAGCGCCCTGGCCGAAACTCGACGTGGCGGCTACCAGGTACCGCTTCCGCATCCTCAACGCCTCGAACGCGCGCCGTTATGAACTCGCTCTGGACCCCGCCCCGCCGGGCGGCCACCCGTTCATCCAGATCGGCAGTGATGGCGGTCTGCTGGCCGCGCCTCTGCCCCACGGCACTCTGCTCATCTCCCCCGCCGAGCGCTTCGACGTCGTGGTGGATTTCTCGCGCTGGCCCGTCGGCTCCGTGATCACGATGAAAAATCGCGACGCCGATGGAGCCGCCGGACAGATCCTGCAGTTCCACGTCACGCATCAGGAGAAGGACGAGAGCGCCATCCCCGCCGTGCTTTCCACGCTTCCCCCCGCCGATGCCTCCGCGGCCACCTTGACCCGCGAGTTCAGCTTCGCGTACAACCGCGGCCTGATGTCCTGGACCATCAACGGAAAGCCTTTCGACGCGGCCCGTATGGACGCGCGGCCCAAACTCGGCGACACGGAAATCTGGCGGCTCAAGAGCGACTTCAGCCACCCCCTCCACCTTCACCTGGTGCATTTCCAGGTGCTCTCGCACAGCGGCAGACCGGGACCGTTCGATGCAGGCTGGAAAGATACCGTCGCCCTGCGCGCCGGCGAAACCGCCAACATTCTGGTGAAGTTCGAGGGCTACCGGGGCCGCTACGTCGTTCACTGCCACAATCTGGAGCATGAGGACATGGCGATGATGGCGAACTTCGAGGTGATATGAGGCGATACTTCGCGGCTTTCGTGGCGGTCTGCGCGCTCCTCGTGATCGTCTCGGGCGCCGTGCTGACCACCCTTCGCCACACTGCGGTGCAGTCCGCCTTCGTGCATACCCGCATCGGGATCGCGTTCGGCATCCTGAGTTTCGCCGTTGGCGTTTGGGCACTGCTCGATCGACACCCCGTCCTGCGCTCGCTGGGCCTGCTGACGGCGGTCGCGACGGGGCTCGAAGCGATGCCGCGCGCCGTCCTCGTGCACGCCTGCTTCGCGCCCATACTCTTCACGGCCATCGCCTGCATCGCGTGGTTCGACCCGGATGACCGGAAGCACGCCGGCACGGCGACGCCGTCATTGCGCTGGCTGGTGCTGGCCCTGCCTCCGCTGGTGCTGCTGCAGATCGCGCTCGGCGCCGCGCACCGGCACGAAGAGGCCAGCGTGATGCTTCACATGGGCAACGCACTGCTTGTGGCCGGGCTGATTCTGGTGGTCTGCGTGATGCTCCTGCGCACGTTTCCCGCCTGCCAGCCCCTCCGCTCCCCGGCCGTGACTCTGATCGCGCTCGTGCTGCTGCAGATCTCGCTGGGGATCGCGGTCTTCCTTCTTCGCCTTCTCGAGATGGACTCTTCGCTCGCCTTGATTGTCGGCGCCGCGGCCCACGTCACAGGCGGCGCGCTGATTCTGGCGACCTGTACGGCGTTGTCGCTTCGCTACGTGCGAAGCGTCTACTGAGAGCCGGCCGACTGCGCCGAAGCCGCCGCGGGTTTCGGCGCCTCGTAATACGCGATCCAGCGGCCCATCGAAAGAATCCCCAGCCACAGGCAAAGCGACAGGCAGGCCGCCAGCTTCGCCTTCCCGGGAACCGCCCTTCCGCTATCCATCGCGGCCGTGTTCCTGTAAACGCTCCGGCGGAACACCAGCGCATGCACGCCCGTCAGCGTCAGCAGCAGCATCTTGATCCGGAAATACGGATTCGGGTAGTAAGTATCGGCCTTCGACGACGCGAGCAAGATCCCGCATGTCAGAATCAGCGCCAGGCCCGCGAGCTTCCACGGCCGCAACTGCTTCACCACATCGGACACCGGAGTCTCCGTCATCGCCAGTCCCAGCAGCCGCAGATTCGTCAGCAGAATCATGCCGCCGAAGAACGCGATCGCACTCAGGTGCAGCGACATGATCACCGGATACACCAGCGCGGATTCGCGTATATCCGTCGCCCAGCCGGTCGATTGAATCGCATGAAAAATGTCGGCGAGAGACATGGTTCAAGATCCTTAGACGAACGCGATAAAAATGCCGGAGAACACCAGCGAAAGCCAGAGCAGAATCGAGAAGCCGCCCGCCAGCACACCCCGCGCCGCCGGCGCCTCCGAGCAGGCCACCTTGCGATGCACGGTGTAGTTGTAAACGATGCCGAGCAGCAGCACCGCCATCTTGAACTGGAACGGCCCGTTGTTGAGATAGTGAACCGGGTCGGAGGAAAAAATCAGCAGCCCGGACGTGATGACGATGGCCAGCCCGGCGAGCGTCCACAGTTCCGTGTTCCGCACCAGTTGCGCGCTCGACTGCCTTCGCATGCCCAGCCCCAACAGCCGCAGATCCACCACCGCGATGGTGCCGATGGAAAGCGCCATCGCAGCCAGATGAAAGCATTCCGTAAGAGGAAACGCCCACTCGTTATTGTTCAGTGGATTGGTCGCGGGATCGTAAGCAAGCATGACGAATCGGCTACGTCATGCTACCACTCAGGGTGCGCGCCTGGATGGTAAAACGGCCACGTCGAAGATTCGTCGGTCCGGAGTCAGTGCGTCCCACGCGGCATCGTCCGGCTCGCTCGCGAATAACTCGCGCAGGCTCGCCGCCGTGGCATCGGCAAGATTCATCGGGGGCACACGCAGCAGTTCGAAAATCGTCCTGCGCAGTCCGGCGAAATCGGAGTTCGTATGCGACACGCTCTTCCGCCGGATCCACGGCCCGGCCGCCAGCAACACGGTCCGGTGCGCGTCGACATGATCCAGACCCTCGACCCTGGCTTCGGTCACAAAAATCGCCGTCTCACGCCACTCGGGCCGGTGCGACAGATACTGCACCAGGCGCCCCAGAGCCAGATCGTTATCGGCCATGTAAGAGGCCTGATAGGGGTACCCGGACTCCTCCCGCTCTTCGCCCAGCCGGTCATTCGGCAGGCGGATCGAAAGGAACTGGGGCAGCGGCGTTTTGGATTTGCCATAGCGGCTCTCCAACGTGGCGATGAACCGGTCCGCGCGTTCCTGGTCCCCGCGTTCGGGGTCGGATGCGGTTTCGGGCCCTGCATCCTGCCCGAACGTGCTGACACCGCGGCTCTCCAGGTCTTTCAGGAGCGTTTCCGTCACCCGGGAATCCGCATAGAAGTTGTCGCTGAAAGTCCACTGCGCCGCGATCCCGTGGTGATTCGGCGTAATGGCGGCATCTTTGATGCTGAACTGTCGGCGCCTGCCATCGGCCAGTCCGTGCATCCCGAACCGCGCCAGTTGCGGCACGCCCTGCACGCGGCGACTCTGCCCCCCGAAATCGCCCAGCACCTCATCGAACGAGCGGCCTTCCTTCACGATCAGCACCACATGCCGGATCGCCTCCGGTACAGCCGGGACCACGCGGTTCGGCCGGCTATCCGTCAGTAATCCGTTAGCCGCGAAGACCGTGCCGGTCAGCTTCGGCAGTTCACCGGCCGCCGGCAGGACGAACGTGGACACCGAGCCCCGATGCAGCAGGGGCGCCTCACCGAACTCCAGCAGGGGCCTGTGCAGATTCGGCCCCGTGCCGCGCCCCAGCCGGTTCGTAACATAGGCGCGGTCGCCCGCGATCGCCACCCGCGCCGGTTGCCAGCCCACCGGAATATGCCCGATCAGCCGGTGTTTGTCTGTATCGATCACCCCGACGGCATTGATACCGGCTTCGGCCACCCGCAGCCACTTCGTGAGCGGATCGAACGCCATGCCGCCCGGCTCGATACCCCGCAGATCCTCAAGCCCCGGAATCCGCAGCGGGATCTCCGCCTCCACGTTCCAGTCCGGCCCCGCGAGCGTCGCGACAAAATCATCCTGAGGGTGAGACACAGAAACGCGATCCCCCGCGGCGAGAATATCGCCCGGCGCGCCGTGTGTCGTCACCCGTTTGATCACCTGAGGTTTCACGGGATTACGCACGTCGATCACACAAACAGAACGGTCGGTCAGAAACACCGTGCCGCTGTCCGGTGAGAGCGCGATTGCGAGCGGCGCGCCGTCCGTCCCCACCGACGCCAGAACGGCACCCTTTTTCGAATCCACCACCACCATCCGAAAATTCGCCCGATCCAGCACGAAAAGCAGGCGTTTTATTGGATCGAAAGCCAGATCTCCCGTGAAACTGTGCTTCCATTCACCCTGATTCAGGTCGATGATCTTCTCGTGGTTGCCCGATCGCGTGTCCAGCAGCCGGAGCTTTCCCGAATCGCCCTCGGAAATCCAGACGGAGTGTTCGGACTCGAAAGCCGCGCCGGTTGAAACGCCCTTCCAGTCCGGATCCGCGAGTTCGGCCGCCCGGCTCCCCGGCGTGCGCGCCCACCAGTGCCCGACCGACCACTCGTTTTTCACCCGCTCAATCCGCGTGACCCCGTACCGCTCCGGGCCCGTGTCCGTGGTGGCCAGCGCGCCCTTCGGACTCAGGACAATCCCGAAGGCGCCCGGCCCCGTTTCAATCTGGACGCCGAACGGCTGCACCACGCGCCCGCCCGGCAAAATCGAACCAGCCGCCGCGATCTGCGCATAACGAGTCTCCGCCGGAGGATGAAACTCCTGCGAGAAGGCCGCCGAAGCTGCCAGCAGAACGGCTGTTTTACAAAGATTTGGCAAAAATAAAATCCGTTATCGCCGGGAACTCGTATTTTCGATTATGATCCAGGTAGTGGGCCTGATCGGTACTGCGTTCGAAGCAGACGATCTCGCGTGTGTCGGAACCGACATAAACCTTCCCGCATCGGCCGTGTTGCTGGGGTCATCTGTCAATCTTTTGTTAAGATATGAGAGTACTGCAGGTACCGGAAGCAGAAACTCCGCAATGTAGCTGTTTTTACTTAGTAGAGAAGGGGGGAGCCATGGGAACGAGTCCAACGCCGGTGCCAACACCGAAACCGCTTGAAGATCCACTCGCGCATCTGCCGTGTTCGACAATCGTGGAGTACAAGCGGGGGCAGGTTGTTTACGACCAGGAGATCCCCTCCAGCAGTCTGTTCCTGGTGATCGACGGCAAGGTCAAGGTTTGCCGTCTGACCGATGACAATCGTCAGGTCGTCGTCGATATCTATCAGCCGGATGAATTCTTCGGGGAGTCCGCGTTTCTCGGACTTGCGAACCGCGCGGAACTTGCCGTTGCCATCGAGCCAACCAAGGTCAAGGCCTGGACGGTCACGGAGATTGAGGAGATCGCCACCCGGCGCCCCAAACTCGCCATTGCGCTGCTGCAGTTGCTGGTCCAGCGTTCCATGGATTTTGGCAGCCGGATCGAGAGTTTTTCCGTCGATAACATTGCGCGGCGCCTCGCCCGCGCGCTCATTCGTTTTTCGGAACGCCTCGGGCACCAGGACGCGGACGGCTCCGTGCAGATGATCCCCTTTACGCACGAACTCCTCTCCCAGTACGTGGGAACATCCCGGGAAATCGTCACCCACTACATGAACCAGTTCCGCAGACAGGGCTATCTCCGGTATTCACGGAAGGGCATCCTGCTGCACCGGGACGCGCTGAAAGACTGGCTGCGCCAGGACAGTTCCGAAGCGGCGGCGTAAACCGAAAACTTCAGACGACGGTCCGGATCAGACGACGGTCCGGATCAGAATCACCGTGACATTGTCGGGGCTGCCTTCTTTGTGAGCCGCCTCGATCAGTTCGCCGCACTTGTCGCAAAGCGACGTACTCCCGGCGCTCAGAATCCGGATGATTTCCTCCGGCGAAACGACGCCATGCAAACCGTCGCTCGACAGCATCATCAGATCGCCCGGCCCCAGTTCCATGGCGTAATACCGGATCCGAACCGTAGGCCCCACGCCGACCGCCATCGTCAACACGTGTCGCATGGGATGCGTTTTCAGGCTTTCCGGATCGAGTCCCAGCGGCTTCCCGACTTCCTGCACCCACGTCTGGTCTTCCGTGATGGCGCGCAGCATCGCGCCGTTGTGAATGTAGGCCCGGCTGTCGCCCACGCTGGCGATCGCAATGTCGTTCTCGCCGGTTTCGAGCGCCGCCACCAGGGTGGTCCCCATGCCTTCGAGGCGCGGATCCCGCATGGCCTCGCCAAGCACCTTGAGATTGGCGTCTTCCACAGCGCCCAGCAGGGCTGCGGCATCGCGGTGGGGAGAGCGCGCGAGCACGTCGGCCACGCATTCCACGGCGAGTTGCGAGGCCCGTTCGCCCCCCCGGGCTCCACCCATACCGTCGGCCAGCAGAAACAAACCCAGTTCCGGGACGATCCGGAATGAGTCCTGATTGGATGTGCGAACCTTACCGGGGTCCGTGAGAGCGTAGGCCTCTAGCATCTAAGACAATGTTCCACTATAGAACAACACTGTTTCATTTTATTTTTGCCGCGAGCGATACAATAATAATTTGGGCCTGATCAACGCAACGACGACGTCCGATTTCAGAGCAGTTCTGGAAAAAGGAGATATTCTTTTCTTTCCGGAGGGGGGCTTCGAAATCCCCGCGAGCGTTCGCGGTGCACTGATGGGCGCTTCCCAGGACGCGCGCAGCATTCACAAAAATATCGCGTACAAACCAAATGTGGATCGCGTGACCGGGCTGGTGGACAGCGCGGAAACCGAAGCCGTCCGGAATGGTATGCGGGAATACTCCCGGCTTGCGCTTCGCTTTATGGCGGATATTTTGCCCGCTTACGCCGCAAACTGGAAGATTGACTACGCCAGCTTCCGGTCCATCGAAGAGCGCGGGCGCGACCTGCCGCTGACCAAACGCAACGACTTGCTTCATGTCGATGCCTTCCCCAGCAGACCCGTTTTTGGCGACCTGATTCTGCGCTGCTTTACCAACGTGAATCCGGAGCAGCCGCGCGAGTGGCTGGTGTCCGATCCGTTCGCGCTCCTCGGCCCGAAGGAGGCGGCCAATGCCGGGTTGGCGAGGTTTGCGGAAACGGCGGAATCCGGCTTGCATAAGCTCCGCAGGACCGCGGTGCGCACTCTTCGCCGCGCCGGGCTGCCGCTTGTCGACCGGTCTCCGTACGATGCCTTCATGCTGCACTTTCACGACTGGCTGAAGCACCGGGAGGAATGGCAGCGGGACTGTCCGAAGTACCGTTTCGATCTGCCCCCCGGATCCACCTGGCTGGTCTTTACCGACATGGTGCCGCACGCCGTGCTCGGCGGCCGGCTGGCGCTGGAACAGACCGTGATTGTCTCGCG
>Ga0118677_10012910_pt1 | contig 12141 bp, 10 predicted proteins | sample AliMusrvi5mmetaG_FD_86154 | JGI IMG/M metagenome (GOLD analysis project Ga0118677, IMG submission 86154)
TTTTTATCCTCAATTATTAACAAGCTAAAAATACTGATTAAAAGTATCAGATAAAGGTTGCACAACATTCAAATATTTATATTATTAAATGCGATCAGCCATTCATTATAAACCAATAAATGATGTATTTACAAAAAGAATGAAAATTAAGTTTGAATTATGAAAGAATTGCTTTTCATCAATTTATTTTGCCTCATTCCTAAATGATGTAAATTGCTGAAAATCAATTCTTCCTTCAGGATAAGAAGCAAAAAATGAAAAGAAATTTTACATCCGTTAGGTAATTCAAAGATTAAGAGAAATTATTATTCTTTAGAAAAAACAACAATTCTTGTTGTGTATATTTTTTCTTTTAGGTATATTTTTACGAGATAAATGCCTCCGGGAACATCTGAAATATCAACTTTAAGGAGTCTGTTTCTATTGGTAAAGGGCTTGGAAAAGACCATGCTTCCTAAAGGATTTGAAATTTCAATAAAGCCACAGGCATTACTATTTTCATCACCATCAAAATTAATAGTGAATTTGCCATCAGAAGGGTTTGGAAATACGTCTATTTTAACATCCGAACGCGATAAATCTTCAACAGAAACATTGCATGGAAACACGTAGGGGCCACCGGGAGAGCCTTTCGGACACCCATCAAACCAATTGGTGCCATCGCAGAAATGGCCATCCGGGTTTAATATTTCAAGGGTAAAGCCATAGCCATTTGCCCCCACAGGCCAGGGGGCAGTATTATTGTATAAAACAGACTGGTAGAGCCTTCCGGCGCTATCGAATAATCTGATGGCATCGCCTGCATTGCCGAGCCCGAATGTAAAAGGACCGATACTATTTGTAATGGCTGGAAATTGTGCATTGAACTTCGTAATATCGTTAAAAAGGGCCAGATAACCTGAAGGATGTAATACTGTGCCCTGAGAGAAAGAATAGGTATGGGTATTAACTGCGTCCCTGAATTGCCATCCTGAAATGTCAACATCAACAGTGCCTTTATTATGCAATTCTATCCAATCGCCAGCATCTATGGTGGGTAACGATTTATAATTAATTTCGCTGAAAATGATTTGTTCAGGGCACGTCACATAAGGTCCGCCGGGAGAGCCGCCAATACAACCTGCAAACCAGCTTTCGGGCAATGCAGGATTCAGCGTGTCGTTTATAATTTCCAGTGTGCGTCCATAGCCATCAGCAGCCATGGGCCAAGGGAGAGAATCATCATAATGCATCCATAGCCTGGGGGCGTCGGTAAAATCATAAAGCGTCAGTGATTCACTTGAATTGCTAAAGCCAAAACCCGTAGGGCCAAAGGCAGCAACACCGGGATGTTCCACGTGAAATTTCAAAGTATCCTCTGCCAGTATCATAAATTCGCCAGGCTGCACAATGGTACCCGATGGAAAAATATAATTGTGATTATATGTGCTGTCAGAAAATTTCCATTCAGAAAGATCTAAAGGTCCATTGCCATAGTTATGAAATTCTATCCAGTCGCCCGCATTGCGGGTACTGTCAGAATTATAGTTCAGCTCACTGATAGAGAGTTTCCCCACATTAGGATTGACCGTAAAAACAGCATTAAATGTTGCATTAGAAGTAATGTTAAGTGTAATAGAAGGATTAGTGCCTGGAATTGGCATTACCAGATTGGGCATCCAGAAAGAAAAGTTATAACCCGGATTAGGGATGGCTGTAATTTTTACAGGATTTCCATTAAAATAAACCCCGGTCCACGGCAATGAGTCTGGAATAATGGTGCTGATTTTTATTTTACCGGCTCCGGCAGGCGTTGTATTTAATGTTACATTAACTTGCCCTGCCAAACTGAAGTTGGCTTGAATATGATTTCTGACCTGCTCCGTTCTTTTTGAAAGCTGCAAAAGAAATGACTGTTCGTTATTGTTGAAATCTGTCATTTCCTGAGGAATATTATTCGGGTCTCCCCATCGCATATACTCATTAGGCATTTCGGCAATTTCCTGATCATAAATATTGTTTACCAGGACCGACAATTGATTGTATTCATATGAAGTATTCATCACATCAGCAAAACGATTGATAAAGTAATTTTTAAACTTTTCATTCTGAATACCCCGCTGCCAGATGTTAATGTACGGATTGCCCTGATCGTATGACATCATAAACTGGATATGGTCAAAAGTATAATCTGTCCATCCATTGGGGTCCAGAGAAAGCTCCATATCCATAAGGCAGAACCGCCAACGGTGATGGGTTTTATCTGAGCGGTAAATTTTAATGTTATTCCAGGGCCAGTCTTTATTAGCTATCCACGACTCTGCAATAATATAGTCGTTGAAAAAGGTCATATCGAAATAATTATCGGCTTTATTCCAGAAAGCTGTATCGGCAGTATTAATGCTTTTAAAAGCAGCATAAGAAGTATAGAAGGAGTCGACAGACCCCACAACAGGCTGAAGGATACTTCCACCCCAAGCCGACTGAGATAATATTTCAACAGAATCAACATTGGCATTATCAATAACTTTAAAATATTCCGGATCATATTTTTCACGCAGTTCATAAAGCCCGAAATAAGTACCGTTAATGTAAACAGTTACCGGCCGCCAGGCAGAATAATAATTATCGGTACCGTGGGCCATGGCCTTTACCTGGCAAGCATCCTTTATAGGGAAAGAAAGGTATTGATTGCTGCCATTACGAAGATAGAGCCTGCTGTATTTTGTTCTGTAGGGTTTGTCGGGAATCATAACATAATTGACAGGCCCATCACCTAAAACAGCATGAGCCAATTCAACACGGAAAGAATGTTGGGGATTTTGCCTACTGCCCCCCCATCCACCATCTATCTGAATGCCTGCATTTTGTGAGAATATAAGCTGATGTGTGGTGTCAAAGTATTCTACATAAGCCGCTTTTTGCCAATCGAGACTCCAATTATCAAACATGCCGGAAGCGCCATAAAGATTTTTTTTGTCGGTAACAACAGATAAAATGGGTGTTGCATGATCAACACCAATGAGATACGAAGAGACCGTAATTGGGCTTGGCAAAACAGTATCAGCAAAGGCGCGCGCTTTAAGTGCAGCTGAATATAAAATATTTACAGGCGTTCCCGAATAAAGTGGGGAGGTGTGTGAAGGGTCGCTCCCATCAATAGTATAGCGAATAGAAGCATATGATGGATTAGGGTTCGTTATACTTACACTAACTGACGCGCCATACATTCCCGATGATACTGAAAACACAGGCGGCAGGAGATAATTGTGATATGGAGAAGACTGGTTATTTGAAGCAGCTGGTGTTGGTGTAACGAACAGCACAATATTAGAGGATGAATCGGGTAAAGAGCCTATGCTGTTATCGAGTCCGTTGCAATTGACATGCAATGAACTCAGCTGTACCTGTGTTGGCGAAAAAAGATAAACGGTTTCTCCGGAAGTAGAAATTTTAAAATTGGTATGTAAAGAGATACTGGTATCAACGGGGGTAAAAACAGAAGACACATTGTTAATAGAAACTAATTTCATAGAAATATCTATATAATCATAAACGGTATTGGAATCTGTTGATGCCACATCGAACGCAATACTGGTAATATTGCCGGCAGTTAATCCAGAAGCCGACAGTTCGGTGGCAGGAATCAACATTTGATTTTTTGCAGCCCAATACCAGTTGCCATATGGTGCAGGATAATCGTAGGGTGAATTCTGAACTACGCCATTTCCAATTGTATGGTTATTCAATTGAATATTAGGTCTTTGCGACACTTTGGTGCCATAGGTTGTTTTACAAATATCCGGGTTGCCATCCTGAAATGCAAAAATGGTAGAAAAATAAGAAGTAGTGGTTTGGTTGAACACCGAATTGGTGGTATAACCTGATGAATTATATGAGCACGTATTTATAAGGATATTGGAAACGCCATCCCAATAAAAAGGGGTTGTAAGTGTATGAGTATTCCACCCGACTATCGGGGTAAAAGTATCCGTAGAAGCCACATCAATAAATGCAGAGATCGGTTTTCTGTCTTTTCCACTGCAAAAAATGGTTTTATACTGTTTCGGCATGAGTTTGATGTTCGGGAAAGTCCATTTGCCGGGAGCCAGAATGTCATCAGTTAAAGCATAATTAAATAAGTTAACAGTATCATGGCCTGCATTATATAATTCTATCCAGTCGGGGTACTCACCATCTTCATCAGCTATTGTTGAATAGTTTCTATTAGAACCCTCATTAATTACAACCTGAGCCATTGAATTGTTACCAATGATAAGCAGGAAAAGCAAAATGAAAAGAAGACTTTGCCCCCTTTTTTTAAAAGGTATTATGACCATATAAAAATTTTTATTAGGTATTATTACAATGTAAATTTAAGTTAAAAGGCCCGAAGTAAAAAATATTTTATGCAAAGTACATAAAACCGTGTATTAATATAAAGGCAGTGTTAAATAAAATGTACTTCCTTTGTCTTCTTCACTTTCTGCCCATATTTTTCCGTTATGTTTATCTATAAAATCTTTGCATAGCAATAAACCAAGGCCCGTACTGGCTTCATCATTGGTTCCTTTTCTGTTTATTTTAACGTCGAGACGAAATAATTTAGAAATCATTTCAGTATCCATTCCAATACCTGAATCTCTAATAGATATTTCAATATTTTTTTCGTCGTTGGCCTTAGCAGCAATAGTTATGCGGCCTCCCTTGCGGGTAAATTTAACGGCATTAGAGATGAGGTTTCTTATTATGGCCAGCAACATATTTCTGTCAGCGCAAACCAGAAGGTCTTCATTAACTTCGTTATAAATAATAATTTCTTTATATCCGGCTGGTTCCACCATTGCAGAAATGCCCTCATTGACAATGGGGAGCAATGGTGCTAATTCCGGTTTAAAAGGAATTAATCCCTGTTGCATCCGCGACCATTCGAGAAGGTTCTCAAGCAAATAAAAAATATTACGTGCCGAACGGCTTATAGAAAAAGACATATTTTTCTTCTGCTCAGTAGTAATAGGCATATTTTCATTGGTCAACATATCGGTAAGCTGCATGAAACCCCCTAAGGGGCCTCGCAAATCGTGAGCAATAATGGTAAAGAATTTATCTTTTTCGGCATTTAGTTTTTCAAGTTGCTCATTTTGACTTATAATTTTATCTTCCATTAATTTTTTTTCTCTAAGGGCTTCTATCATTTTATTAAAAGCAATAGAAAATTCGCCAAGGAAACTCACCTTTTGTTTTAAATCTCCTTTGGCTATTTGTTGTGTTTGCCAGGTAAGGTGATTAAGATTAGAATGAAGCTGCTTATAAAGCGAAATGACATAATTTTCGTGTTTGGGGTCAGTGGGGGGCATTATATCAAGATTTCCATTTGAAATGGCATTGAGAAAATGGGCGCTACTCTGGTACTGTATGATAAATTTCTTTAAATTAACAATAAATTCATTTTTTATGTCTTTATCTGCCAAAGATGATTCTAGTTTGTCAATTATTTCTAGGGCCGCATCCATTTTGCCATCAATAAGATATAAAAATATCTTGTTAAGATTACCCGATATATTATCTTCTTGCATAAGCATTTATGGGGATTGATTACACATTTATCTTATCGACAGTGAAGCGACAGGTACGTTCGCCTGTACCCCAGCAATCAATTTCTTTTACTTTAAAATTTAAGTTAGTGTACGTTTGCATGATGCCGGAGATAAATCCTTCATCATAATCGCAAAAAGCCACACCGCTATAAGGGAGTCCAGAGCAATCCAGATCTTCTGATACAGTAAGTATAAAAGATAAATTTTCCATATCGGCTTTCTCGACACGGAGTACACCAATGCCAAAGGTCTCCAGGTTTTCTGTAAGATTAGCAATAAAGCCATCGAAATCCTGCGTGCAATCGAGTACATTTAAACAAAACTCTGCTCCGGCCTTAAATCCGGCTTCAACAAAAAATTCATTGGTTTTTTCCGGGCCCCAATGTTTTTCCAATACATCGCGCATAGTATATTGCATAAGCCGGTAAACCACAACGGCTGTATTAGCCCCAAGGTTAGGACGACCCAGGCTAATATCTCCAAGGTCATTCCATTTAAAATTGTATTTGCTCTCTGTATTCACGTGTTTGTTTTTCTTGGATTGATATATTCTATTTTTTTCTATATAAATTTTTATTTAAATTGTAATGAAAAGTTACAAAGAAGAAAAACATTAATAATACCTATTACCTTTTTTCTTTTTCTTGATAACTTTATTAAGACTTCTTTTCTGAAAATCGTTTGACAAGATGCTTATGTTGCCATCAACTTCCAGTATGGCCAGATTTACATCTTTTATACTGTGTACGCCATGCTCATGAACTGATTCAAGAAGCTCATCAGTAGTAATCTGCATCTTGCGTAAATTACTGTCGTTTATCTTTCCATCCGAAACAAGAATCACAGGTTCCCCCTCCATCAGATGGGTAAGTTTCTTAGAGCGGAACAATACATATTTAAAAGTAAAATTGAGTATAAACAACGTACAAGCAGCCAATAAGCCTCCCTGCAAAGAGGTATCTGAACCAACCATGGCATTTTGTACGGCATTACTTATAAGCAACACAAAAACAATATCAAGCACAGAGAGTTGCGCCAATTCTTTCTTGCCAAAAATACGAATGGCAATAGTGATAAAAATATATACCACTGAAGAGCTGAAAACGACATTTAAATATGGATTACTGAACATATTGATAGTTTTAAAGGGTTTAAAATAATGATTCAAAAATACTTATTTTCAACGACTTCAGAAAAATTGATGTATAATTTCATGGTTGTTTATATCTTTGTTTATAATAACAACTAAATTTAAGAATTATGAAATGGTATCATTATGTTGCATCCTTTTTTGCCGGGTCATTTTTGGCCAATGTGGTTCCTCATTTTATTAATGGAATTTCTGGGAATCCCTTCCCTACGCCATTTGCTGACCCACCGGGTAAGGGGCTTTCATCACCTCTTGTAAATGTTTTATGGGCGTTATTTAATATGCTTATCGGATACTTGCTCTTCAGATTAAGCAAGACCTCTGCACAAAATAAATGGTCGTTGGTTATTTTTTTTGTAGGAATAATCTGGATTAGTGTTATGTGTAGCTTAACTTTTATTGATAAGGCAAAAATATAATTACTGAAATATAACGCGGTTAAAATAACATTATTTTAAAAATTATTATCTATGAAAACTGCTTTAATAACGGGTGCTTCAGAAGGAATTGGATTTGAATTTGCAAAACTTTTTGCACAACAAGGAAATAACCTGATACTGGTAGCCAGAAGTGAAAACCGATTCCAGACAATAGCCAAAGAACTGTCTGCGTACAAAATAACAGTAACGGTTTATGCCAAAGATCTTAGTATTTTGGAAAATGCAAAATATATTTATGAAGACCTTAAAACACGAAACATTTCCGTCGATTATTTAATAAATAATGCCGGTTACGGCATCAACGACAATTATGTTGACATAGATTGGTCAAAGGAGCAGGAGATGTTTAATCTGAATATGTTGACGGTGGCTTATTTTACGAAAATGTTTGCTAAAGACATGAAAGAACGTAAATTTGGCCGTGTTCTTAATATCGGCTCTACAGGTTCTTTTCAGCCTGTTCCTTTTATGGCGGGTTATGCTGCAACCAAAGCCTTTGTTTTGAGTTTGTCTGAAGCCGTTAACTATGAACTTAAGGGAACCAATGTAAGTGTATCAACATTATGCCCCGGGGTTACTGATTCTAAGTTTCATGAAGTAGCTAAAACTGAAAATTCGGGCATGTCTAAATTTTTATCACATGCAAGTCCTGAAAAGGTTGCCAAATATGGTTACAAACTGATGATGAAAGGAAAATCAATGGGCGTTCAGGGGCTTTTTAATAAAATAATGGTTTTCTCTAATAGATTGATCTGCCGCAGAATTATTGTTGCCTTAGCAGGGAAGTTACTGAAAATATAAAGAATCCTTTTTGTCCGATTAAAAACTATATTATTTTTCGATTCGCCGTTAGTAATTTTTTTATATATTTGAGAGTCCTAAACTCATTATATAACCAAGCATTAAAAAATTAAATCATTATGACGCTTATACTTAACCGAAACGAAGTTGCTTCAGTATTAAAAATGAACGACTGTATGAATATTGTTGAAGCCGCATTCAGTGAGTTATCAAATGGCACAGCTGTACTGCCTTTAAGAACTGCCATTACACCTCCCGACGGGTTGGCTTTATACATGCCTGCCTATCTTAAAAAAATGGGTGCTTTGGCCTGTAAAGTTGTTACCGTTTATAAAAACAATCCGGTAAATCATAATATGCCTACAACAATAGGCAAGGTGCTTTTGCAAGACCCGGAAACCGGCAATGTAATCTGCATCATGGATGGCGGTTATTTAACAGCCGTCCGAACAGGAGCTGCCAGCGGGGTGGCAACAAAATATCTGGCCAGGAAAGATGCAGGACAAGTGGCAGGCATCTTTGGGGCCGGTGTGCAGGCCAAAATGCAGTTATGGGCTGTGGCAGAAGCCGTGAAACTCTCAAAAGCTTATGTTTACGATATTTCTGAAGTTGCTGTGGGTAATTTCATCAAAGAAATGGGCGAAAAGCTTGGTATAGAAATTATTAAAGCTAATAATGCAGGCGAAATGATGCAGGCAGACATTATCTGTACGGCAACGTCTTCGGCTACACCTATTTTCGACGGTAAGCTTGTTAAACCCGGCACACATATAAACGGTATAGGCAGCCATACACCTAATGCCCGCGAGTTGGATACTGAAATAATAAAGCGCTCTAAATTTGTTGGTGATTCACGGGAAGCCTGTTTTAAAGAAGCCGGCGATATAATAATACCCGTCAATGAAGGTGCCATCACTGAATCACATTTTTATGCTGAACTGGGAGAGCTCATAACAGGAAAAAAAGAAGGCAGAATTAACAATAATGAAATAACCATTTTCAAATCTAACGGACTGGCCATACAAGATGTAGCCACGGCAAAGCTTGTTTATGACAAGGCACAGGCTGCGGGAATAGGTTTGAATGTGGAAATATAGAGATTGTCCATTATATCGGGTTTCAAGACCTCGAAAGCATTGAAGTCGAATATTCTGTTGCAAATTCAAACATTAAAAAAGAAACACTAAAGTTATTCTCATTTTAATATGAAATTAATTCTCTATATATTATTATTAATGGGTATCATAACTTTTTGTTACGGTCAAAGCGATACGACCGGAAACAAGAAAAATAAAATTTTATTAAAGTGGGCTCCTACTTCCCTGATTGGCTATTCTGCTATACAATTTGCAGGTGAAATATTTTACAAACCTAAAAAATCTGTTCAGCTTGAATATGGAATAATACTTCCCGGAACCGGATTGGGAAGATCTGACAACAGGGGGCACAGGATAAGAATTGAACAAAGAAATTATTTAAATTGGGGCAACAACCTATATTTTTCTCCTGAAATACACTTTATTTTTGTCAGGTATAATTCCACACAAAGGTTTTCACAAAACTGGGAAACAGACAGCCTTACTGGTGAACGCTATGCCCTTGATGGCTATCTTGAAGATGTTGGTATTAAGAAATATGCTTTTAGCGGAAATTTTAAAATAGGTTTTCAATATATTTTCAAAAAGCCCAAACTATTATTTGACATTTATTTGGGTCTTGGCGTCCGCTATGTCGTTACACGATTTACTTCTTACCCTACAATTGGCGAATGGGTGCCACCGAAAGACAACTGGTTAGACAACTACGACTATAAAGAAAGCAACAGGTTTGCACCCAATGGAGTGCTGGGAATTAAGTTAGGCTATCAAATAAAGTAAAACTTGGATGTTGAAAATTGGATATTCATCATTGGATATTCAAATGTTCTCCTGTTCTGCTGTTCAAGAAATTAAAAGAAAGGGTTAGTTCGGAAATTCTTTTAAACTTTGTTTTGGCAAGAAATCTAAGGCAATCCTCTTTGTTCTTTCCATAATTTATTAAACGACTTGGGTTTGAGTACGGGCAGTTCACGGCGCGGTCCCCAGTATTTGGCCACTACTTTGTTGAGGGCATAATTTTTTAATTTCACATTGCCAAAATCCATCAGTTTGCGGTTCAGGAAAGCCTTTTTAAAAGCAAACTGTAAGAATTTATCCGTACTTGTAGTGTAACCTCTTTTTACCGAATCACTCCTGTTGAAAAGTAAAAGTTCGTGAAGGTTGATGCTTGCAGGGCAAACTTCTGTACACCTGCCACATAAAGTAGACGCAAAACTCAGATGTTTATATTCGCTCATGCCCCTGAGATGAGGGGTAATAACAGAACCAATAGGACCGCTGTAGGTAGTGTTGTAAGCATGTCCGCCAATATTTCTGTAAATAGGGCAGAAGTTGAGGCAAGCACCACATCTAATGCAGGTCATGGCGCGGCGTTGTTCTGTATGTCTGAGTAGTTCTGTCCTGCCATTGTCAACAAGAACGACATACATTTCAGCAGGGCCTTCAGTTTCATATTCCTGCCTGGGACCAGATATTATTGAATTATATACTGTAACTCTTTGACCAGTACCATGTGTGGCAAGCATAGGCCATATATTGTCCAGATCCTTCATCGAAGGAATCATCTTATCAATACCTGCTATAGCAATATGCACCTGAGGAAAAGACATGCTCATCAATCCGTTGCCTTCGTTTTCCGTAAGCGCCACAGCACCTATATCAGCTATAATAAAATTGGCTCCGGTAATGCCTACATCGGCAGATGTAAACTTGTCTCTCAGTAATTTTCGTACATAAGCAGTTATTTCTTCGGGGGTGGCATCTGCGGCGGTTCCGAATTTCTCGTTGAACAACTTTGCTACATCTTCCTTTGACTTATGCATAATGGGTGTGATGATATGGTAAGGTTTTTCGTGCGCTATCTGGACGATAAATTCACCCAAATCTGTTTCTAAAACTTCAATACCTTCTTTTTCGAGATGCTCATTTAATTCGAGCTCTTCGGTAATCATTGATTTGGACTTAACCACCGTCTTGGCACCGTACTTCCTCAATAGGGCAATAATTTCTCTCATAGCATCCTCGGCAGTGGGCGCCCATATTATTTTACCGCCTCTTGATGTAAAATTGATTTCAAATTCCGTAAGGTATTTATCTAATTCGTTTATGGCTTTATGTTTAATGCTGGCAACTCTTTTTTTGGCCAGGTCTAAATTCTGATATTGCAACTTACCTTCGGCAAATTTTTTCTCGTACATAGAGATATTTTTCCTGATGGTAGCTCTGTGAGCCAAATCGAAAGATTTAGACTCAGAGTCGGCAATAAATTTATCGTAAACTTCAGACATTGCTGTTTTTCATTTTTTACAAAATTAATAAATAAAGTTTATAATAAATTAATAATCATTTAAAAAAGAAGTGCCTACACTTCGACAAACGCTCAGTGTAAAAAGTGAGCTAAAGTACTTAAAGTGCCTAAAGTTGAAGACCTGACGGCAGAAGGAAGTGCCTACACTTCGACAAACGCTCAGTGTAAAACCTAGAGTTGGAAGACCATACGGCAGTATAAGAAATGCAATATCGAACATAGGTTAAGAAAGAATTGAAAAAGTTTTATTTGTTTGCCAACCCACGCCCCTTAATCTCCTAAAGGGGTGCTCACCCTAAGTTTGCGCTGGGTGTCCCATTTAGAGGGTTGGGGGCAGCGAGGGCAAAAACTGCTTATTCCTTCAAAAACTTCCTCATTCCCTCCTGTCCCCTAACTTTACGCACTTTTTACACTGAGCGTTTGTCGAAGTGTAGCTCACTTTAAGTATTTTAGGCACTTATTTATATTTTATCCACTCTCGTCTGGTGCCTTCCACCCTCAAAATCGGTGGTGAGGAAAACATCAACCATTTCAAGGGCTTGTTCAAGAGTAATGAAGCGGGCGGGCAGGCATAATACATTGGCATTGTTGTGCCGACGGGCTAAAGCTACTATTTCTTTGTTCCAGCAGAGGGCACCTCTAATAAGTTTGTGTTTATTAACAGTCATACACACACCATTGCCACTGCCACAAAGAATGATGCCTATTTCGGTTTCGGCATTACTTACGGAATTTGCCAATTGATGTGCAACATCGGGATAATCTATAC
>Ga0118677_10012911_pt1 | contig 12140 bp, 6 predicted proteins | sample AliMusrvi5mmetaG_FD_86154 | JGI IMG/M metagenome (GOLD analysis project Ga0118677, IMG submission 86154)
ACGTTAACGATGGCGCAATTATGCGATCTTCTGGACGTTAATTTCGAAGGGCACGAGGCCGAGCGCCTTCGCTTGTTGAAGAGCTATCCAAAATACGGTGTCAGCGAGGAGGTGGTCGATCATTTTGTGCGCGATACGGTCGCGTTCGTCACAAAGGAATGCGCTCAACATGCGATGTTGCCCGACAACAGCCCGTTCATTCCCGGTTCGTTCTGTTGGATCATGCACGAGCGGCTGGGAAGGGAATGCGGTGCGACTCCCGATGGAAGGAAAGCCGGATTCCCATTTGCCGACGGCGCGGGTCCCGCGCAGGGCCGAGAAACGCGAGGCCCGACGGCGGCGATTCTTTCCACAACGTCGTGGGATGCCTCACCGCTCATCGGTGGCGTCGCCCTCAACATGAAATTCAACAGCAGCCTCTTCGCGTCGCAGGAGGCGTTCCAACGCTTGCAAGATCTGATCGTCACCTACCTGCGCCGGGGCGGCTTCGAGGTGCAGGTCAATGTGGTGGATCACACTGTCTTGAAAATGGCGAAAGAGAATCCTGACGCCTACCGCGATCTCGTGGTGCGCATCGGCGGCTACACTGACTATTTCACACGCCTCTCGCCGGAGATGCAGGCAGAGGTGATGTTGCGGACGGAATACCAAGCGGTCTAGTGGATTCAACCATCACCCTAAAAATCATGAATACATTCCATACGGAATATGCGGAGAAATCCCAGGTGCTCTTGGAGAAGTCGCGAAAAAGAGCGAATACTATCCAAAGTCAGGTTTCAATGTGCAGCCCAAAGGAGCTGAATTTGACTCACGCTTTCTTTGAGCTTTATAAGGATGAACCGCTGCGGCTCCGGCAAGCCCTTGCCTTTGCCCATGCACTCAAAAACGAACCGGCACTTATTTTTGATGACTTTGAATTAGTCGGCCAGTTTTACCGGACTAGAGGCTTTGGAACTCCGGACGTCAACGGCAATGGCCTCTGGGCCGACTATGCTGTACATCCCGTTGCACACCTCCGATGCCAAAGCGAGCTCCCCGACCTGTTCGCCCTCTATGCTCAGCCCAATGAGAAACCATGGGTGGACACCCCGGGATGTGCTTTTGGACATGCTGCCTGGCATTGGGATTGGATTCTGGAATTCGGCGTGGAAGGTCTGCTGAAACGGATCGCCCAATCTCCGGCGGCTGCCGATCCTGAAAAGCGGCTCATGCTGCAAGGGATGAAGATCTGCCTGGAGGCTTTATTAGCATGGAATGACCTCCATGTTGCCGCATTAGAGGAGAAAATCCTTCGCTGCACGGATGCGAGCCGAATCGAGGAGTTGCGCAGGAAGATTGAAATCTGCCGGAACGTCCCCCGGCACGGAGCGAAGACTTTCCTCGAGGCGGTCCAGTCGTTCCATTTTTCGTATCTGGCGACCATGTATGAAAATCCCAGCGGGGGCAACAGTCCGGGACGCCTGGACTATTTCCTGTGGCCCTACTTGGAAAGAGACCTGGCGACTGGAACCGAGACCTTGCAGTCGGCCCGGGAGTTGATCGACGAACTCTTCATTCGCTTCCATGAACGGCATCTTTTCGACGGTGAATGTTCCGTCGAAACCATTGTGGTGGGAGGCAGTCATCCCGATGGAAGCCCCTCAATCAATCCTCTTTCCTATGTGATGGTAGAATCGATCTCTGATCTGAAAATCGGCCATCCCTCGGTGTATATGAGGATGCCGGAGAACGCTCCGGACGCATACATCGAGGCGGCGGCTCACGATCTCGCCAAAGGCAACAACAGGGGGCAGATCGTCATCGACCAAGCGATCGTGAATGCCTCACTCGACTGGGGCATCCCCGAGGAGGATGCCCGCATGTATTACTGTGGAGGGTGCATGGAAATCGCTCCTCAAGGAATGAACGGCGATCTCCTTTTTACGGGATTCTTCAACACACCGATGATCCTTGAACTGGTATGTAATGGTGGGGCAAGCCTCATCAACGGCAGACAGATGCTTCCCCATTACCACAAGGAACTGCCGGATTTCCCGTCCTTCGAGGCTTTGTATGCAGCCTTCGAGACCGAGCTGTGCAACGCACTCAAATTAACCTTCCAGAAGATGGATATCGCCTCGGAAGAAGTGGCCCGATTACGTCCCGCATTCCTGCTTTCCAGCCAAATCGACCATTGCATTGAACGAGGACTACCCATCAACGGCGGCGGCGCAAAATACGAGGACTTCGGCTCCACGCCGCTGGGTATTCCGAATATTGCCGATAGCATGACGGCCCTATTTATTGCCGTCTATAAAGAAAAATTTGTCTCGGCCAGTGAGCTTCTCCAAGCCCTACGCTGTGACTTCCAAGGATTTGAACCGCTACGCAGACGGCTCGCAAGCCTCCCCAAATTCGGCCAAGGCAACCAAGTAGCCGACGGCATGGCCCAACGCGTTGCCACGACTGTCTGCGGTATTTACGCTTCCTACACCAATCGCTTGGGAGGCAGGGTCAAGCCGCTCGTGATGACCTTCACAATGGCCGCCCCCGCAGGAGCATCGCTAGGGGCCGCGCCCGATGGAAGCAAGGCAGGGACTCCAATTACCCAAGGGCTCACTCCTCAAAGCGCGGCAATGACGCAAGGCATTACCCAAGCCATTCTTTCTGCCAATACGCTTCCCTTACACCTTTTCTCGGGAGGGGCCAGCACGATGTGGGATCTCGATCCTGCCCTCGCATCCCCGCAAACGCTCAAAAGCTTGTTGAAGACCTTCATTGATACAGGTGGTCAGATTTATCAAGGCAACACCACCCCCGTGGAAGAACTGAAACAAGCCATGGCGGAACCCGAAAAGTTCCCGCACCTGATGGTGCGAGTTGGCGGATTCTCCTCGCGGTTTGTGGCGCTCAACCCTGATGTGCAGCAGGAAATCGTCCAACGCCATCGGCATTCACATTAACCTACCAGGTAGCAATCCATGACGGGACGCATTTTCCAAATTCAGCGATTTTCCATTCAGGATGGGCCCGGCATCCGCACGACTGTCTTTCTGAAAGGTTGCCCGTTACGTTGCCTTTGGTGCCATAACCCGGAGAGCGCCCGCCCGGAGCCGCAGCTTTTCTTCTCGGCAGCACAATGCATTGGGTGCGGCTATTGTTTCACCCATTGCCCGCAAGAAGCGCACCGAATGGAGAATGGGGTCCATGTGCTGAACCGCGAGGCTTGTGTTGCCTGCGGGGAATGTGTGAAGGGATGTTACACCGGCGCGCTGGAAATGGTGGGGCGCGATGCGTCGGTGGAGGAGGTGATGGCCGAGGTGCTCAAGGATCTCCCTTTCTACAAAACATCTGGCGGAGGGATGACGCTCTCTGGTGGCGAGCCGCTGGCTCAATTCGAGTTCTCCCGCGCGCTCCTCACCGCTGCGCGCGAAAATGGATTGAACATTTGCTTGGAGACGTCGGGGTTCGCCCCGCTGGAGCGGCTCTCGGCGCTTCTCCCTCTGGTGGATCTCTTCTATTTCGATTGCAAGGAAACCGATCCCGCACGACACCTCGAATACACGGGGGTTGAGCGTGAGCTCATTGAGTCAAATCTGGTTCGGCTGGATGCTCTCGGCGCAATCACGGTGCTGCGCTGCCCAATCATCCCTGGCCTCAATGCGAGGGAGGATCATTTTCGCGGGATCGCCGCGCTGGCAAACCGTCTGAGGAATGTGAAGGAAGTGCAGATTCTGCCGTATCACCCACTCGGCCGTTCCAAGCTCGAACGACTCGGGAAAACAGATTTGAATCCAGAATGGAATTTTCCTGATAAGGCCGATGTCGAGAGGTGGATCAACGCTGTCGCTCGCGAGTGCAGCACACCTGTTATTCGCGGCTAAGGTCATCAAACCTATGTATACTCCAGACTCTCATCCAGATCCGCGGTTACTCAGGGAGGCTGGGGAACCGTTCGCTGCGGGGTTCTGCGAATGTCCCGAGGCCACGCCGTTCGAGCGTTATGCCCGGGCTTATCGCCGCTGGTTTGAACACGGACCGCTTGCTGCATACTGCGGAGGTCAGCTTTATCCTGGCGGCCTGAAATCCAGCACCTCCGGTGTGATGACACCTTGGTATGCGTTTACATTTACTTGGAATCAGAAAGCTTTTGAAGAGCGTTTGCCAAATCTGAATGTCGGCACGAGGCGGACGTTTGAAGAACTCAAATGCATCGCAGATGCAGAAAACGCAAAGCTCCAGTGCATTCCCTGCGGACGCTCTGAGCACTCTGTAGGCGGCGCTGGTTACACCCACGGGATTATCAACTTTGGCCGTGTGCTTGCCGAGGGGCTGGATTCGTATGAGGCGCGAGTTCAAACCGGGCTGGCTCGCTCCACGGACCCTGGGATACAGGCGTTTTATGTGGGACTACTCGATTTGATCGCGGGCATCCGCGCCTGGCATACGCGCTCGCTGGAACTGCTGCGGCACAGCTCGAAGCTGACCCCACATCGAGAGCGCCTTCTTGCAGCGCTTTCCCGCGTTCCGTTTCAACCCGCCCTCACGTTTTACGAAGCGATGGTGGCTTACAACTTTGTGTATTATTTGGATGACTGCGATAATCCGGGGCGCATTGATGCGGTGCTGTGGCCGTACTACAAAGCGGAACCGGATCGCGAAGCGTCCATCGCCCTCTTGAGCGAGTTCGCGGATAACGTGAGCGCGAATGCGGGTTGGAGCGCGGCCATTGGAGGCTCGCACGCCGATGGTTCCCCGGCCTATCAGGAGATGACCGAGATTGTGCTCGCTGCAACACATGGTCGCTATCGGCCTACCTTGGAACTACGCGTGCGCCCGGACATGCCTGACTCGCTTTGGGAAGCTGCCTTTGACTCCCTGGCGTCGGGCAACGGTCAGCCCGCGTTCTACAATGAGGCCCAATACCTCACGGGGCTTCGCGAGTCGGAGCTTGGGTTGACCGAGGAGGACCTCATTATGTGGAGCGGAGGCGGTTGCACGGAAACGATGATCCATGGCTGTTCAAATGTCGGGTCCCTGGATGCAGGATTCAACCTGCCGCTCGTCTTGGCAGACACACTCCGCCGCATGCTCGCGGAGGACTCCGTGACCTTCGACGAGGTGGTGTCGGCTTTTAAATCCGACATGCGAGGCGTTATTCAAAAGGTTCTGGGGCAACTCAATGATTACTTTTCGGCACGAGCACTATATCGACCGCAACCCATGCGGTCGTTGTTGATGGATGATTGCGTGGAGCGCGGACGGGACTTCAACAATGGCGGAGCACGATACAACTGGTCGGTCGTCAATGTGGCGGGACTGGCGAATATCGCGGACTCGTTGGAAGCGATGCGCACTGTGATATTCACGGAGAAAGCGGTCACACCACGCGAACTTCGCGATGTTCTGGAGCGCAATTTTGAGGGAGATGAGGCATTGCGCCGGAGACTGGCAGCGGCTCCAAAATATGGCAACGATCACGCGGGTGTGGATGCGCTTGCGGTAGATGTCTCGGATTTTATTTATCGCGAAATCCGCGCGTTTCCTTGTGCTCGCGGCGGGCGGTTTTTGCCGTCGCATATCATGTTCGAGACTTTTGCCTGGGCGGGCATGGAGGTGGGCGCGACACCTGATGGGCGACATGCCGGGGAGCCGCTGGCCGATTCGGCAGGGCCGATGCAAGGCCGGGACACGAATGGCCCCACGGCAATGTTGCGGAGTGTCGCGCGGTTACCGCAGCGGTTGGCCATTGGCACACCTGTGCTGAATATGCGTTTTTCAAAATCCACACTAGTGGGGTTAGAGGCACGCAGACGGCTTCGCAGCCTGATCGAGACTTATTTCCAACTCGGCGGATTGCAGGTGCAAATCTCCGTGGTGGATCGCGCAGAGCTCGAAGACGCGCTGCTCCATCCCGAGGTGCATGAAAATCTGATCGTTCGTATTGGCGGCTATTCCACGTATTTCAACCGGCTATCGCCAGAGTTAAAACAAGAGGTCGTCAAGCGCACGGAATACGCGCTGGGTTGATAGCTAGGGAATCACACATCCGTCCTTCGTCCAGTGCCATTGGTTGTCGAAACAGCCGTGTGCGGTGACGGTGAAGGAGGGCTTGCCGTCCGCCGTTTGGGAAGCATTGCCGAGGAGGTAGTCGTCGCTCGGGCCGCGCGCCGCCCAGACGCCATAGCCTTCCTCGTCGTTGGCACTCACGACGACGATGTAACGCTCCGCCGCCAGCGGGTTGGGCTGGATGAAGCAGGCTCCCGCGCCGCTGCCGGAGACTGCGACGCTGCCCATCGAGCAGCCGTCGTCGGTCCATTTTATTGGGAGCTTTTCCTGCATTTTCGCCAGGACGGCGTTGTTCTTGGGCGAGCCTATCAAGATGAGATGGCTTTGCTGCATATCCTCCGGGGTCACATCGCGGTCCGCTTTGGAATTAAAGACGCTCCCCAGCCCCCAGTCCGAGAGCTTCTTTCCCATTTTCGCCAGGAGGGCGTTGGCCTTCTCGTCACCCTGCGTGCCATAGACGACGAGGAACCGGCCAAATTGGAAGTCGTCGATGGGACCGGAGAGGCCGTGGCGTTTTCCGGGGGATTTGAGGCTCCCGGATTTCCACCGCCCTTCGGCGTTGCGCACGAAGGAGAGCGTTGCGTCTTTGCTGGCTTTCGCTTTGAGTGCGGACTGGCCGTCGATGGCGACGGTCCATTCCTGCGCTGGTTCGCTCTTGGGCAGGAGGGTGAAGGCAGCGAGGCCGCTGGTTTTCACTTCGATCTTGTTGCCGTCGAGCGTGGCGTCGATGCGCCCGAGGTCGGCGGGCGAAATCAGTTGGTCCACCCTCACCCACCAGGCTTCGTTGTAGCGCAGGCCGTTGACAGTGTACCGGACGTGTGTGGGCATGGGCGGACGGCGGTGCGAGAGGAGCCATTGGTAGAAGTCCGCCGATTGCCATTCATCCGGCTGCGAGCCGTGCGCGGCTCCGGGGACTTCGTGGGTGGCGAGCGGCGCGCCGAGTTCGATGAAGCGGTCGAGGATGGCCAGGCGTTCGGAGGCGGTGTTCGGGTTTTCCTCGCCGTAGGAATGGCGCAGGGGCAGAGCCACGATATTCTCAACGCGGGAAGCGAGGCTTGCTTGCTCCATGAGTTTCTTTTCCACGGGCGAGGTAACGAGTTTGGGCGGTTCCGCTGTTTTATAGAGCCCGTAGGTGACGTGGAAGTCGTTGGCTTGCTCGAAATACTGCGGGTAGAGCCGCGTGGCTTCCCACTTCGGACCCGTGTCGGCTCCGGTGAGCAACGGCGCGCAGGCGGCCCAGAGGTCCGGGCAACCTTCCGCCATCTGTAAGACCCCACGGCCTCCGATGGCATGGCCGATCAAATAGACGCGATCCGGGTCGATCTTGTATTGCTTGGTCACTTCGTCGAGGCCGGTCCACGATTCCGCCGCGCTGATGCCGCCCCAGTCCAAGGGCCGATAGGCTGGAGCCTGGCAGACGATGGCACCCAAGTCGCGCAAGCGCCAGGCCATCATGGAGAGTTGGCGCTCGTCGGCGAAGATGCCGTGGAGGAGGTAGATCAGCGGCCAGCGTTTATCGGCCTTGGCATCGTAGTCTTTGGGAATGAGGAGGCCAAGGGGGCGGGATTTGCCCGTGAGGGGAGAGAAATAGGCTTTGATGAAGGAGCCGGTCATGCCGTCATAGGGATTCGCGCCCGTTTCGTAGCGCGTGACGGCGGCATCCAGGGCGTTCATTTCTTCCACCAGCATGTCCAGCAATCGGCGGCTGGTCGATTCCGGCCGGGCTTCGTTGGAGATGAACGCATTGCAGCGTTGCAGCCACAAGACGAGGCCTTCCCGCATCACGGCATCGCCAGCGTCGTTTTGCGCCAACGCCGTCAGCCGCTTGGGAAGTTGCGCGGCAAGTTCCTTGATCCGCGCGATGGGGCGAGCAGAGAGTTCCGCCTGGAAGTTGCCTGTGGCGAGGACCGCGCCTTGCTCGTTGGTAATGGCAACCCCGAAGTCGCACAGGCCGTCGAGATCCTCAATGCCCGTGAGGACGCCTTGTGCAACGAAGAGCCGCGCGCCGATAGCCTCCAGCGGCAGCGTGAGCAGCGGTTCGGTTTGGAGTTTCTGTGGCGAGGAGCGCAGGGAGATGACGGCGTTTTTGGCTCCCGGCACGTTGGCGAGCACGCTCACGGGCATTTTCTTGGGATCGCTGACGCACCAGTTGTTAGGGCCTGCCACGACGCGCGGTAGCGAGGTGTCGCCACGATAGGCGAGCCGCAGCGTGTTCATGTGCGTGGGCTGGGCGAAGGTGATGGCGCTGGGATACCAGATTTGCTGCGATTTGCGGCCTTTGTCGTCGCGGTCGTCGAGCATCATTTGGAAGCCGAGGCATTGGCTTTGGGCGGGGTTGAACCCGGTCAGGTTTTTCCACGGGATGCGGCATTCCAGCGTGTAGCCGCCGGGATAGACTTTGGCCGTTCCCTCCACGCCTTCAAAGGGCTTTTGCGCGCCGACGACGAGCAACGTCGCTCCTTCCTTGAGCGGCGGAGCGATGGCGATTTGCCAAAAACCGTCGGTCCGGTATTGGTAGGGGGATTTGTTGAAGAAGAGTTCCAGCGAATCGCCCTGGTAGATTTCCTTCTCATCGTTCGCCTGGACGAGCTTGTCGTCGCAAACGTCCGCCGCGAGGTAGAGAAATGCGTCGTCCCACGCTAGGTGAATGACGGCGCTCGAATCGCGGGTTCCCGTCCAGTTGAAATGCCGACGGAGGCAGTTTTTTTCGGAGCCGAGGAGGATGCCGGTCGCGTCAGCGGGCCAGTCGTCGAGGTTTCCGTCCAGGACGGGCGGTTTCGGCATGCGCCCGATGGAAACGACTTCGGGGCGGGCCTGCCCTTCCACAAAATCGTCTTGTCCGGGAGCCGTTCCGACGAACAGCGATAACATCGCGGCGGTTGCAATGTATTTTAACATAGGGGGAGATGGGGTAAGAGCGTTGGAATGGGCAGATTGCCGTGGTTTTTTGGGAGTGGCAAGATGCAAGGGCTTAAACCGGACTCGGGTGGGGAAAGTTGCGGCTTTTACCCGAATTTTATTTTCCTGCTGTCCCCTACCCCGGAGCCACCGCGAAGAACGCCCTTCGTTAAAACTGGTTTCGGTAGGCTCTGGGGGCAAGTCCCGTGGAGCGCCGGAAGAGGCGGTTAAAATGGCTGATTTCATTGAATCCACTGCACAACGCCACTTCCAAAATGGGCAGCGAGGAAAAGCGAAGTAGCTCCTTCGCTGTCTTCAAACGCGCTTCAACCAACATGTCGCGAAAGGTTTGGCCGCAGCATTCGCGGATGAGATGGGTGGCCCGATCCTCGGTCACGCCCAGTTGCAGGGCCAGCTCGCTCAACCGCACCGGCTCCGTATGGTGTTTTTCGAGATAACGCCGGATCAGCGTGCGCCTGCGGGTGAGGAGATTGTCCCGCGGCGGCGGGACGCTGTGAGATGGCTCTCCTTGATGCGCCCAGTTTCGCAGCCTGGCGGAGAGTTGCAGCAAATGCTCCAGGATCGCTTTCGCTTCCGCGTCTTCGACGGGAGGAGGCATGGCTGTGCCCGTTTTCCAAGGAGACCGCTGCCAACGTGTCGGGGGTTCACTGCATGCAGGGGAGAGTCCCGGCCCCGGCGTGCGCACCCCGGCAAAGAGAACCCATTCCAGTTCCAGTTCGTTGTAAACCGGCGCGATCCATTCCACCAATCCGGCATGACACACATGATAGCGGCCCTCGGGGCAGGAGTGCAGATTAGCCCGCAGCCGAACGATCTCGAACGTGGCGCACTGCGGTTGACCACCAGCGGCTTTCACGCACCGACAGAGAGGGTGGGCATGGTAGGTCCGATCCCGATTGATGGCGGGCGTCAGAGAGCCGCGCAGGTCGTGAACCGTGACGTGGAGCCCGTGGATTTTTTCAAACGCTTGAATGGCCCGTTCCGGCACATCGAAAGGCTGCATGGATAGGGATTTGTCGTGCAAACAGCGGAAAAAGTCAATTTTCCAGCGGCGAACTCGGGGTCAAGGCATTTGGAAAGAGCTAGGTTTGAGGGCATGAAAACCTACCGGCTTGAGCGCACGATCCCCGTTGAAGAAGGCTATGATCTCGTCGTTGCGGGCGGCGGACCAGCGGGCGCTGCGGCAGCAATTTGCGCGGGAAGACTGGGCGCACGGGTTTTGCTGATCGAGGCGACCGGGTGCCTGGGCGGGATGGGAACCTCCGGGCTCGTCACCGCTTATGATCCCATGGCTGACGGGGAAAAATCCTTGGTGGGAGGCTTCATGCGCGAGGTAGTGGAGACAATGTATCAGCGCGGTTTTTTAAGGCCCGATATCGACCCGGATTCCTGGCGGAAATATTACCATTGCTGGACGCCATTCAAGGTCGAAGGCTACAAGCTGTTGCTGGACGAATTCGCCACCGCTGCCGGAGTCGAAGTGCGTTTCTTTACGCGGGTGATCGACGTGGATGTCAATGCTGCCACCCGCACAGTCAACGGGGTCGTTCTGAACAACATCGAGGGGCATCGGTTTATCTCCGCCAAAGCGTTCATCGACTGCACGGGAGATGCGGTGTTGGCGGATCTGTGCGGCTGCGATTGTCGTGAAGCGGGTCGCGACACCCCCCGCATCATGCCAGCCACACTTCCCTCACTGTTTGCCGGGATCGACTGGTCCAAGGAGCAGGACCAGCAAACACACCTCCGACGGGCACTGGCTGACGGACATTTTACGCAATACGACCGCGGGTTTCCCGGCATGTCGCAAGTGGGACGCACCACGGGATACCTCAACGGCGGGCACCTCTTCAACCTCAACGCCCTGCGCTGCGAAAGTCTCAGCCAAGGGATGATGCTTGGACGCCGGTTGGCACAGGAGTATCTTGATTTTTTCCGCAAATACGTTCCCGGTTGCGAGGCCATCGAACATGTCACCACGGCCTCCCTGGTGGGCGTGCGCGAATCGCGCCGGATCGTCGGAGAGTATGAACTCACCGAGACGGACTACTATGCGCGCCGCCAGTTTCCAGACCAGATCGGCATCTTTAACAAAGCCATCGACATTCATGCCTATGACACGTCCGACGCCGAATATGAGCGTTTTACGAATGAATACGAAAAGACGGGCCGCCTGAATCCGGGAGAATGCTTTGGCATTCCCTATGGAATCCTCGTCCCCAAAGGATGGAGGAATCTCTGGGTGGCGGGCCGCTGCGCATCGAGCGACGTGGGCGTTCATGGTTCGATCCGGGTTCAACCTTCCTGCTCCATGATGGGACAGGCAGCAGGCACCGCCGCCGTGCAGTCGATCCGCCGGAGCCAGCCCGCGTGCGCGCTCGACACCGCAGAACTTGTGACTACGCTTCGCGAGCACGGGGCAACGCTTCCGCAACCGCATTTGTGTTCGGAAATGACCCGCTAACACATAGACATGAAAATCGTTGTTCTTGATGGGCATACCCTGAACCCTGGCGATCTGAGCTGGGACGCCTTGCGCGCGCTTGGCACCTGCGAAGTTTTCGAGCGCAGTGCGCCCAGCGAGGTGCTTTCCCGCGCGCACGATGCAGAGGTTGTCCTGACCAACAAAACCGTCTTATCCTCTGAAACCCTAAGTGCACTGCCCAAGCTCCGCTACATCGGCGTGCTTGCCACCGGCTATAATGTGGTCGATGTTGCTGCGGCCCGCACGCGTGGCATCACCGTTACCAATATTCCGGGTTACGGCACTCGATCCGTCGCGCAGCACACGATGGCGCTGCTGCTTGAACTCGCCAACCACGTCGGCCTGCATGCCCAGCAAACAGCCCGAGGGAAATGGAGCGAAGCGAAAGACTGGTGCTATTGGGATCGACCTTTGCTGGAACTGGACGGCTTGACGATGGGGATCGTGGGATACGGAGCCATCGGGCGCTGCGTAGCCGAACTGGCGCACGCCTTTGGAATGAAGATTTTAGCGACTTCCCGGAAGTGTCAGGAAACTGGACCGGGCATTTGCTGGATGCCGCTCGACGAGTTGCTGGGCTCCAGCAACGTTGTGTCGTTGCACTGCCCGCTAACAGACGAGACGCGTTCCCTGATTAATGCCCGCTCGCTCGCCCTGATGAAGCCCACCGCATTCCTCATCAACACCT
>Ga0118677_10012912_pt1 | contig 12139 bp, 11 predicted proteins | sample AliMusrvi5mmetaG_FD_86154 | JGI IMG/M metagenome (GOLD analysis project Ga0118677, IMG submission 86154)
GGGCAAGCTTTGCGGATTTCCGCCGCGACATCTTGGGCCCGGAGTGTTTCACATCCTAGACCGACTACTACTACCCCGAAAACATTGGGATGCGTTCCGTGAGTGACCAGCACGTGTTTCGATAATTCCAGGTCTGTTCCCAGCTGGGTGCAACCGTTCTGGTGTTCCACCCACACCGCTCCAGGCACCATCTCGGCGATGCCGCGAGCAACCCGATTCGCGCATACAACCGCCGGAATCACCAGTACGTGGTTGCGGATGCCGATTTTGCCGTCTAAACGGCGATAGCCCATAAAATTCATGACGCACTACTCCTTTTTTTGTAAGGTTTCAAACAAAAGCTATTATATCAATTTCGAGTTGTTGTTATTATTTCCTCCCTTTGTTGGAATGCACAATGCTGTCATCTGGGGATCACCCGGTATACGCTGGATAGGCTCATTCAATAGCAAACGAGGCCATCTCAATCTGCTTGATGGCCTCGCTTTAGAAAAACAGGGGCAAACCATTAATTAAAAGTGATGATGATCTTGCAGGTATCGTCAGGATTCTTTTCTATGAGGGAAAACGCGTTGCTGATATCCAAGAAAGCGAATTCATGTGAAATCAATGGTGCAGGGTCGACTTCTTTGTTCGCAACCCATTGGATAACCTCAGGAAATTTATTTGCATGCAGCCTAGAGCCTCGAATATCAAGCTCTCTCTTAGTAATCGGCAGTTCAGCAATTTTCGCAAAATCGGGGTTAAAACCGACAATCACAATTTTTGCCGCAACTCCAGTCACTTCGATTGCCTGTTCAAAGAGTTCCGGCAATCCTACCGCATCAATGGCTACCGTAACTCCTTCGCCATCCGTAAAACGATCAACTTCTTCCACCAGGCTTTGTGCAGCGGAGTTAACAGTGGCATCCGCACCTAATTCAGCAGCTAATCGAAGGCGATTCAAGGAAATATCCGTGATCAGCACTCTTGCGCCGAGTCGTTTCGCCGCCTGCAAAGTCACGAGTCCGATCGGGCCGGCACCCATTATCAAAACATTGTCGTCTGCGGTCACTTCGCCGCGTGAAATAATCTGGGCAGCTATCGTATAAGGTTCGAGTAAGACGGCCTCGCGCCACGGAATGTCCATCGGTATTTTATGTGCGTTGTCTGACGGCAGAACGATGTATTCTGCGCACCCTCCGTCTGCATGCACGCCCAAACACTTGAGATCGCCGCAGACGTTCTGCCGACCTTTGCGGCAAGCCCTACATCTACCGCAACTCCTCACCGGATCCATTACAGCATGGTCGCCTACAGCCAGATGCGTCACTGCGGATCCTACCGCAACAATTTCCCCTACTACTTCGTGCCCGAAAATCCTAGGATAAACAAAAGTGGCCAATGAACCATGGTAACCATGAACATCAGAACCGCAAATACCCACGGCCCGCACTTTCACAAGAACACTTTTCTGGTCCGGCAGACCCGGAAAAGGTTGCTCAACAATTTCCAGTCTATGCGGACCTGTTATCACTGCAGCCTTGATAAAGCATCGTTCCCTTCTCAACTCACTTGACAGTGATCATGACTCCCCGGATCATTGTGACAAGTTCATCGTAGCCGCCCAAAAACTGTAGCATCGTCCTGCTCGTCGCTCCGTACGTTTCAAATTCATCCGGGGTCATGCCATCTGGTTGGTAGGCCTTGTTGAAATCTGGAAGATGCCTGGACAGTTGATCGATAATTTTCGGGTCAACCGGATTATTAATACGATTTTTCACCGAAATATCAGAGCCGTTGAATCGTTTGATCCAGATATGCGGAATGGTTAGCGACACATCCCCGCCTATGAACTCCGACCAATGGTGGTGATTGCGGTAAGCCGCGGCCAACAGCTGTGTTCGGTAACCTTTTTCTTTATAAATCTTGTAAGCATTTTTCATAACGGCCACCCCGGCCCATTCCAGGCAAACCGGATCGATAATGATATTGTCGCGTTCAACGATCGCCTTTAGCCAGTCATCTACTCGGCCGATCATGATGGTGCACACCGGGTGCATCATTGACGAATCGAGGCCTTCCTTTCCGCGGCGCTTCAGCCCCCGTTCAACGGCTTCTGCCACGGCAATAGCCTGAGGAACCGTGAAACTAACTGTGGCATTGATGCTGACACCGTTGTAGGTGGCTTCTTCAAATGCCTGGATGCCCGCTTGGGTCGTCGCCATTTTAATTTGCATGTTGGGCGCCAGTTTATTGAATCGCAGCGCCTGTTCCAGCATGAGTTCGCTGTTTTTATAATACTTCGAATTTGTTTGGATTGAGATCCGCCCTTTTTGCCCTTTCGAAGCGTCGAATATCGGTCTCAGGATTTTCGCGCCGGCCACAGCCATTTCTTCATTCAACTTCCAGGCAACATCATCTTCGCTTGCTGTTGGCATCTCGCGAAAAAGTTCCACAATTCTCGGTTTATAGGAATCCATCTCTTTCTTCAGAACGTCTTTAACAATCACGGGATTGGTTGTAGCGCCCACTGCGCCGTATTCCAGGGCATAGGTCAGTTCCGAGATGGAGCAGGAGTCATTCCAAAAGTCGGTGACAGTTGTACTCGCCATCTCGTGCAAAGGGCTCTTGTACTCTGATTTACTCATATCTTCTCATCCCTTCTAGTCTTATTGCTGGAAATCAGCTTGCTTCTGGACAAAATCTATTGAAATCGTGATTTTTGCTTCCCTTCCCACATATCTGGGTTATTGCCGACTTTTTGTTTCAATTCCAGGGTCGCGTCCGACAATGCTTTGATAACGTCATCGCCAAGGATGATACTGCCGGCTTTGATATTTTCATGCAACTGTTTGGGTGTTCTCGCACCTACCAATACAGATTTAATTCCTTTTTGCGCGAGCAGCCAGGCAACTGCAATGTTTCCCATTGGTTTTCCCAAACGTTCACAGATCTTCCTTATCTTATCGATCGCGTCGAATGTTTCAGTCTCAAGACCAGATTCACCATGCCTTGCATTCGCAGACCGTTCTTTTGAATAATAACGCGTCCCTGCTATTCCCGCAGGGACTTCTTCCACTGATTTATATTTTCCGGTCAATAATCCCTGACTCAAAGGACTATAGCAAAGGATGCCCACATCCTTATTGATGCACTGCGGCAGAATTTCACCTTCGATAGCCCGCCAAAGAAGGCTGTAGGGCAATTGATTGGAAACTATACTTGTTGCTTTCAGAATGCTTTCCATGTCAAGCGCTCCGAAGTTACAAACTCCCACAGTGCGCACCTTGCCTTGTTGCACGAGCAACTCAAGTGCCTTCGCCGTTTCTTCAAAGGGCACTTCCCGGTTCGGCCAATGTATTTGATATAGGTCGATGTAGTCGGTTTTTAGTCGCTTCAAACTTTGCTCGCAGGCTTTTATCAGCTTTTCGTGCGAAAGATTCGAGCTTGCCGCTTTTGTGGCGATCACTACCTGACTCCTGCAATGCTGCAAGGCTTTTCCGACTACTTCTTCTGATTTTCCGTCTCCATACATTTCAGCCGTATCGAAAAAATTAATCCCGGCATGCATCGCTGCATTAATTGTGTCAATGGAGTCTTTTTCTTCCTGGGTTCCCCAATAGGCGCCTCCGGCAAAAGCCCAACATCCCATGCCTATTGCGGAGATTTTCACCGATGCTTCGCCTAACAAATCATACTTCATTTAATTAGTGCCTCCTTTGTCATTGAGTTGCCGTAATTCCGCCGTCGACCAGTAAAATCTGTCCTGTTATAAAATCAGCCGCTCCCGATGCGAACAACAAGGTCGGCCCGATGATATCTTTCTGTACTCCGATCCGTTTCATCGGAATCCGAGCAACCAAAGTATTATAGAATTTCTCGTCTTCCAATTGTTTTTCGTTGATGTTCGTTCTGATGAAGGTCGGTGAAATCGCATTCACGGATATATTGTATTTTGCCCACTCAGAAGCCAAGCATTTCGTCAGCATGTTTACGCCACCTTTGCTGGCGCAATAAGCAATATATCCTTCCGGCATCCCCAAATTGCCTCTAACTGAAGACAGATTGATAATCTTGCCTTTCTTTTGCCGGATCATTATCCTGCCGGCCTCTCTACACGCTAGATAGGTTCCTCTCAGGTTTATGTCCAGCACGGTATCCCAATTTTCCGACGCATATTCTTCCGCTTTTTGCAATATATTGAGACCAGCTGAATTGATGAGAATATCCAGTCGGCCAAATTCCGCGTCAATTTTATCGACGAGGATTTTTACAGAGTCCTCTTCCAGAACATCCACTTTGTACAGTTCACAACGCCTGCCAGTGGTCTTGGTGATAATTTCCTTAATGTCGTTTCCCCGTTCGGGATTTCTCTGAGCCAGGACAATATCTGCACCGTATTGGGCCAGCGCCAGTGCCATATCCGCTCCAAGGCCACCTGTACCGCCAACGATAAGCGCGACCTGTCCGGTCATATCAAAGATAGGCTTATAATCATCCATCACGCTCAACTCCTTCCTAATAATCCTGCAGGTGCTTATGATCAGGATGAACGGTAAAATTCCAGTTTACAGTCGGTCCAGCCATGGCATTGAGGTAATATCCTTCATAGCCGGGTGCAGTCACAACTGTGTGATATCCCTGGGGCACTGCTACCAAGCTGTGATTGCGCACCATGACAGCCTCATTCAGCGATAAGTCTTCGCTAAAATTCCACTGGAGTGCAAAGCCTTTTGCCGGATTAAATTGATAATAGTAAAACTCCTGCAACAGGCTTTCTTTCGGTGGAAGCTCTTCGTCGTGCTTATGAGGCGGATAACTCGACCAGTTCCCACCTGGAGAATATACTTCAAAAAAGATCAGCTGCGTGTCCACCCCAATTGCGTTGATTTGATGCACATATCTCAGACGATTTCCTGAACCTCTTTCTACCCTCGGGATTTCCTGCGGCGTGACCAAACGAGCCTCAATGTTGCGTTCTGAAGGAGTCAGCGCAATTGCAATATGAAGTTTTGTCACCGCGGTGATAGTGTATTCGGTATGGGGCGGGAGATATAGCACATAAGGCGGTGTTCCGGAAAACACATCCATTCGCTCACCCACGTCATGCCATTCCCGATCTGCCGTCCTCACATCGCATTTTCCCGATAACACCACAATGCCGCATTCATTCCCACCCGTAGTGCACTTTTCCGAAGAACGGCCATCAAGTTCTGTCGCCAAAAATGATACATATTCAAGTTTGCCTTGAACAATAGGAGCAACCGTCATTATAACCTGCCTCCTTACAGACAGTCGGTGAACTCGACAATCGCCTGCCGCAGCGCTTCAATGTTCTCAGCGGAAACATCGCTAGTGATTCCTTGTGCCGGAGCTACGATGTAACCGCCATCCTTGCCAAGAATATCCACCGCATGGCGGACGTCCTCACGAACCTCTGCCGCAGTTCCAAACGGCAGAGACCCTGACGTCGAGATGCCACCGTAAAATACCAGTTTCTTCCCATACTTCGTTTTAAGCTCGTTAATATCCATCGCGTCAGGCTGAACCGGATGCAGTACACTGACACCCAGTTCCGCCAGTTCACCAACAATCGGAGTAATGTGGCCGCAACAGTGAAACAATACCGGGATTCCAGCATCCTGATATACCTGAAAAATTCTTTTGAGCCGTGGTTTCATCAATGCCCGCCACATTTCCGGCGAGAAAAGCATGCCGGTCTTTCCGCCATAATCATCTGCAATTCGACCGCAAGCCACGCCGGCGTTAACGTATCTTTCAGCAATTCTCACCGAATAATCGGTGATTTTGTCCAACAAAGTTTCAGCAAAATCCGGCGCAACCACCATATCCATCATGAAATTCTCGAACCCGCGAACTAGCCAGGCCCTTTCAAATAATGAGAAAATTTGATAGGAAGTCACTAGATACTCATCCCCGAAGTCAGCGACAACTTCTTTGGCCCGGTCGAGCAACCCCCGCTCGTTCGGATCAGGAAATTTGTAGGACGGCCACCGGGACATGTCGACTAGGGGATAGCTCACTGGCGACGGTCCTTCCGATACGTTTTCGAACCCCGTTCCCCAGTCATCGTAGGAAATATCGCCCTGCCCCACTTTACGAGCCTTTATATTGCCGACGGCATCGTTCAGATACGCATAAATGATGTGATTGCCAAGAAACGGCGCCATCTCTCGATCACCATTCAGATTCCAATGCTTGGACATTTTGTCCTGGCAGGCTCCGGAAAAATCAATCTGTGTGGGCAGCCGGTCGATTTCCTGCCGTTTTATGGTCCGAAGAATTCTTTGTTTGGGAGTTAGGCCTGTTGACACTGCAATTCCTTCTTTCTTAATTACAGAGTGACAATCCAGTCCATTTATCCATCGGATTCTATCCGCCCAAATAGCTTTTCTGCACCCGCTCGTTGTTCAACAGATCTTCACATTTCTCGCACATTATGATTTCCCCGGTCTCGAGAACATACCCTCGGTCGGCTATACTCAATGCAGCCTTAGAGTTCTGTTCAACCAGCAGAATCGGCATCCCTTCCTTGTTGATTTCACGAATAATCCGGAAAACCTCACGCACAATCAGCGGCGCAAGACCAAGAGACGGTTCATCCATTAAGATAAGTTTGGGCCTGGACATCAGGGCACGGGCAATGGCAAGCATCTGCTGCTCGCCGCCGCTCAGGGTTCCCCCCAGTTGTTTTTCCCTCTCCTGCAAACGCGGAAACCGGCGGTACATGTCTTCGATATCGTTTTTGATTCCATTGTTGTCGTTACGCAGGTAAGCTCCCATCATCAGGTTTTCCTTTACGGTCAGGTGAGGAAAAATGTGTCGGCCTTCCAACACTTGTGTCATACCGCTTTGGGAAACTTCATGAGGCTTCATCCCGTTCAGGGTTTTCCCCATAAAGACCACCGAGCCACTCTCGTAATCTCCCAACAAACCGGAGAGGCAACGGAGAATCGTCGTCTTACCTGCACCGTTAGCGCCAATCAACGCAACGATTTCTCCTTCACCGATATGCAGCGTGATGCCTTTGAGCGCACAAATTTTCCCGTAAGAGTATCGTAAGTCATTGACTTCCAATATGTTTGGCATCAGATATCATCTCCCAGATATGCCTTGATTACTTCGGGATTTGATTGGATATCGCCCGGCTCCCCCTGCGCAATCAATTTGCCGAAATTCAGCACAAAGAGGTATTCGGTCAACCCCATGACCAGTTTCATGTCATGCTCCACAACTAGGATGGTGATGCCGAAACTCCTGATTTTGCGAATAAATTCGATCAGATCGACCTTTTCCTTAGTGTTCATGCCAGCAGCCGGCTCATCAAGCAGGAGCAGTTTCGGGTCACTGGCTATGCCGCGACAGATTTCCAGACGCCGCTGCTCGCCGTAGGATAAATTTTTCGAAGTTTCTTCCGCTTTATTCTCCAACCCGACCATTTTTAAAATGTCCATGGCTTTTTCCCGGAGCTCTTTTTCCTCCCGCCTTTGGGTTGGTGTTCGGAATATGCTGCCAACTATGCCCGCCGATAAACGTGGATGCTTCCCCACCATGATGTTTTCCAGCACGGTCATGCTGCGAAACAGGTTAATGTTCTGATAGGTCCGGGCAATTCCGTAATTATTGATCTGATAAGGGTGCAGGCCGTCAATCCTGCGATTCTGAAACAGGATAGCGCCGCAAAAAGGTTTATAATGACCTGCAATTACGTTGAACAAAGTCGTTTTTCCTGCGCCATTCGGACCAATCAGGCCGCAAATGTCGTTTTCTTTGATCTGCAGTGTCACTTGATCCACAGCAGTCAAGCCGCCAAATTTCATCGTCACACTTTCAAGGCTTATCAGCAAAGCGTTTCACCACCTTGAACAGATTCCCCCGGAACATTCTGACCGCGCCCACAAGTCCGGCCGGCACATAAATGACCGCCACCACGATGAAGATCCCATACACCAGCATCTGATAAGATCCCAATGCCTGGAAGGTTTCATTGATAAAGATAATTACCACGGACCCGATGATAGGGCCGACAAAAGTCCCCATCCCTCCACAGAGAACGGCCGTGAGAAACAAGACCGATTGATCCAACGTAAACGACTCCGGACTGATAAATCCTACGTAATGTGCGTATAAAGCGCCGGCGATTCCAGTAAACATGGCACTGGAGGCAAAAGCCACGGTTTTGTAATACGTCACGTTGATTCCCACGGCATTGGCGGCGTCAGTGCTCTCCCGAATGGCGATGAAGGCGCGTCCGATTCGGGAATCAACAATGTGTTTCTTTACAATCAGAGAAAGAATGACAAACGCCAGAATGATGTAGTAGTAGCTGATACCATCAAAGACATACGAACCAATGCGAGGCATAGGGATCAACTTGACTCCTGTAAAGCCGCCTGTTAGCTCCGGCAGGTTGATGATCGCCTGATGGGTCAGTTCGCCGATACCAATTGTTACCAGTGCTAGGAACATGTGCACCAGCTTGGAAATCGGAATGGCGATCAGAGCCGCGAACACCGTGGCGAGCACCCCGCCCATGAGGATTCCGAACCAGACACTGACTCCGAGTTTTGTGGTCAAAATCGCTGATGTATATGCGCCAACTGCGTAAAACGCTGCGTGTCCGATAGAAATCTGGCCGGAATAGCCAAACAGAAGGTCCAGCCCGGAGGAGGCGATGACAAATATGCCGGATAAACAAAGCACGAGCATTAAATAGGCATTGTTCCCCAACATCACAGGCAGACCCGCTAAAAAGACAACGAATGCCATTGCGATGAACAGATTTTTGTGTCGGGCCAAAATGTTGCACCCTCCCTAAAACAATCGATTCGCCGATTACGACTCGATAATCTTCTCGTTAAAAATACCAGTCGGTTTCAATACCAAGAACACGATGAACACGGAAAACGCGATGAAATCCTTATAGGTGGAAGAAAGGTATCCTGCCGCCATCGTTTCGATTACACCGATGATGAGTCCACCCAAGATGGCACCGTACATATTGCCGTATCCGCCGATGACGGCGGCCGCAAATCCTTTCAGGCCGATCAGGGCTCCCATCAGCATGTACACCCCGTATACGGGACCGATGATGATGCCGCTCACAGCGGCCAAAGCAGACGATATGGCCCAACTCAGGCCTTTGGCAAAGGAGACATTGATCCCGCAAACATTGGCGGCGCTGCTATCTTGAGCGGCGGCCCGCATGGCCGTACCCAATTTGGTGTTGTTCATGAATAGATGCAGCAATACCATGCACCCCAAAGCGACAACTATCCCCGAAATTGACTCTGGGGCCACTTTTACCATGCCAAATTCAAGATATTCCACGTTAAAGATGGGCGGAAACTGCTGGATTTCACTTGTCCAAATAATCGCCGCCACGTTTTGCAGTGCGATCGATATGCCAATTGTTGCCAAAACCACATGGATTGCGGTTCCACCACGTCCCAAGATTGTCCGGATAATCGTCTTTTCGAACAAGAAACCGAACAGGAACATGATAAACATTGTCGCCAGTAGAGCCACAACAAATGGGAGATGAAACAGCTTAAAAAAGGTATAACCCAAAAAAGCCCCAATCATTAAGATTTCGCCCTGGGCAAACGACATAAGCCCCGACGTTTTATAGATAAGTCCATATCCAAGCCCCAACAGTCCATAAATTCCGCCGAGCATAATGGCACCGATCAGCAATTGAATAAACATATCGTTCCACATCCCCCAGTACCTGAAAAATTCAAGAGGCCGCTGAAAGAGTCCTTTCCTGTCTAATTGCCTCACCGACACGTCCGGGACCCCTTCAGTCAGCCCTTGCTTTTGCCTTGACTAGTCTATCTGCAAAACTTTGCCATTCTTAATGACGAAGAGGTTGGCAGTTTTTATGCCATCACCCTTGGCTCCCTTGAAGTTGAACTTCCCGCCAAGCCCTACGTAATCATCGATATTTTCGATCGAGTCACGTATTTTCGTGCCGTCCAATGATTTCGCGTTTGTAATCGCCTTGATCAATATCTTCATTCCGTCATAGGCGCGGTAGGTGTTTTCACTCATCGGCGCTTCTTTGTATTCCGCGAAATATGCTTCCAGGAATTTTTGGATCTGGGGATCCTTAAAGTTCTTGATGTCCTCCTTGGTATCCGGCAATACATAAGGAGCTACGAAATATACATCGTTTGCTGCGTCTCCGGCAATCTCCCGCACCGGTTTGGCCGAAAACGAAGTGTCACCGATCAGAGGCTTGGTAAATCCGGCTTTGCGCAATTGTTTTACAATGGGTCCCGCGTCATTGGACAGCACAGCCAAAAACACTGTATCAGCACCAGACTGGACTATCTTGGCGCTTTGGCCTGTAAAATCCTGGTCGCCTGGTTTATGCGTTTCGACAGCGACGATTTCGTAACCGCCGGCTTTCTCCAACATTTCGACCATGTCTTTCTTGAAACCGATACCGAATTCATCGTTGATGTGGAATATGGCAACTTTCTTCACATTCAGTTTCTTGAAAAGTTTTAGGGATTCCAGTCCAAGATAATAGGTGTTGACAACCGGACGGAAGACGTATGTCCATCCCTGTCTGGTCCATGAGGCGCCTACGGCGGCTCCCATCAAAGGTATTTTCGCCTGTTCCACCGTGGGGCCGACTGCAAAGATGGAGTTGCTCAACTGAGGTCCATAAATCGCGTTTAACTTATCTTGGGTAATCAGGCGGGTAACTGCCTTCATCGCCTCAGCGGGCACTCCCTTTTCGTCATACATGATGAGCTCTACCGGCTTCCCGTTGATCTTGCCGTCGATTTCCTTCAGCGCAAGATCGATCCCGCGTCTGGAGTCGATGCCCATTTGTGCTCCGGGGCCTGTAAGATAAAGGGCAACGCCAATTTTTACCGTCTTTGCTTCTTCCCATGTCTTGTCTCCGCCTGCAGCCGTGGCGTCCTTGGCTGGAGCAGTTGCCGGACTACTGCCGCCGCAACCTGCCATCACTAATACCGCCGCCAGTGTGATCATTGCAAGAATGAACACGAGACCTTTCTTCATAATTGTTCCCCCTTCTATTTATTTTGGCACTTTCCGGTGGATTCCCGAACTTTGATCTCGACCTCAATGACTGGTCTGGTCTCAACCTCCCTCCCCTCTATAATGTCAATAAGCTTTTTAGCTGCATAGGCCCCCTTTGTGCTGGCGTGTTGGTCTATCGTTGTCAATGCCGGATTAAGCGATTCCGCCAGCGGAATATTATCATATCCGACAACCGAAAAGTCTCTGGGTACATTTTTTCCCGCTTGGGTCAGAGCACCGATCGCGCCGATCGCCATGAGATCGCTTGCCACAAAAACAGCCGTCATATCTGAATTCCGCGTAATGAGCCTGCTCATCGCATCAAAACCGTTCTGAATTGAACTATTACCTTCATCTACAAAACTGTTTTCGAACGGAATACCATGTCTCGCCAACGTTGCGCAATAACCGTCAAATCGATCCACGGTACTGGCTAGGTGGTTTGGGCCCTTGATAACACCGATTCGGCGATGCCCCAATTGAATGAGATGCTCTACGGCCAATTCTGCGCCGTGAACATTATTAATCTCAACGAAATTTATATCCGGTACATTGGGAACACGGGAAGTGGACACAAAAGGGGCGCCAATTTCCCTTATTCTGCCGATCATATTTCTATGGTCTTTTCCTGGGCTAATCAAAATAAACCCTACCACTCTCTTTTGTTTGAATACCGACACGTATTCTTCTTTATGATAGTGGCAGAGCATTAAATGATAGCCCGCTGCGTTGGTTTCCGATGAAACCCCACGCATAATTTCCGTGTTGAATGGATTGCCGAATATGTAGTTGGCGTCATAAGGGATGATCAAGCCTATCGTGTTTATACTGTTCTTTTTTGAAATCGCTGTGGCTGCAGCGTTGGGCTGGAATTCATACCGGCGAATTAATTCTTTTATTTTTTCCCGGGTCTCAGGCTTTACGTCAGGTTTATTATTTAACACCCTTGAAACTGTAGTTTTTGAAACGCCTGCCATCTTCGCTAGTTCCAAGATATTCGTCATGTTGTCACATCCAAATCCAGTTTCGCAACCGTTACCGGAACCGGTTACGAGAATATCGTACTGCAAACTATTTT
>Ga0118677_10012913_pt1 | contig 12139 bp, 9 predicted proteins | sample AliMusrvi5mmetaG_FD_86154 | JGI IMG/M metagenome (GOLD analysis project Ga0118677, IMG submission 86154)
GGTTAATCAGGGAGGCAGCCGGGCCCGACACCCTCATTTGCGCGTGTGTCGGAGAGATGGGTCGTTATGCCCTGGGCTCCGCCGACACGGCACGCCTCGGCTGCGATATTGGCGGCGACTGGAGCTCCATCTGCCGCAATCTTCCTGATACCCTGATCCGCATGTCCACCAATGGTACCTGGTGGAACGGTGACCCGGACGTGTTCCACATGCGCCGGGAAAATCTAGAGATCAGTGACGAAGAAGCCTGGTGCCTCACCGGGACCATCGGAATGATTGGCGGAGTATTTTTGACTTCAGATTTCCCTTCCCAATGGAGCGGCAAAGCCCAGGAGCAGATACGAACCTTCTGGAACGCGAACGGCCCACAAATACCCATTGATTTTCACGTAGCCTACTCCGCCGACGGAGTGCCACAAGCGATCCGCTTCAGTTACGACATTAACTCCGTCTTCCCCTATCGCATTGTAGTCTATAATTGGAGTAACCAGCCGTCCTCCCTGCGGCTACCACTCTCCATCTTGCGCTTCCCGCAAGCCACTACCGAACCTATTAAGCTTGCCCCCGAACATCGATCCTCTGCGAGAATCGAATCTCAGCATCTCATCTGCGACAATCTGCCGCCTCATAGTCTTTGCATCATCAATATCGAGACCCATTAGCAGCCTGTTGAAAAACAAACTGTCACTCCCAAGACGGCTCGGCAGGGACGCCTCGCCCTACCGAAAATACAGGTGTTTCCACAAGGTAGGGCGAAGCCTCCGGCTGAGCCGGGGCTTTTTCAACAGGCTGTTAGGGGCCACGCCCTGTATTCAGTTGACTTTATCTCCCTAAGGCGTAATCAATATCACCCTATTTATTGAGGGAGATACTAATGAATGATGTAAGCCTGATCGATATGATGATCCGCGGGTGGCCGGTTCTGGCCGTCCTGTTGATCATGTCCATCTTTTCAGTGACGATTATCGTGGATCGGGTCCGTCTGATACGCCGATATAAAGTCAATGAGCGCTCGTTTATGGCGCGACTTCTTCGCATTCTCGCTGAACAAGGTCAAGTCGCAGCACTGGAATTCTGCCGCAAATATGATTTTCCCATCGCGGCGGTATCCGCGGAAATCATCTCTCAACCCGGTAAACGCGAAGCCAAGGAGCGGGCCATGCAACATGGGATGCAGGCGCAAGTTCGCAAACTGGAATCCATGGTTCCGGTTCTCGGCACCGTGGCAGGCACAGCGCCGTTCGTCGGCTTGTTTGGTACCGTGATCGGCATCATCAAGGCCTTTGCCAGCATTGCGGCCAATAGCGGCGGCGGACCCGAAGTGGTATCTGCCGGCATCGCCGAGGCGCTGATCACCACCGCCTGCGGACTCGTGGTCGCAATCCCCGCTCTGATCGGCTATAACTACTGCATTCACATGACCGAAGTTCTGATGACCGATGTGGAACTTCTGGTATTTGACCTGATTGAGGTGTTGTGCCCGGAAAGCAAGGGCGAGGGCAAGCCCGCGTGAAGACGCCCTCCAAGGCTTCCGGCAAACATCGCATCATGGCGGACATCAACATGATTCCGTTCATTGATGTATCGCTGGTCTTGCTGTTGATCTTTATGATCATGACCCCGCTGATGGTACGGTCACAACTGAAGATCAATCTCCCGAGCACGAAGGATTCCCAAAAGGATATCACCCGCAAGGAAACCGTCCAGGTTCAGGTGGATCGTAACGGGACCGCCTATCTTTCCGGAATGCCGGTCGCACCGGATTTGCTGGAAAGCCGTCTGCGTCAACTTTTGACGGATCCAAATCAGCCGGTTGTGATTGAAGCCGACAAGGATGTTCCCTTCCAACACGTCATTACCGTCATGGATGCCGCCAAGCGTATCGGCGCACTTAAACTCGCCGTCTGCGTCAAGAAGCAGGGGAAAAAGTAAGGGAACAGTATTCAGGACTCAGGAGACAGAATTCAGAATATTAAATCTTTCTACTGACTACTGGATCCTGTCTTCTGACTACTGCCCTCTAAAAACACATACAGAATCGTTTTGCGCTGAAGCAGCGGCGCAATAAATTCGCGGAATGGCCCGTACTTCATTGATGGCGGGACAAAAATCAAGACCACAGCCGGGGCATCATCTTTCGCTACCAGCGCGGGAGTCAACATGCTCGCACTCAGAACCGGGATACGGGCCTCATTGAAGGTGGGAGTCGAATCATCCCCCTTCCACTCCGTACTCACCAACACCAGCGTTCCGGTTACCCCCCCGCTCCCATTCTCCAAAAACAATACGGCGGCCCCGACGGGACGCTCTTCACGTTTGCGATGTTTTTCATTGGGCAAAAAAGCACGGAAATACGGATGCCCTTTCGGCGGTGCCTCCACCCGGATGCCCCGCTCTGTATCCAGTGTATCCAGCAAACGCGCCACTTTCGACAGGGCGGCAATCGGGAGCGCATCATCCGGCTGAAAGGTTACATAGGCTTCCTGGTCCACGCCGGAGAATCTTTCAAGACTGGCAATTAACCCCTTGAAAGAATGGTCCGAATTCACAGGCTGACCGGCCTTATCCTGCAAGGTGTAAACAAGATCCGCCATGCCTGTGGAGGATCCTGAGGCAACATTTAACACGAAATCAAAAGCATGTGTACGACCGTTTTTAAAGAACGGCTCAAAGGTGACTTCGATCACCTGATTGGATGGAAGACGATAGGTCGGATTGGGAACCTGATAGGAATAGACTGAATTCTGGCTATCACGTCGCGGCACATCCAGAACAGTCGTGGGCTCATTGTAGTGCGACACGATACAACCCGGCGTATAGACATCGGCTGAATAAACCTTGGTGGTCGTCGGTTCGGTGACCTCGGCCCATTCAGAACCCGTGAAAACGAACCCACTCTCGGGGAGCGATTTCCCTGTACGGGTATCAATGGTCAAGGATTCGGCAGGAATATGAATCCCATTGGTGAGGGCTGGATCCTGATAATGGAAAGTCACAGCCACCCGATCACCCCGCGGCCAGAACTGGAGATGGCCCGCGTCCACCCCATGACCCGGCGTCAGCCCGATAAACTGCAAGGCGTTATGAATATCCAATGCAGAGGCAAATGATACCGCATGGGCTTCGTAATCTTTACCGCTGACTGCTGTGATTAACGGAAATTCCACCGGACTGCCGGTCGCAAGACTCAGCGATTCCGCCGCCACGCGAACAACCCGCCCGGTCTTGTCTGCTAACAGACCCGGGCGCACCATGAAATTTGGCTGTCCGCCATAACGTTTCGTCCACTCGACGTCCATCGTGCGAACTTTGGTGAGGTTCTTTTCCCGCGGGGTCAGTTCAACAGGCGTAGCCGCCTCGACATAGACACACAGAACGGCGAGCGCCAACGGGGCGCAGGCGGAAACCATGACCTGCTTGTTAAACATAGATGTCCTCTTACTAGTCTGCACGGCGGCGGCCAAGGGACTGGCCGCCCTACCTATTTGTTCATGTTGTCGTCACTCAAAATGCCCGGCTGAGAGAGACTCCCACGGTGCGGGGTGCCCCATTCTCACCCACATAGCCGGAAGGAGCCAACTGAAAGGGAAAAGCGATGGGCACATAATCACGATCAAAGAGGTTATTGACCCAGGTTTCCACACGCCACAGACGGGTTTCAACCCCTATGCGGGTATTGACCAACACATAGGTATCCTGCGCTTGCGCGTTACTGGCATCATAGTAGTATCGCCCCGTTCCCACGCCTTCAAACCGGATGAAGCCGGTATATTGCGTGGTAATTTTTTGGGCGAACTCCGTACCTGCATGCCAGGTGAGATGTGGAGCAAAAGGCAATTCATTCCCGCCCACATTCGCGCCACTAGACATACTGCCTGGACGGAACTCTGAGGTCAGCAAGCCCATCCCCCCAAACAAGGTCAGCCCGGAGAGCGGCGTGACGCTTAATTCCAATTCCCCACCCTCGCTACGGGCCTTACCGGCATTGTCGATGTAGAATACCCCGGGCGAGCCCGCCGGGACATCCAACTGCAGGTCATCCCAATCCGTCCGGAATAACGCGGCATTCGCCACCACTCGATTTTTCAGCCAGGAGGTCTTAAGGCCAGTCTCATAGGTCATGCTGGTTTCTTCATTGAATTCAGAATGACCGGGTATGGGCAGGGTATTAAACCCGCCCGCCTTGTATCCCTTGGAGACCTGAACATAGGGCAGCAATTCCGGAGTGAGATGATAACCCAGCGAGGCACGCGGGCTGGCCTGATTGAAATCCTTTTCTGCATCAACAGTTGACCCTGGCATGAAGGCAGGGCTGGCATATTGCCGCAAATCAGCCGCACGATGCTCAAAATCATCACGGAGTCCAAGACCCAGTTCAAGACGTTCATCAATCGTGAGGACACTTTGCCCATAGAGACTCACCCCCGCATCCGTGAGATCGGCATCGTCATGCTGCTGATACGGCATCGGTAGCCCCAACATTGCGACGGCGCCAGGCCGGTAGTCATTGAATGCACGCTGCTGATACGCAGAATGATAGGCCATCGTCCCCAGTAACCAGCGCATGGCGACCCGGTCGCCCAGTTTAACCGGAGCTGCTTCAGCCGACGCCAATCGGACTTCCTGAATCCACGCCTGCTGATTCTCCTCATTGTCGCGACGGATGAGATCCGCAGGCGTTGCATCCAGATCGGTCAGATCATGGGAGTGCCACCATTGGAAGGCGGTTATAGAGGTCAGGTCCACGTCTGTGCCTTTGCGCGTGGCGGTGAAAACCGGCTGGGAAAGATCGCGCTCCGAGCTGCCCTCATAGTCATGGGCAACATGATAAGGACGGGCCCGCAGGGACGCCAAATCGCCAAGTGCATAATCACCATCACGATCCGCCTCACCGTTGACACTGAACCGGTAACTCCATGGCCCCTCGTCTGCCCACAACACCTGGGCACGCCCGAAAAACGATTCGCGGCTGTCGAGCCGGTTGCCCGTGATGTCATTTTTTGTGAAGCCATCGCGGGTGGAATAGCCCGCGCTCAGACTACCCGCCATTTTATCCGCCCCGAGAGCTCCCTCCGAGGAAGCGCGGGCATCAAACAAACCATGGTCACCACCCGATAAGCTGACTGACGTCATCGGCTCACGACCAGGCAGATGTGGCACCACATTGATCGCGCCACCCAGGGTATTCCGCCCATAGAGTGAACCTTGTGGACCACGCAGGAATTCGATCCGCTCCACATCCAGGAACTCCTGATTGGCCGTCGCATAGGAAAGCTGGGGCACGCCATCGATGATGGTGGTCACGGCGGCTGAGTTACGCCCTGACCCGATTCCCCGCAAATAAGGGAATGTCAGCCGTCGAACCGTGAAATCTCCAAGTGTCAGATTGGGAACATAACGGGCGGCATCCCGCAAATCTTTGACCCCGGCTGACTTCATACTGTCAGCAGATTGAACGGTCACAGCCCCCGGTACAGATTGGAGTGGCTCAACCCATTTACGTGCCGTCACAACAACCGTTTGGACATCCGCTGTCTGAGCACGGACGGCAGGAGTCATTTCTGAAAGCACACCTAGTGCCGGTAAAATCATCAAAACCATTCGAAAGGTGTTATCATGAATTTTCATGGGGTTAATCAAATAGTCGAATAGTGCTTCAAAATCAAACCGAAATACAGGATAGTTAGCAGGCAGAAGTCAGGATTCTGAATTCAGGATCCAGAATTTCTAATATCCGCATGTTTAAAGGGAAACAATGAAACAAAAATTTATGTTGATTGGGATGGTGTTGGGAGCGGTTGTTGCAGGGCAGGCACTCGCCGCAGATCAAAAGGACTGGCCACAATTCCGGGGCCCAAATCAGAACGGGATTTCCGAGGACGTCCAATGGAATCCTCAAGCACTTACCAACGGGGGCAAAATTGCATGGAAGGCCAATGTGGGCGCTGGCTATGCCGGCGTGGCCATCGCAGGCGACAAGGTCTTCACGATGGGGAATAAAGACAATAAGGATATCGTGTATGCCCTGAGCATCAAGGATGGAACTGCGCTCTGGCAATATTCCTATCCCTGCGCGGCGGGTGGTTATCCGGGCCCGAGAGCCACGCCAGCCACTGATGGAAAATTGGTTTATACACTGGGCCGGGAAGGCCAGTTGATCTGTCTGGATGCTGAAAACGGGATGGTCAAATGGCAGAAAAACCTGATTAAAGATTTTAAAGCCGGTAATCCACAATGGGGCCTGTCCGCTTCACCCGTGATCAAGGGGGATATGCTTCTCCTCAATGCCTGTGAATTCGGAGTCGTGTTGAACCGGTTAACCGGCGAGAAGATCTGGGCCAGTCCGGCAGGGACCGGAGGTTATGCCGCTCCCGTTTCGTATACGGCGGGCAAAACCGAATGCCTGGCTATGTTCGGGGCCAAGGCTCTCTTTGGTGTTGAACTTCAAACCGGCAAAAAGCTGTGGTCCACGCCGTGGGAAACCAGTTATGACATCAATGCGGCTGATCCCATCCCTCTGGATGGAAAAATCTTCATTTCATCAGGATACAATAAGGGGGCAACGGTCATTGACATCACAGGCGCTCAACCACAGACGCAGTGGACCAGCAAAATCATGCGAAATCACTTCAGCAGTTGCGTGCTTATTAACGGGTACCTGTACGGCATCGACGGGAATACAGGGAACGGCTCGCTAAAATGCATCGACTTTGCCAGCGGTACCGAAAAATGGGCGCAAAATCTGGGTTTCGGCTCACTCACGGCAGCAGGAGATCAGCTGGTCGTTCTTAATGAAAAAGGTGAGTTGTATGTTGTCAAAGCATCACCCGCGGCGTTTGAACAGAGCGTGTCAGCAGGGAAAATTCTCGAGAAAACCTGTTGGACAGCCCCGGTTCTCTGTCGCGGGAAGCTCTTTTGTCGGAATGACAAGGGCGACATCGTGGTCCTGGATGTGAGTAAATAATGTATGTTCAAACAGGGAAACAGGGCCTGGGAATTCCTTCCCGTACTTGCGGTTCTTGCCACAGGGGTCATCGTTTCTGCAATGGCTCTTGCCTGGTGGCGGAGCGCTGGTGACAACGCACAGATTTCCCGGAGAATTCCCCTTCCTAATGAACTCATGAGTTCTGTTAGCGCCACAGGGATATCCGCTGAGGTGATCCATATTGGCGAACAGTTTTCAGCCTTTTCCGGAGTTCAACCCCTCCAGTCGGCAGATGCTTGGCCCTGTTTTCGCGGTGCTCAGCACGATAATATCGCCCCGCCTCAGGAAAAATTGGCCACTTCCTGGCCGTCAAGCGGTCCGCCAGTATTATGGTCAGTTGACCTCGGCGAGGGTTATGCCGGCCCGGCCATTCTGAATGGTCGGGCGTATCTATTGGATTACGACTCCAAGGAAAATGCCGATACCCTCCGGTGTTTTTCAATGGACGATGGCCACGAGATCTGGCGACGCTGGTACAAGGTTCATATTAAGCGAAACCACGGGATATCTCGCACCGTTCCTGCCGTATCTGACGATTTCATCCTGACCATCGGCCCGCGTTGTCATGTCATGTGTGTAGATACCAAAACCGGAGCGTTCCGCTGGGGTCTGGATCTTGAGAGGGATTGGGGGACCACCACTCCCATGTGGTATACGGGACAATGCCCGCTCCTAATGGACAATCAAGCTATTATCGCCGTGGGTGGCAAGGTGTTACTGATGGGCATCGATTGCGCGACTGGCAAGATTTTGTGGCAAACACCCAACCCCAGGAACTGGCAGATGTCACATGCCTCCATCACGCCCATGGAATGGCAGGGAAAGAAGATGTATGTGTATGCCGCGATCGGTGGCATCATCGGGGTATCCGCCGAAAAAGGCGAGGAAGGGAAGGTGCTATGGGAGACCGACGAGTGGAAATATCAGGTGGTTGCCCCCACCCCGGTACCCTTGGAGGATGGCCGCTTTCTGGTCACGGCGGGCTATGGCGCTGGCAGCGCCATGTTCAGAATCACTCAGGAGGCAGGGATCATGAAGGCCCAACAGGAATTCCGTCTGGAGAAAACAGTCTTCGCCTGTGAACAGCATACCCCTATTTACTATCAGGGTTATTTGTACTCGATACTCCCCGCCGACGCCGGGGGCTCGCGCAAACAGGCCGTATGCATGGATCCCAGTGGAAAGGTGATGTGGAAAAGCGGAACCACAGAACAGTTCGGACTTGGGCCTTTCATGATCGCCGACAATAAACTGCTGCTCCTTGAAGACAACGGGAAATTGGTCATGATCGAAGCCACTCCTAAGGGTTACGTTAAACTTGCACAAGCCAAAGTGTTGGACGGAAAAGAAGCGTGGGCACCCATGGCCTTGGCAGGGGGACGTCTCTTAGTTCGGGATTACGGTCAAATGAAATGCCTGGATTTGAGAGGAAAATAGCCATCATGAAAACATTACTTATGCTCATATTAATAGTGGCTTTGGCCACGATTGGTATATTTTTCTGGCCGACCAAATCATGCCGCAGTTGCACGCCATCAAACCCTGACTGCCAGTATGACCTCATGGCCATTAAAAAAACTGATTCCAATTTACTCATCCATGCTCACGTTCAATGGATCAAGCCTTCCATCTCCAATCTTACCGCCCTGGCCGTGGATCACACCAACCGGATTATTGTTGGATCCATGTCCGCCATCGAAATCCTGGATCAACAAGGCAAACCGCTTACCTGCATCTCAGTCAATGAACCGGTTCGCTGCCTGGCGACCTCCCCGCAGGGTGACATTTTCGCCGGATTCAACGATCATGTTGAAGTCTTCGATTCAACAGGTGTCAGAAAAGCAGTCTGGAAAAGTCCTACCCAAAAAACAATGCTGACCTCCATTGCCGTCTCATCCTCAAATGTCTTTGTCGCCGATTGCGCCAATCGGATTGTCTGGCGTTTTTCACTGGCAGGAGAACGGACTGGCCAGATCGGGCAGAAGGATGAGGATCAACGCAAGGAAGGCTTTGTGGTTCCCAGCGCCTTCTTCGATGTGGCCGTGGCAGCCGATGACTCACTCTGGGTCGTCAACCCAGGGATGCATCGATTGGAACATTTCACGGCAGAGGGAAAATTCCTTGGCTCATGGGGCCATTTCGCCATGGATACCGCCGGGTTTTGCGGTTGTTGCAACCCATCCAATATGGCGCTTACTCCGGAGGGCGAGTTTATCACCAGCGAAAAACATATTGTCCGCGTCAAACAATATGATGCCACAGGACAACTCAAAGGCGTCATTTCCGGTCAGGAAGATTGGCCTGACAAAGCGGTAGGACTGGATCTCGCTGTGGACTCGAATGGCAGAATTCTGGTTCTTGATCCAACAGCAGACGTGATCAGAATTTATACAAAGAAATGACAGAAAAAACTTCCAACCCCATAAAGGCACCCCAAAGCCGCAGAGAATTTCTTCGCAGTTTGATGCGGGGCACCATACTGATCGCATTGGCTTCACTCGGCGGCGGCATCCTCCTGCGCAAAAGGTGTGCGCTATCCGGAGGGAGCCAAGCCGGTAACTGTGCCAACTGTCCGGAACTCGCGACTTGTAATGATCCTGCCGCGTCATCAGTTCGTACCCCAAAACTGCAGCGTACCGTCTGGCAATTGGATCCAGCGAAATGCATTCAATGCGGACAATGTGCAACCCATTGCATCCTCCAACTGTCAGCCGTCAAATGCGTTCACCGTTTCGAGATGTGCGGATACTGCAAGCTGTGTTTCGGCTTTTTCCTTCCCGGGGCCGTCAGCCTCACCAGCGCCGCTGAGAATCAGATCTGCCCCACTGCCGCCATCAAACGCAAATTTATCGAGGAACCCTACTTCGAGTACACCATTGATGAGCCGCTCTGCATCGGCTGCGGACGTTGTGTTAAAGGGTGTGGGGCCTTTGGAAACGGGTCACTCGTTCTTCAGGTGCGACATGATCGCTGCGTCAATTGTAACGAATGCGCTATCGCCCGCAACTGCCCGGCGGACGCTTTTCGCCGGGTTCCGGCAAATGAGCCCTATCTCTTCAAGCCCAAGGCGGCAACATCATCGTGGAAAGTCAAAGGCTGATCGCGCTACTATGAAGCATTTTGAACAGAAGCTCACAAAGCACACAAAGAATATGGGTCTTCCCCGCCTTCGGTGGAAAACCCGTTTCCCCTTCGCGATCTTTGCGGGCTTTTGTTCAGTACTACTTTTGCTTTCAACGCTGACAACGGTGGCCGATAACCGGTTTCCGAAGCCCCAGTTTGAAAACGGTTATTCCATGCCCACCCCCACCGCCCCAGCCGCACGGACACTCGGCCTCGAAACACTCGATGTCGCCATGTTGCTGGGTTCGTTGTCGCTAGCCGCCTGGCTGGTGCTGAAGAAACGATCACGACGGGGCGTTTTTCTTCTAACCCTCTTTTCGCTGATCTATTTTGGATTCTACCGCAAAGGCTGCGTGTGTCCGATAGGATCGATTCAAAACGTTATCGTGTGGCTTTTTGATAATCAGGCGACCCTCTCACTGAGTGTTGCCGCCTTCTTCCTGCTTCCTCTGCTTTTTGCTCTTCTGTTTGGCCGGGTATTCTGCGCCGCCGTTTGCCCATTGGGAACGATTCAGGATGTCGTCGTTCTATCACCCCAAAAAGTGCCCCGAGTGTTGGCCCTGATCCTGGGGTTTATCCCCTATCTCTACCTCGGACTCGGCGTCCTGTTTGCCGCCACAGGTTCAGCCTATGTCATCTGTCGGCTGGATCCGTTTGTCTCCCTGTTCAGGCTGAGCGGCGAACTCCCCATGATCCTCACCGGGATCTTGTTTCTGCTAGTCGGCACGGTGATTGCACGTCCCTACTGCCGGTTCCTTTGCCCTTACGGAGTCCTGCTTAACTGGATGTCACGGCTGTCAAAATATCACGCCACTGTCACACCCACCGAATGCGTGAAATGCCGGCTCTGCGAGACCGCCTGCCCATTTGACGCCATTGAATTTCCTCAATCACACTCGACCCCCGAAGCACGTGAAAAAGGATTGCAGCGATTGACCCTGATGATTTTGCTTCTTCCCGTCTTGATTGGCGTCGGCGGCTGGTCAGCCTCGCGTCTGGCCCCGATGTTAGCCCGCATGAACCCCACGGTCAGATTGGCCGAAACCATGCACCTTAATCCACAACACATCACCGCCAGCCAAAACTTTGAAGTCACGGCGTTTAATGGAAGTGGTATCATGCTGGAAGATCTTGAAAAACAAGCTTCTACTCTTCAGGCTCACTTCAGGACCGGGAGTTGGGCACTCGGCGGCTTTCTCGGCGCTATCCTTGGGTTCGGCCTGATCGGAGCCTCCATTAAACATCGTCGAGAAATTTATGAGCCCAATCGAGGCACCTGCCTCAGTTGCGCCCGCTGTTATTTGTCCTGTCCGGTAGAACATCAAAAACAAAGGCATGATTATGAATGACAAAACAGGCTCGCAACGGTTATCTGTTGACCAGCTCCAGCAATGGGAAGCCCTGGGTTATGGCATGTTTATTCATTTTGGGATGAGTACTTTTGTGGGCGAAGAGTTGCCTGCCGGGGGATTTCCCGCCTCAAGATATGCACCGGATAAACTGGATGTGGATCAATGGGTGCAGGTCGCTCGGGATGCCGGGATGCGGTATGCAGTCCTCTGCACCAAACATGTCGCCGGCCACTGTCTTTGGCCCAGTAAACATACCGATTATCATGTCGGCAACAGTGGCAACCGCACGGATGTTGTTGAAGCGTTTGTCGCGGCTTGTGCAAAACACGGCATTTTGCCCGGCCTTTATTATTGTTCCTGGGACAATCATCACGACTTTAATTCAGGACTTCCTTCTCGTGTTGGCTGGAGCAATGCCTACACAACCCACGAGTATCGAGACTTCCAGATGAAACAAGTGGAGGAGTTGCTCACGCAATATGGCCCCATTGCCGAAATGTGGATCGATATCCCGGCCTTTCTCGGCGTAGAGGGAAGATTGCGGCAGTATGCACAAATTGCCAGTCTACAGCCTAATACGTTCATCATGCTTAATCAGGGGTTCGGTAACGGCGAAAAGATAAACAAAGACGCCTGGCCGACCGATCTGGCAGCGCTGGAGCGTTCACTGCCCAGCAAC
>Ga0118677_10012914_pt1 | contig 12139 bp, 10 predicted proteins | sample AliMusrvi5mmetaG_FD_86154 | JGI IMG/M metagenome (GOLD analysis project Ga0118677, IMG submission 86154)
GTGTTACCCAATTATCCGCTCAATACGTGCCTATAATTAGGTTGGTAGCACAATCTGCTCAGAATCCGTGAAATCGGAAAAGTTCGGAATCCCTGAGGTGTGGGTCAAGAGGTTAAAAATCGTTACCTTTTTCCAAGCTGGGGGTGAGTCCGTCATATGTATCTGGCAATTCCCGAAGTAGTTCTTACGACAATCCAAGAATCGACAGTCATGAGTCTAGACTGACGGCGGTCAGTTCTGAACAAGCGGAGTCTGCATAAAGGCAACTTGGGCCGTGATCAACAATCCGCTAAGACCGAGACGAGATTTCGAATCACAGGCAATGCATTGAATCTTAGTTCCAATTTCCCTCGGCAAAATATTTTACCTATGGTGCTGTATGGATTTACGCTAGGTTTGAACGCAACGGTTATCCTCCTCACTGCAGCGCTATCATCAGCTGTTGCGGCGGAAGAGAGTCCCGTCACGGTGATGGACCCGGTCTTCGTGGAAGCGTCTCCTCCGTCCTCGGCGGGATCGATGGAGCGGCCTTGGAGCTTCGGCACTGTGCCTGGGTTTGAGATCCTATCGCGGTGCCCGCGGGGGTTCACAATGGAATATGCCCGGGCTCTACGAAGAGCCGAAGCCGCTCGCCTATCCCTTCTTCCGGGGGCTTTTTGGGGCGAGCTTCCGACGCTGATCAAGGTCGTCCTCTACGACCGGCCGCCGGAGCGTACCGGCCTTTTCTCGGGCAGTCCCATCGACCTTTCTTGGATTGCAGGAGACAGTACCGTCATGGGCTCGGATGATTTGGAACTTTCCCATCCCCTTACGCTGGGCGACGGCGATACCTTCATTAGTTGCGGTAACTATTGGGACATCGTACGCGAAAGCGACGGGTTCAGCGTCGATGTGGACAGTTCCATCCGGATCGAAAACCGCGTTCCCCACTTTCCCTCATGGTTCATTGCCGGCCTGCAGGGCCCGTGCGGGCTCTATATGAATCATAGCCTCCGGTCCACTCTGCGCGGCGATGTTCTGGTCCTGCCGAATGCGCTCTGGATCTCGCCGTCCAAGACGCTCGCGATTCGCCGACGAGTCCACTGGGACCCCGGAGATAAGGACGGGCCATACAGAGAACATCTTCTTTCGTTGGACGCGCTGTTCCGAGGATCGGAGTCCGACGAGGAACGGGGCCTCTGGAACGCAGAGTCTGGCCTTCTTGTCCGCTGGGGTCTCTTCAAGAGCGGCAACCGATCCGGGTTTCTTAGGTTCGTCGACGAGACGACCCGAGAGCCAATCACCGAACCGCTCTTCCGCAAGTACTTGGGTTTGAGTTACGGCGAGGCCCTCAAGCTTCTGTGCGACTACCTACCGGTTGCGGTCGGCGAATCTATCGAGGTGCCTTTCTCCGAATTACCCGAAAGGCCGACGGAATTCCGCGAGGCATCCCAGACTGAGATCGCCCGGATCATCGGAGACTGGGGGCGCCTCGAGGCCCGCTCGGCGTCTGGCACGTCCGAGGCTTACCGGAGGGATTGTATGGAGCAGGCCGACCGCCTCTATGAGCGAATTTTTGCCCGGCGGGAGCGCGATCCGCTCTTTCTTGCGGCGTTCGGCCTCTATGAGCTTCAGGCCGAAGACACACTGCGTGCGAGGCAGGCGCTTAGAGCGGCCGCAGAGGCGGGTGTCGTCCGACCCCGGGCCTACGTGGAACTAGCCCGATTACGGCTCGAAGAATCTCTTCCGAGCGCTCAAGAAGGTATAGGGGATCTAAGCACGGAGGAGTATAGCGAGGTCACTGCCCTTCTGACGACAGCCCGGATGCAGATGCCCTCCCTTCGCACCAGCTACTCACTCATGTCACGGACCTTAGGTCACGCTCCGAGTCGTCCTTCCTTGGATGACCTGGAAACGCTGGCTGAAGGAACTCGGAGCTTCCCCCAGGATGCGATTTTAGCGTACACGGTGGCGACGCTCTACAAGAGGCTAGGATATCGAGAAGAGGCCATCGCCCTGGTTAGGCGGGCCCTTGCGTTCGCCGAGTCGGACAGCGCCCGCCGCCTTCTTTCCGACCAGTTGGATCGATACACAAATGAGCCCGGTGCCCATTTTTCGCCTGGGAATTAATTCCTGTACCGACTGAAGAGTGTGTTCGAAAACCGACCCTTTTGGGCTCATTGCGTGGTGTAAGAGCAGGACAAAATGTTCTTACAAAGACACGCCTTGCCTGACGTTGAGCGGCTGCTTGAGATTACGCTTATGTCCATCGATTTAATTGAGATCCCGCGCTCGGTTGACAAGGAGATCAGCGCCGCGATTCTCCTCTATTCAGTCGGGATTTTCCGGCACATCGGCGCCGATGGCAATACTTTCAGGCTTCTCGGTAGCGGCACCTTGGTCCAGCGTGGAAGTAGATATGGTATCCTAACGGCCGATCATTGTATTCACCGTTGCAATCCTCCGGTCAGACTGGGCGTGCCCTCTAACCAGAGGCTGTATTTTGTCCTTCGCGGTTCGCGCACAATCAGCGCATCTACTGATGAGCTGTTTGAGCACCGTCTGGCGCCGGCCGACCCCAAGCGGCCTTCGCGGGGTCCAGACCTGACGTTTATAGAGATTCCGCCCGGTGAGCGCCTCTCCAGATTCAGGGCCTTCAGCAATTTTTGTCCATTGGACCGTGATCCCGAGATTTTGCTTCAAGAATTCGCGGTGCCCGGACGTTGCTTCGTTTGCTTCGGGGTGCCCGAGGTGGACCAAAATATCACGATCAGGAACGACCATCTCGTTTTCAATGAGGGCAAGTTTCAGGCCTTCATGGGCATATTGAAAGACATCCCCAGGCACCGATCCAAGTGGGACTATACGCAAATAGCCGCTGACTATGTCTCTTCGCCGACACTGCCAGTATCGTTCGCCGGCGTGAGCGGCGGTGGATTTTGGGGGATCAAAATCAGGAGACGGGGCGAGGTCTACGACATTGAGGACTACCAGTTCATGGGCGTCGCCTTTTATCAGACGCCGGTCCGGAAGGGCCGCCGTTATGTGCGAGGCCATTTTGTAAGATCGGTATATTCGACGGCTTGGCGAATGCTTCCCGAAGTGTGATCTGGAGGACCGATATCCCGTTGCCATGCTAACAGTGCGTGCGATGCTGGAAGCGGTCATTAAGCCTCTCCAGCAATGCCGTCCTCAGTGAAAAGCTTGTTTTTTGTTCGCCTTGAACGTTTGGTCCGTAATCTGGGCCGTCTCCTTGGCGAAATCGGTCCCGGTGGCCGCTCGGCCGCCCCGTCTTTCGTCCTAGACAAGATTCTCGAAACGCGAGCAAAGATCGCGCTGCTCTTACGGCAGCGGGAGATTCCGAGTGAACGCCTATCCCGTCAAAGTCGCATGCTGATGCGGGCGGAGCTCAGGGATCTGAAAGCATTCCTCATTCATATCGATAAGGCTGCGAAGGGTCTTCTCGGTAGGCGGGGCGGCACAATCGGAGCATCCCGATCAGTAATGATCGGTCTCCTTAGAACCTCCTCGCCGTATATGTTGGAGCTTGCCGACCGCATCAAAACGGGCGACGTCTTGAACCGGACACAAGATGAAATCCTCACCCATAGGCAACGAAAGATTCTTCACGACATTTTTGGGCTGAAGAACTTTGGCAGCGGAGGAGGTGGGATTTACCCAAAGCCGACTATCTCGGACTTGAACACTATTCTAAAAACGTTCAAGCGACCCATTGCCCCTCCCTCCGAACCATGGCTCGTGCCCGTTTTCTTCGCAACCGACCGGCAGAGGATCGAAACGACTAGGATAACCCACGTTAACTTCCGCGACGGCCGGGGCCCCAAGCAGCTTGCCTACGGGGTGGCCGAGGTGTCCATTCCTCCCGGACATGAGCCAGGCCGCTTGGAGAGGCCTATATTCCTCAAACTCGAGTTCTCGGAGGATCCTAAAAAACATGTCATGATCCGATCTTGCGACGTCATGCCAGCGAACCAATGGAGAGAACGGGCCTTGGAGCGCGTCGAAAAGGTTGGAAGCCGCTCGGCTCTTGTCTTCATCCATGGGTTCAATGTCACCTTCAACAGGGCAATCCGACAAGCCGCCCAGATAGGATTCGTTGCTCAGTTTCCAGGCCTTGTAACGGCGTATAGTTGGGCATCCGAATATAGGGTGCGTGGTTATGGCGCCGACAGCGGGAACATCAAGCTGACCTACGATCTATTCGAGTCCTTTCTCCTCATGCTGCGGAACGACTTGAAACTGGACGCAGTTCACTTGGTTGCCCACAGCATGGGCAACCGCGCGATAGTCGAAGTGCTCAGGAGACTCGCCCCCGCCGGAGAACCCTATGCGCGCGAGGTTGTAATGGCTGCTCCCGACGTGGATGCAGACGATATCATTCAGGCACTTCCCAAACTCCAGGGGAAGGCCTCTCGTTACACCCTCTATGGATCAAGCACCGATCGGGCAATGTCGCTATCCAAGGCAGGCCGGATGCAATATCCCAGAGCCGGAGACGGTGGCGGCAATATGCTTGTGGTCAAAGGAATCGAATCGATCGACGCCTCCAAGGTAGGCCGGGACTTATTTGGTTTTGGCCACAGCTATTTCTCCAAGAAAAAATCTATTCTCTGGGACATCCGCGACATAATCGGCCGCTCGCTTCCTCCGAAGGATCGTCCCCATCTCGACCCCAGGGTGAGAGATGGACTTCCGTATTGGCTCTTCAGCGCAACGAAGGTTGTCTAGTTAAAGCTACACTGAGGCCTGGCATTTCCGAGCAGCAATTTGCTTAGTGTAGTTCCCGTCTGTTCGTTTCCGTTAACTAGGTTTTCGAGTTTCCATTGCACCGGTCCGATAGTGAGGGAACGGGTGCTCGAAAAAGGGTAGTTTTTAAAACAGCTACCGGCGTAGCCGAAAGCGGCTAGGACCAAGACTGTATTTCCGCAGTATGAGGTGGCCCCCAGAAACTGGACAGGGCGGATCGTTAAGTCCAAACCAGAAACACGATCCCGAGAATGTCCACGAAACGACGCCAGCATAACCCTGAGTTCAAAGCGAAAGTTGCTCTTGAGGCCCTGAAGGGCATCGAGCCGGTCCACGCCATCGCGGCGAAGTACCAGGTCCACCCGGTGCAGGTGAGCCAATGGAAGAAGGAGCTGTTGGAGCGCCTGCCTGGGGTGTTTGCCACCAAGCCGCCGCCAAGTGCGGCGGAGGCGGCGGCCAAGGAGGACCGCCTGTATCAGAAAATCGGCCAGCTCGAGGTAGAACTCGACTGGCTTAAAAAAAAATCTGCGGAGCTCAACGGCTGAGAAGCGCAAGATGATCGATCCGGAGCATCCGAGGATCTCGAGGGCCCGGCAGTGCCGACTGCTGGGCCTGCCGCGCTCGACGTCCTATCACCGGCCGAAGCCGCGGTCGGCGACGGACCTTCGGCTCATGCGGGTGATCGATGAGCTGTACCTGCTCTATCCGTATTACGGATCACGGCAGATGCTGCGCACCCTGCGCAAACAGGGCTATACGATCAACCGCAAGCGGGTACGGCGCCTGATGCTGGAAATGGGCCTGGAGGCCATCTATCAGAAGCCAAACCTGTCACGGGCGAACGTTCAGCACCGGATCTACCCGTACCTGCTGCGCAATTTAAGAGTGACCCGACCGAATCAAGTCTTCGCTACCGATGTGACCTACGTTCCGATCCAGGGCGGGCACATCTATCTGTGCGCGGTGATCGACTGGTACAGCCGGGCAGTCCTCGCCTGGGAGCTGTCAAACACGCTGGACGCGACCTTCTGTGCGAACGCAATGCAGCGGGCGATCGCTGAGCACGGGGTCCCGGACATCGTCAACACAGACCAGGGCTGCCAGTTTACCTCGGAGGAGTTTACCGGGCCGCTGCTCAAGCTCGGCATCAGGCTCTCGATGGACGGCAAGGGCCGTTGCCTCGACAACGTCTTCGTCGAACGCCTCTGGCGGACGGTCAAATACGAGGAGATTTACCTGAAGAGCTACCGTTCCCAGATCGAAGCCTACGCTAACCTGGAAACCTACTTCCAGTTCTACAATGAGGACCGGCCACACAGCGCCTTCGGCGACGCAAAACCCTTGACCCCGATGGAGGTCTACCGGGGGGCCGAGCTGATCGCCGTCAACCAATGAGTCGCTCCGAGTCCATCGCGGATTGGTCGCCGTCTGCGGCAAGCTCAGTCGCTCCTGTCCTCGACGGCGACCAATCCGCTTGCTCTCCCCGCGAATGTCTTAATCAGTTTACTCGGTCCACCTGTCCAACCAACGGGGACCACCTCAGTAGCGATCAAATCCTAAATCTTTGGGGAAAGAAGCCGCTATAGCTTCAAAGCGTCGAAATCTCGGCGTTCGGGAATCTCCTTCGTGCGCGGCGTATCTCTGGTTCAAGCCCGCTTCATCATGGTGATGGGGTCGGCAATATAAAATGAACCTAGACGAAAAAGAACAATGCAGGCTAGAGGACATCGTTGATAGCGACCGGGTAATCTGCTTCTTCAGCGGAAACCCCGATATTGAGGTGCCAGGTGTGTTTTGGAGTGTGTTTGGTGATCCTGAAACCAACGAAATTGTTGTTAGGGCAAACAAGGGATCCCTCGCATATTACAACAGTGCGCAATCGGAGTTGCTCTACCCCAAGATGGACGATCGGCGGTTTGGGATCGACGTGATGGACATGCGGCTCGCAGAGAAATTGAGCGCGGCTCTTTGGAGGCAAACCAAAGCGCACTTCTTTATCAACAACGGGCTCACATGAACGAAAAACGAGAACACCTTAATATGAAAAACAAAATTCCTAACGTCTTGATGTGCTACGACGCGGAGTGGGTACCGTGTGCTCGCTCTGGCAGAAGACTCTATGAAATCCCAAATTCGGAAAAGGATGATGTTGTTTTTGGAAGGATGTGGCAGGAAGCAAACGCCACCTTGGATAACCCGCAGCCCTTCCTAAAATTGGCGATCTCCGAAGTTGTGTCTATTTGCGCTGTCGAACGACGGTGCAGCGGAAACGGCCCGGAGTTCGAGTTGATGTCATGGCCCAAGCGTGCTTCGATGTGCAGTTCCGAGGCTAGTCTCATAGAGAGCTTCCTTGAGCACGTCGCCACTGAAAGTGCGCAGCTTGTTGGGTACAATTCAAACGGATCCGATCTGCCAATTCTGATTCAAAGGGCCATCGCAAACGGGTGCACGTGCCCAAATTTTGGTAGGCGTCCCGAAAAACCATGGGAAGGAAACGACTACTTGTCTCGATATGGCGACAGCAACCTAGATCTAATGCAGGCTTTCAGTCTATCGGCTGGAAGGGGCGCGGCTAGCCCTTCTATGCATGAGATGGCCAACGCATGCGGTATTCCCGGAAAATTGGGTACTTCTGGAGATAATGTCGCCGGCCTTTGGCTTAACGGAAAACACGATGAAATCATCGCGTACAACGAGACCGACGCATGTACAACCTACCTGTTATGGCTACGATATGTTCGGTTTCGGGGCCTTCTGGATGATTATGATGCACGCCGCGAACGGGACGCTTTTCGGCGATACTTGGAGCAACTCGCGCCGTCGAAGCCACATCTAGTTCGATTCCTAGAGGTTTGGGATTCACTGCGCGAACCTGGAGCAAAGCGCGCAAGTCTAGCTGCCTGATAGCGAAGCAGACCGGGCAGCGGCCCACAGCTGCCCGGTGCTGCGCAGCGGATGTAGCTATTACGTAACAAACCGCAAAAGAACGGGATACGAGATTGAGGAGGGCTCTGCTTCGGACGCCATCGGCGTTAGGCGAGGAGATTTCGGCCGTTTTTCGCACTCCCTGCTATGATCTCTGCATACCAATGAGCGCCAAAATGAAAAACGAGGCACCGGTTCCATCAGAGGTTCATTGGCTCCCGGCCGACTAAGCGACTCCGCCCATGGATAATCGCAGCACCGAAATGGAGCCGTGTAGCATCGACATTTACCATGATGCCGACCTTGAACGTGTAGCTGCCATATTGGCAATAGGAGTAGTGGCCATGTTGGCCTCCCAAACGGAGGCCGACGCCACGAGCCTCAATGACGCACCCATTCCCAAGAGTCCGGCGTGTGACGAGGATATTCTAGCACTATTGATGGGATCCGGACCAAAGGCTCCGGTCGAGATAGCCGAGGCCCTTGACCTAAACCGCAGCACAGTTTCGAGGTCGCTAAATCGACTGCTATTGGCTGCGAGGATCGAAGCTCACGGAAATACCAAGTCGCGATTCTACGAGGCGTCTCGAATACCGACCGCCATCAAAGCAGCATGAAACAGTCTCAAGAGTCTAAGACACTGTGCTACCAACCTAATTATAGGCACGTATTGAGCGGATAATTGGGTAACACCTTTTTGTTTATAGTGACGGTGATCAGGCCCTGGCAGCGGAGCCAGGTTTCCGCAGCGTGGCGCCAGGCGGCGTTCAGGCTGCGGTGATCGATCGTCTCCAGTTGTTCTATCCTGTCCTTTGCGTGGATCCGTATCCACCCAAAAGTAGCCAGCCGCTCGCGTCGTTTGAAGCGGTGCCTCGGCTGGTGTTGGTAGGCCTCGCATGCGGTATGACCCTGGAGGCTCCGGCGGCGCCTGCAGTTCAGGTCGTGATGCACGGCGATGATGTAGGGCCGGATCTCCTCAGGCTGCCAGCGGACCGCCTGCGGCAGGCTTTCCCCGAGGGCCTCCTTCATCTCGCGGATGCCCTTTTCGACGGCCCCGTTGTACTTCGGGTAGTAGGCCGGGCTGTTGAGCGGGATGACCCCGTTCTCGGCGAGCACTCGGTTGACGGCCTCATGGTTTAGCGGGCTCCCGTTGTCCCGCTTCAGGAAGAGCGGCGCCCCGTGTTTGCGGAAGAGCCCCTCCAGATGCTCCGCGATGGCCTCGCCCTTGCTTTCCACGGACACCATCGGGGCGAAGCGGTACCGGGTGCAGAGGTCCTGCACCGCGTGGACGTAGAGCCGCTCGCCCTGCCCGTCCTTGCCCCGCTCCGTGGCGTCGATGGCCCAGGCCAGGTTCGGCTCCTTCCAGGTCACCCGCTTGCTCGTTTGGCGCCGCTCGGCGTTGCGCTTGCGACGCTCATTTTCGGCCATTTCCGATACGCTCCTGCGGGACAGGACCGACTGGTACCTCACTTGGAGCGCGCAGATGCCGCGGCTACGCTTCGGCCCGTGTCTCAGGGCCTCTATTTCCCGTCGGACTTCGTCCAGGGGCAACGGCCCCGTCTTCTTCGGCCCCGGAGGGGTGAGCGGAGGCTCTCCTCCGCTCACCCGTCGGCGCCATCTGAGCAGCGTTCGGTAGCCCATCCCCACGCTCTCACTGACCTCGCGCGTGCTGGCGTGGGTCCGGTTCTGCAGATCGATGATCATGGCGACTATTCCTCTAATTCCGTCTGCTTTTTTTTAGCGTCCTGGCGCTCCAGGGCCCGCAGCATGACCCGCAGGTTCCCCGTCTCTGCCATGTGCTCGACCTTCGCGGTCAGGGTCTTCACCTTGCGCTTCAGCGCCTTCACCTCCGCCGCCTCCTCCTTCGACCTCCGACCGGGCTTCTCCGCCGCTCCCGCCGCCAACATCGCCTGGAGCCCCCGCTTCTCCCACTTGTAGTAGGTCTTCCTCGACACCCCCAGGGCCTCCGCTGCCGCCGTCGCCGTCATGAGCCCCGCCCGCACCTTCACGATCATCTCGGTGCGCTGGAGCGCCTTCGGATCCGTGCTCATAGTCTAGGGATCTGACGGGGTTTTCCCCTCCGGGGCAACCCCAGCCAGCTCCTCCAGACGCTTCGCGAGCTTCTCTTTCCCGATCTGCTGCTGCCTCCGGTCCAGGAGCGCCCGGATCCGCGGCGACAGGGCCGCCCCATCCGCCAGGTTCACCCGCGGCTCCAGGGCCTGCAGCATCCCCTCCATCGCCCGCTCCTGCCACTGCTGGAGCGTGATGTAGTTCACCTGGAGCGTCCGCATCACCTCCGCCGTCTTCACCCGCTCCGTCCATATCGCCAGGACCGCCTGCGCCTTCTCCGAGGCCGTGTGCGAGGACGCTGCCAACCGCCTCCGCTTGGGTTTCTCCGCCGCCGTTTGCTCCTTTTTCGATGTCATAGGTGATCTCCTTGTCGTCCACGCTCAGTTTCAGTTTTCCCTTCTCCGCCTTCAGGACGACCGACTGGCCGTCCATCCTGCCGACCATGTAAAAGGGCGCCTTCGGCTGCCCTCGCAGCGCCATCTCGAGCAGGTTCTCCTGGATCCCCGCCTGGATGACCTTCTTCATCTCCCCCTGGACCTCAAAGAAGCGGTCCGCCGGGCAGAGCCCGCCGATCCCCTGGTGGGGCCGGCGGTGGTTGTAGTATTTGACCCAGAGCTTCAGCCGGTCCCGCGCCGACTCGAAGGAGTCGAACTGGGCCCTGACCAAAAACTCCTGCCACATCGTTGCCCAGAAGCGCTCCACCTTCCCGAGCGTCATCGGGTGCTGGGGGCGCGACACCAGGTGCGCCACCCGGTCCTTCTGCAGTTCCGAGGCGAAGCGGCTCTTGCCCCGCCAGTTGTAGTACTGCGGTCCCCGGTCGGTCAGCATCTCCTTTGGGACGGAGTATTCCCCGACGGCCACCCGGTAGGTCTCGACCACGCTTTCCGCCGTCGGGCTCCGGTAGAGCCCGAGGTTCACCACGTAGCGCGAGTAGTCGTCCAGGAACGCGACCGCGTAGGCGTACTTCCCTCCCAACTTGAAGGTGAAGATGTCCGTCTGCCACATCTGGTTCGGCGTCGCCCGCTCGAAGTGGCGGGGACGCACCAGGTTCCGGCGCGCTTTCGGACGCTCATCCATGAGGCCCTCCTCGTGGAGGGTCTTCCGCACCGTCTCCGGGCTCGCCTCCAGGAAGAACCACCGGCGCAGGCCGTCGGCGATCCGCTTCACCCCGAAGAAGGGGTTTCCGCGTTTCAGCTCCACGATCTTCGCCTTCACCGGGCCGGGGAGGCGACGCCCCGGCCGGGGCGTCGCCTCCTTCCGAAGTCCGATCTCCCCCTGGTCCCGGTAGCTCCTCGTCCACTTCACCAGCGAGCTCGCCGACACCCCCATCTCCGCGCACACCAGCTCCGCCTTGAAGCCCTCCTCAAGATGCAGCTTAACCGCCCGCAGCTTCTCGTCGTATGTGTAGCGCTTCGAGCGGGAGCCGGTTCGGCTCCCGCGTTTGACTGACTTTTCTACCTCTTCCTTCTCGTCCATGGTAACACTCCTATTATCATTGGAGTGTTACCCCTTTATCGCCTTCAGACCGTGTCTATGATCTGGTAGTTAGCACAGTTAATAAGTCGGCTGCGAATTGTCGCTGTTAGAGTGTTGAACTCGTCGAATCTCATAGCGGGAAACCCACCAGCTAGGTCCCAAAGGCTATTCGTCGAAGAGTAATCATCTCTCAACATCACTTCGAAGATAATTCCGTTGAGAACGGCGAATGAAACTTCGCCGTGAACCCTGATAAGCAAATACCCATCTTTCCTTACTATGGAGTACAACGATTATCAGAATTGTTGGATATGGGTGCCATTGTCCATTTAGAAAGCTGCAAGTAGATTGGGCATGAAGGAATGGATCAGATCGCCATTCGAGTCGCGGCGGAAGCGTAAATAAGACGGCGAGTTCTGACTGATCCCTCGGGCACGAATCCAGATAGATCATGCAATCATTCTGCTATTCCCACCTGTAACCGAAATAGCTGTTTGTCGCGACTAATTGGGTTTCAAGTGTGACTCTAAATCTGCCGACGAAAGCCGTGTGGATTTGATCCCCACGCTGGGAACCAACGAATCCAACCGTCCGGACGGATTGCTGCTTCGTTTAGGGTTGCGGAACGATCTCCGCAGACGACTGAAGAAGCCAGCCGGAGTCTGATTTCCTCCATGTATCCAGCCACCGTCTGTGGGCGATCTTCGTCGCGCCGGCATCTGTGTCCTCCTCTGTGCCAAGGGCAATGGCGGTGTGTTGATGAAAGCTGGCCAGTGGCAGCGTTAGTCAATTCACCCGTTCCATTTCGCATCGCTGGACGTGAATTCCGGTCGCGCTTGATCATGGGGACCGGTAAGTTTGCCTCCGGTGAATTAATGGCCGCCGCCCTGGCCGCCAGCGGTGCCGAACTGGTGACGGTAGT
>Ga0118677_10012915_pt1 | contig 12139 bp, 12 predicted proteins | sample AliMusrvi5mmetaG_FD_86154 | JGI IMG/M metagenome (GOLD analysis project Ga0118677, IMG submission 86154)
GTATTTATTTCACTAAGGAAACCTGGCAGGGGAAAAGTTATTCGCGGCGAAAAATAAAAAATACAAAGCATTGCGGGGTGATAACTCATCGAAAAAGCGCGAAAAATATTGACTGCACTGCGAAATGCCGGACATGAGGCTTTTGTCGTGGGTGGCGCCGTGCGGGACCACCTGCTTGGAGTTTCACCCCAGGATATTGATATAGCGACTTCCGCCGATACGTCAACGATTCAGCATACAGCGGGAATCATGGGCTGGCGCACCCTGGAAGTGGGAGTCTTTTTTGGAGTGGTGGTGGTCGTTGTTGAAGGCGCAGCCTACGATGTGGCGACATTTCGCACCGAAACCTATGGCTCGGACAGCCATCGGCCTGAGACGGTTTCTTTTGCCGTATCATTGCGGGAAGATCTATCACGCCGTGACTTTACCATCAATGCGATGGCTCTGGATGCGGAAGGGCGGCTTGTCGATTTTTTCCAGGGGCAGGAGGACCTTCATCTGGGAATAATTCGTACTGTGGGAGATCCGCGTCTTCGATTCCAGGAAGATGCGCTGCGCATGTTCAGAGCTGCGAGGTTTTCAGCCACTTTGGGCTTTGACATCGAAGCAGATACCCTCTCTGCAATAGCACCCAATTTATACCGCGTGAGAGGTCTGTCGGTGGAGAGGGTGCGCGACGAAATTGATAAGACCTTAATTGGGCGCTGTGCGCCCAAGGGGCTGCGCACATTGCTTGAACAGGGACTTTTGAACGAAACCTGCAGAGTCCGTGAAGACACAAAAGAAAGCTACATTCCCATCCTGCCGGAATTACGGCACTTGAGCGGCCTTGCCCAAAATCCCCGTTATCACAGGCTGGATGCGTGGGAACATACACTGGCGGCTGTCAATGAAACTAAAGCGACACCGATGCTGCGATGGGCATCGTTGCTGCACGATGTTGCCAAAGGACTGCCCCATGTCCGCAGTTATAACGAATTCGGCGAACCGATCGAACACCAGCATGAAGTTGCAGGCGCTGAAATGGCGGAAATAATTGCCAACCGACTCCGGTTCCCGGCAACCTGGACCAAACGCATCCCCTGGCTTGTAAGACATCATTTGCGACTGCCTGTGACGGAGCATGAAGCGATCATCCGCTGGCTGCGGCGCCGTGCGCGTGAGTTCAAGAGGACTGCGGAGCTTAGGGAAGGAATCGAAGATTTGCTGGAAATTCATCGTGCAGACAGGCTGGCTGGACATAAGAATCCGGGTATGCCAGAATGGGAAAGGTCGGTTGCCCTGATCAGGGGGATATTGGAGTCTGTGCCGTTTTATCCTGAACAGCTGGCGATCACTGGTGAGGTAATTGCCGGTTATGTTGGCACAGGACCCAGTGTCGGTGCTTTTCAACGAACGCTGCTTGCCAGGATCCAGACAGGGGAGCTGCTGAATACGGCCAGCGCCCAATGGGAAGCTCTCATCAAAAGGGCTGAGCGAGAAAAGCAAAAAAAATGATGTATACAATTTGTAAAGATATTGACGCGTTTTCGTTTGATGGTGTATAGTTTACGCAAGGGTAAAAAATACGATGATGGGTCAAAGAAGACTCTTTCGTCCTTAAAACGGAGGAGTCTGTTTTTTTACCCTATTGTCCCAACAATGAAAGGAGGTCCCTGTGATGATGGAGCACCTGAAACCGGAAGAAATCGTGAAAATGCCGTTACACATGCAAATTCTCTATTACCTTGAAAGGTGGGGTACATTGCCGCAGGGCGCTGATTCGCTGAAAAAAGCCGGATAGCGCAAAAATGATGTATATGGCAGCAAAAACAGCATCTCCTGAGACGACTTGACAAAGTCGTCTTTTTTCTGGTGGATTTGCGGCTGACGAAATAAAGTAGTAAAATTAATATAATGTTTTGATATGTCAGGGAGTTTTTTTATGATTACCCGTCGACGTTTTATTAAAAACTGCATAGCTACTGCAGCTGCTTTCGGCGTTGGAGCCTCGCTTTCTCCGATGTCGGTGGTTGATGCCGTCTCTTCTTCGGATATTCCTGTATTGCTGTATCATCGGATCGGCGATACCGAGGGGCATTTGACCATCAGTCCCGAGAAATTCGAGACCGATTTGAGCAGATTGCGTGAATTGGGCTATACGACCATTTCATTAAGTACTTTTCGCAGTTTTTTAATTGACTCAAATGTTGAAATGCCGGCGAAGCCGATTATGCTTTCCTTTGATGACGGGTATCTGGACAACTTCATGAATGCTTATCCTTTGCTGCGCAAATATGGCATGACGGCGACATTTTATATAATTACCAGTATGGTAGGCGAAGAAGACCGACTGGCTGTGGGTCATATCCGTGAGATGGCTTCCAACGGCATGTCTATCGGCTCACATACAGTAAGTCACCGTATGTTGGGCGATATGGGCAATGAAGAGGCGGAAAATGAACTGGTGCTTTCGCGCAACTACCTTGAAGGAATGCTGCAAAGACCAGTTGAATTTGTTGCCTATCCCAAAGGCAGTTATAATGGCGCGACAGGGCCCTTGGCTTATGAATCAGGATACCGCGGCGGGTTTTCCATTACGCCGGGTACTTGTACGCGCAATACAAATCCGTTTGTACTCCGCCGGATTCCGATATTCAGCTATGATGGCGACATCAGGCGGACCATGATTAAGCGGGGCCGCGTATAATGCGGATTGACAAACGAACGGACCCACTGTTATAATACTTTCGTGCCGGACACGGAGGGGTGTCCGAGTGGTTTATGGAGCTGGTCTTGAAAACCAGTGATCCCGCAAGGGACCGCGGGTTCGAATCCCGCCCCCTCCGCCAAATATTCCTTGCGGCATGAAAAAATTTCATTGTTCATCGGATCGCGGAGTGGTACTCAAGTGGCCGAAGAGGTCGGTTTGCTAAACCGATAGGGGGGGAAACTCCCGCGAGGGTTCAAATCCCTCCCACTCCGCCAGTAAATAAGGCACACGGGTTCTTGGAAATTGACTTCCAGGAGCCCGTTTTTGATGTTTATGTGCTTACTCATGTGCTTATTCGGTCTAAAGGCAGTGGAATAGGCTGGTTTCAGAATCGGGAGTTTGTTAACGTCCAATTTTTATAGCTTAACGAGATCATCAATTGCTTGTGCAATCAAAGCGTCAGAGTCTTGAAAATCATGAGAATAAATGTCCAACGTAGTTGAGGTTTTAGCGTGCCCCATGCGGGATGATGCATTCTTGACAGGAATTTTTGCCTTGCCAAGAATTGTGGCATGCAAATGGCGCAGATCTTTGGGAGTAATGTGCATGATGCTGTTTCTCGCGCGGAAACGAATCATCCACTCCGACAACGTCGACAAAGGTATGGGGTTGCAGAGCTCGTTCACGAAAACAAAGCCCTTTTCAGTCCAGGTCTTACCAAGCAGTTTGGCAATGCGCTGCTGTTCTTCCCGGTAGTCGAAGACAAGACCGAGAATTTTCTGCGGCAGGGTAACGCTGCGTTCGCTGGAATCATTTTTGGCATAGGGACTGACGACATGTTCCAAGAGGAGGATTGTATCCATATGAACAAGAGTGAACTCGCAACCGCAGTAGCAGGAAAGGCAAAGATCACCAAGAGGGTCGCAGCCGCAGCCATCGAAGCAGTGATTGAAAGTATCGAGGAAGGTTTAGTCCAAAATGAAAAAGTTCAGCTTATCGGTTTTGGCTCATTTGAAGTTCGTGCCCGTAAAGCACGCACAGGGCGAAATCCCCAATCAGGTGGCGCGATTGAAATACCAGCCACAAATCATCCGTTTTTCTCGGCCGGAAAAGCATTGAAAGATGCTGTCAACGAAGGAAAATAAAGCCGCAATTTTATTCCGAAAAACAAGTCGAAAAATCCGCGATAATGGCTGAATTATTTTGTAAGAGATCAGGAATGTTGGCCCCGGTTGCTCTTGCGAGTGGCCGGGATCTTTTTTATTGTTTGTGTAGGGTAAATTAGTGCTTATGCCGAATTTATAGGCACAATCTAGATAAAGTTTATTGAGGCGGAATGGGCATGGCAAATTTTAATGACAACACTGCACCTTCTCAGGGAGAGAAAATATTTCTGAGCGGGACTGTCGATCGGGTTACTTATCATAATCCGGATAGCGGATTTTGCGTTTTGCGAGTTGTCGCAAAAGATTTTCGTGACCTGGTAACGGTTGTTGGACAGGCCTCTGTTATTGCCAGCGGCGAATACATCGATGCCGTCGGAGTTTGGAAAAATGATGCGCAATATGGATTGCAGTTGTCGGCCTTTTCTCTTAAATCGGCTGCAAAGATAGGTTATTTATTTTAATTTCCGAAATATTTGGATGAGAAAATTAATGATATCGGCATTTTATTGTAACGAAAAAGCGAGAAATGAATGAATCAATCTCGCTTTTTCGTTATTCTCTCACAAATTAAGCTAGGCTTACAAATAATTCGCCTTCAACTTCGTTGAATTTTACTTTGCCTTCGCGGGCTAACCAGCCAAAGGCTAAATTCAACTCTTTTTCTGCTAGTTTTGTTGCTTTTTTAACTGCTTTTACATTTTGTTCTCCATCTTGTAGTGCTGCCCACACAAGACCTGCGTTGTCGCCAATTTTTTTTGATAACATAATAGTTTGGTTTTGTAAATTTGTTGTTTGTAAACAATATCGAGGCAAAAGTACAAAAAAATATGTTATAAAACACTCAGGAGCAATAAAGTATTTGTCTTTGTATTTTATTTGTGTTATTTAGCATACATCTCGTCTATCAGCGATTTGTATTTTTGCATAACCACTGCCCTGCGAATTTTCAGGGTATTGGTCAATTCGCCTGTTTCAATGGCAAAACTTTTATTGATTAACGCAAACCGTTTAATCATTTCATAATTAGCCATCCCTTTTTGCTGGATACCAATCCTTTCTTCAATAAGCCTGTAAATTGTATCATTCTTTAGTAGTTCATCGGTATTTTCATACCCGATATTGTTCTTTTTGGCATAGCTTTCAATGGCCGAAATGTTAGGATGAATGATTGCAGTCACATAATTTCGTTCATCGCCGATAGCAGCTACCTGCTCAATATATTTGTCAAGTGCAAGACGTGTTTCAATTTCCTGAGGTGCCACATATTTGCCATTCGAAGTTTTAAATAGATCTTTAATACGTTCGGTCATAACTAAATCATTGCCTTTGATATAACCGGCATCACCGGTTTTAAACCAACCGTCCTCCGTAAAAGCAGCCTTGCTGGCCTCAACATTATTATAATATCCAGGAAAAATGGTTTTTCCTTTTAGCTGAATTTCATTGTCCTCGCCTATCCGAACTTCTAAATCGGGTAGAATTGTGCCAACTGTGCCAATTTCGTAGTTTGTATATTCGAAACAACTTACTGTTGCAGTACTTTCAGTCAGACCATATCCGTAAACAATAGGTATTCCAATGCTTCTGAAAAACTGAGTAATATCATCTGACAGTTTAGCTCCTGCAGTGGGTAGCATATTTGCATTTTCTATACCGAGAGTTTGTTTTAATTTGGAAAAAATCAACTTGTCGGCAAGACTGTATTTTAATTTTACGTACAAGTCAGGTTTTTTTCCTAAGCGCAGGTAGTTAAGATTGTATTCCTTTCCTGTGGCTATAGCCCAGGTAACTACACCTTGCATAAATGGTGAAAATTTAGAGATGTTGTCATTGACACCGGCATATACTTTTTCCCAGAAACGTGGTACGGCACACATAAGCGTGGGGCGCACTTCTTTGATTGTTTGCTGAATTTCAGTCGGATATTGATTGATGTATATTGTGACGCCTTTGAAAAGACAGAAATAGCACCAGGTGCGTTCAAAAACATGTGAAAGTGGCAGGAATGCAATGGATGTATCCTTGTCGCTAATGCTTGTCAGGCGTATCGTATGGGTACGCATAGCCTCTTTAAAACAGGAATGTGGCAACATCACACCTTTTGGATTTCCGGTAGTTCCGGAAGTGTATAGAATACAGGATAAATCTTTTCCTATGGCTTCGTTCTGTCGTTGTTGAACTTCGAAGTGTTTGGTAGATTTTTCGCCGATTTTCAATAAATCGGAATAATACATGCTGTGTTCTGTATCTGTAAAGACTACTTTAGGGTCAAATACAATGATTTTTTTTAGGAATTTAGAATTTTCCAGTACTTCCAGTGCGGTATTGTACTGATTTTGATCACCCACAAAAATAATTTCAATTTCGGCATCATTCACAATGTATTCAACCTGCGAAGCCGTAGAAGTAGCGTAAATAGGAACCAGGGTGGCTCTATCGGCAAATAGGGCAAAATCTACAATAAGATTTTCTGCTTTGTTTTGTGAAAATTGTGCAATGCGTTGTTGCTCGGTAACACCCAATTCAATAAAAGCTTTAGCCAATGCTGACACCTGAGCAACCATTGCATTCCACGATAGTTTGTTCCATTCGTCACCGGCTTTGTCGCGATAGCACAAGGCAGTCCTTTCTCCATATTTTTTCGCTTGAGCAAATACCAATTGAGCAAAATGAAGTTTTTCCATGATTATTTATTTTTGTGATTTTATACGTTTTTAGGAACACAAAGATACAAAAAAGCGCAAGAAAGATGCACGATTCATGTTAATACATGCAGTTTTGGAAATGTTAAGTCAAGTAATATTTATAAAATAACCGATCCGGTAGTTTGTTCCGGTTCAGAGGAAGTGTTTTCAACGGTAACTTCAGGTTGGGATTTTAATTCTTTTAGGAAGTCAGGATTCGATACTATTAGCTGAAATGCAATGCGGGAGGCATTTTGTTGTGATTCTTTCTTACTTGCACCTGTGGCTTGGCAGATGGTTTTGTCATTTATAACCAGACTTGTTTCGAAAATATGTTTGTTGCTGTTGCTTAGAGTTTCGCTTACCAGTAAAAATTCAGGTTCTACGCGGTTTTTTTGGCACCATTCAATTAGTTTCGATTTGAAGTTTACTTCATTTTCAGCCACTTTGTCCAATTCACTAAAAGAACGGATTAAACGTTTTTCGACGAATAATTTGCATTTTTTGTAGCCGTAGTCCAGATAAATGGCACCCATTAGGGCTTCCAGGGCGTTTCCGTATATGTTGTTGTTGGTATGCGTGTTGACGTATTTGGTTACTTTCACCAATTTATCAAGCCCAATTTCAACGGCAAGTTGATTCAATGAATCGCGGTTCACGATTTTTGAACGTGTATTGGTCAGGAAACCTTCGCGTTGATTTTCGTAGCGGCGGTAAAGAATGTCGGTAACAACTGAGTTTAATACAGCATCGCCCAAAAATTCGAGGCGCTCATTACTCAGGTTATGACCGTGTTCGGTAGGGATGGATACCGATTTGTGACGAACAGCCAGTTGGTAATATTCAATTTTGTCGGGATAAAATCCGAGGACTTTATAAAATAAAAAATAAGGCTCTTTTCGAGCATTCGAAATGAGCCTTATTTTTCGAAGGATATTCTTAATCACAAACTCTTATTTTGAGTATTTTTTTACAATTACACTCGCATTATGTCCGCCAAACCCAAAGGTGTTAGACAATGCTGCATTAACAGTTCGTTTTTGAGCCTTGTTGAAGGTAAAATTAAGATTGTAGTCAATGTCCGGATCGTTATCGCCTTCCGTGTGATTGATAGTTGGAGGAACGATATCGTTTACAACCGATAGTACTGAAATGATTGCTTCAATAGCACCTGCCGCACCCAATAAGTGTCCGGTCATAGATTTAGTTGAGCTGATATTGAGTTTGTATGCATGGTCACCAAACACTTCCTTAATGGCTTTCGATTCGGAGATGTCTCCTACCGGTGTAGATGTTCCGTGAACATTAATATAATCAATAGCATCAGGACTCATGCCGGCATCTTTCAATGCACGTTTCATAACCAAAATAGCACCAAGACCTTCAGGGTGAGTAGCTGTCAGGTGATAAGCATCTGCTGACATTCCGCCTCCTACAACTTCGCAAAGAATATTGGCACCACGCGCAATAGCATGTTCCAGTTCTTCCAGAATCAAACAGCCGGCTCCTTCACCCATTACAAAACCATCGCGGCTTTTGCTGAACGGACGTGAAGCTTTTGTTGGTTCGTCGTTGCGTGTTGACAAAGCAGTAAGGGCATTAAAACCGCCAACACCACCCGGTGTAATAGCAGCTTCGGCACCACCTGCCACAATCATGTTTGCTTTTCCCATACGAATATAGTTGAAAGCATCAATGATGGCATTTGTTGACGATGCACAAGCCGAAGCGGTGGAATAATTCGGTCCACGAAATCCATACTGGATGGAAATCTGACCGGCAGCAATATCCGAAATCATTTTAGGAATGAAAAACGGATTAAACTTTGGTCCTTGTTCTTTGTTTGTGTAGTAATAAGCGATTTCCTGCTCGAAAGTCAGAATACCACCAATACCTGCTGCAAAAATAACACCTACTTCGTCTTTATCAATAGTCTCTAAATCTGCCCCACAGTTTTCTATCGCTTCTTTGGCAGCTGCAATGGCATACTGCGCGTAAATATCCAATTTGCGTGCTTCTTTACGGTCGAAATACTTCGAAGGATCGAAATCTTTCACCTCACATGCAAATTGTGTTTTAAACGCGGAAGCATCGAAATGAGTAATAGGTCCGGCCCCACTTACACCATTCTGAATGTTATCCCACAATTCGGGGATAGAATTTCCTAATGGAGAAATAGCTCCTAAACCTGTTACTACAACTCTTTTCAATTCCATAATAAATTATTCTGGAATAAGATTATTTTTGTAAAGCTTCGATATGAGTGATAGCGTCGCCTACTGTTCCGATTTTTTCTGCTTGTTCGTCTGGAATAGAAATACCGAATTCTTTTTCGAATTCCATAATCAATTCTACAGTGTCCAATGAATCAGCTCCAAGATCGTTAGTGAAACTTGCAGTTGATACTACATCTGCTTCTTCTACGCCTAATTTGTCTACGATAATTGCTTTTACTTTAGCTTCTACTTCTGACATAATTTTTGTTTTTTAAATTTATAAATTGAAATTGTTTTATAATTTTGCGGTGCAAAGGAAACAAAATTTATCGACATAACCTCGTTTTTGTTGATAAAAATTGTTATTTTTGCACAAATCAAACGTAAATGTGCAAGTTTAAACCCTATTCAATGCCTTTAAAAATAGCTCTTTTCGCCTCCGGTTCCGGTTCAAATGCCGAGAATATTGTAAAGTATTTTTCAACAAGCGAAAAATTCACTTTTCCGGTTATTATTTCTAATAAATCGGATGCTTTTATCCACGAAAGGGCAAAATTGCTTCAAATCCCTTCCGTTACTTTTTCGCGAGAAGACTTTATTAAAGGTGAACCGATTCTTGATTTTTTAAAAGAAATTGAAATTGATTATATCGTTCTTGCCGGATTTTTGTTGAAAGTACCCGACGTGTTGATTAATGCTTACCCTGATAAAATTATCAATATTCATCCTGCTTTACTCCCCAAATACGGCGGAAAAGGAATGTATGGACATCATGTTCACGAGGCTGTAGCGGCATCTGGTGATACTGAATCAGGTATCACCATTCATTATGTAAATGCTCATTACGATGAGGGGAATATTATTTTTCAAGCAAAATGCCCTGTTTTGCCAACCGATTCGCCCGATATGATAGCCGTGAAAGTACATGCACTTGAGTACGAGCATTTCCCGAGAGTGATTGCTGAACTTTGGGGATAATTCTAGTCGGTAGTTTGTACTTTGCAGTTGGTAGATTAAGAGATTACAAACTCTCTTTTCCCCTCCAATTTTTTGTCGTATCTTTGCACCCGCTAAAAAATTGAATGTTCTTATTGCATTCAACTTTCAACCTTTTTACTTTCAACTTTCAAACTAAATAAATATGGCTCTTCAATGTGGTATTGTGGGTTTACCCAATGTAGGTAAATCTACTTTATTCAACTGTCTTTCAAATGCTAAAGCGCAGGCCGCGAACTTTCCTTTTTGTACTATAGAACCGAACGTAGGAGTAATTACTGTTCCTGATGAAAGGCTGAATAAGTTAGCTGAACTTGTTCATCCGCAACGTATTGTTCCAACTACTGTGGAAATTGTTGATATTGCAGGATTGGTAAAAGGGGCGAGCAAAGGTGAAGGGTTGGGAAATAAATTCTTGGCCAATATCCGTGAAACGGATGCAATTTTGCACGTGTTGCGTTGCTTTGATAATGATAATATCACACATGTTGACGGAAGCATTAATCCGGTTCGCGATAAAGAAATTATCGATTACGAATTGCAGCTTAAAGATCTTGAAACAATTGAAAGCCGTATCAGTAAAGTGCAAAAACAAGCACAAACCGGAGGCGACAAACAAGCCAAAGCCACCTATGATATCTACATGCAATACAAAGAGGCATTGATGCAAGGTAAATCGGCTCGTACGGTAAAATTAGATCCGCTGGATAAAAAGCTGGTGAAAGATTTATACTTGCTTACCGATAAACCGGTGATGTATGTTTGTAATGTGGACGAAGCCTCTGCTATTAACGGAAATGCGTATGTTGATGCACTTCGTGAATCAGTAAAAGAGGAAAATGCAGAAATTTTGATTGTGGCTGCGGCTACCGAAGCTGATATTGCCGAACTGGAAACTTACGAAGAACGTCAAATGTTTCTGGAAGAGGTTGGTCTGACTGAATCGGGTGTTGCGCGGTTGATTCGTGCGGCTTATCACTTACTGGATCTGCAAACTTATTTTACTTGTGGCGTGCAGGAAGTGCGTGCATGGACTTTTGGAAGAGGCTGGAAAGCTCCGCAATGTGCGAGCGTTATCCATACCGATTTTGAAAAAGGATTTATTCGCGCCGAAGTTATTAAATATACCGATTTTACTACACTAGGTTCTGAGGCAGCTTGTAAAGAAGCAGGTAAAATGAATGTGGAAGGAAAAGAATACGTAGTGCAGGATGGTGATATTATGCACTTCAGATTTAATGTGTAACCCCTAAGCCCCTAAAGGGTATAAGAAAAAATGCCAATAATCTATAGATTGTTGGCATTTTTTATAGATAAATCTAGCTTCTTGCTCCTCTTTAGGGGTTGGAGATTTTTATCAGAATTTATACGCAAAACCCACTCCCAGAATTTCCTTAAACTGAACTTTTGCCACATTGTCAACCGGATCTTTTACATCCGCATCGTAAACGATATTGGTGTTTAGGCTTATGACAATATATTTATTTACTTTCATAAAAATGATATTTTCCCAGCTGAGGTCTACATTCTGGGGGTCTTTCAGGTAATTTGAGAATAAATCGAGCTTGGAAGTCAGACTTACATTTTTCAGTAATTCTCCTTTAAAGTCTTGTTTGTTGAATAGAATACGGGCATATCCACCAAATTCCATGCGTAAACTTTTTCCTTTATCGACTCCAAATGCACCGTAATTAGAAAAAGTTGTATCTTTTACAATGGTTAACCGACCTGTGAAAGGTGCAAGAAATGCACTAAAATAGCTATTTGGCTGAAAGTTTAAACCTATTGCACCGATCAGATAGCCAGGTGCTAAAAAGTTGGATATCTTTTTGTTGACAGTGTAATTGTATCCGGGTGCAAATTGTGTTTTGAAATTTATTAATGCGGCATAGTAGAAATTTGAAAAAGCTTTTTTTCCATATTTTGAATTTAATTCCAGCCGGTCATCCGTTTTTCTTAAGCCGGCGGTGCCTTGTTTCAAAACCCCGTAGCCAGCTTCCAAGGAGTTATCCCAAACTGTTGTGGTATCTTTGTAATTGGCAAAGAGTCCTAATGAGCCATTTAATGCAAACGAACTTTCACCCCCTGCAGACCAGTTGGTCAATGCTGTTTGCGATAGATTAATGCTTGTTGTTCCTCCTTTTTTCCAACCACTGATAGTGTCGGTGGTCACACTTTTAAGTTTGCTTTCGCCTTCTGTGACCTGAGCGTTTGCTGCAATAAACAGATTGCAGATTAACACTGTAAAGATTGTGATTTTTGTTTTCATGAGCTGAATTGATTTGGTTATTATCGTTTTTTAAATATCAAAAAAAGCAATATATAATTCCAAAAAACAAATTAAACTCTATTCAATATCAGCGGATTATCCGAACATTTCAACAT
>Ga0118677_10012919_pt1 | contig 12137 bp, 17 predicted proteins | sample AliMusrvi5mmetaG_FD_86154 | JGI IMG/M metagenome (GOLD analysis project Ga0118677, IMG submission 86154)
CGGTGCCAAACGTGATCAGCCCGACAATGCTGACAACCAAAGAGCTCATCCAATAAAGACTAGGCCTAATCGTATGCTGAGAGCGATAGTAGTGATAAACGCCCAATAACAAGCCAAACTGGATCGTGGCAAGAATGTAGAAATAGATGGAGATCAAAAGCTTCATAAAAGCTATCGTACAACGCTCCAGCTTCAGGGGAAATGAAATTAGGGGGCTAGTGGCGGAAGAGGTGTCTAGATTTTGCCTCTCCAATGAAATCTACCATTATCCATAAACCCTTGAATTATATGGCTTTAAAGGGTAACCCTACTCCCAAGTAAACCACCTAAATCCACCTGAGACTATGTCTTGCTGATGGGTGAAAAACGGGAAAAAAATCATCGTTAAAGCCTTCGAGAGTTCGACTGCCGAATAACCAACAAAAGGTTAACTTTTTAATCTATTTAATCTATTTTTTTTCTGCATGGTGGGTACAAAAGGGGGTTCAAACTCCATCATTAGACCCATCATCAATATGGCTTCTTTGTAACCACACTCCCATGTAACCCATTGAGATTCAATAAAATATGTTGATTAAAGAGGGGTTCAAAAGGGGTGATTTTGCTTGAGTTTGGGATGCCGAATGGCGGATAAATTTAGCTTTACGGCACGTCGTATTGCCAATCTTTCTGCACCCGGTTTTTACCACGACTCAGAATCTAGAGGGCTATATCTTCAGGTGATGACGGGGGTAAATAAAATCATGCGAAGTTGGATATTTCGCTATACCAGCCCTACTTCATTTAAACGCAGAGATATGGGTTTGGGCCCACTTGAGGTCCGCTCACTTGCTGATGCTAGACGGAAAACGCTTGAGCTTCGTAAATTAATTCTAGATGGTCTTGATCCGATAGATCAACGCAATAGGGTTCGGACTGAAGCCAAAGCCACCTCAGAGGATGGAATTACCTTCTCAATTGCAGCAGAGCGATGTATTGCAGCCAAACGATCAGAATGGAAGAATTCGAAGCATGCTGATCAATGGGTAAACACTATGGCTACTTTTGTTAATCCTAAAATTGGGAAGATGCGGGTTGATCAAATCAATACCGGTCATATCGCCAAGCTTCTTGAGCAAGAAATCAAGAAGAAGTCCGGTGAAGTTGAGGGTCCATTCTGGAATGTCCGCACCGAAACAGCAACTCGCGTACGGCAACGAATTGAGGTCATCCTTGACTGGTGCAAAGCTCATGAATACATCAAGGGGGATAACCCTGCGCGCCTTAAAGGCGCCCTAGCCCATCTTTTACCTAAGGCCAACAAGATCCAAAAGAAAAGCCACCATCCTGCTCTGCCATTTCAACAGATAGGTGAGTTTATGACAGAGCTGCGAACAAAGAGCGGATTCTCTGTGCTTGCTCTTGAGTTCTTAATTCTTACGGCTACGCCAGCATCGATGTACTTGGTCTCACCAGATCCAGCGATATGGGTCACTGTGACTTGCTTGCGATAGGTATCAATAAACTTACCCCCAGCGATGATGAAATCCGGGCTACCGCCATGTTTAATACATTGGCGCCATGCGGTCTCCATCTCACCTACTAAGTTACCTGGCGATGTTGATGCAATATCTTTGACGGCATAGTTACGCCAGTAGCTTGCTTTGGCTCGATCAATACCGCCTACCGTACCGGCATCTGGGGCAAGGCTGACTAGACTATCTAGGCCAACTACTGCATCGGCGCCGTGGGAGCCGTCGCGGTGCAGCTCAAGATCTAGCTTATTAAGGAATCCTTCTCGTAGGACTTCTAATTGCTCATCCAAGAGATTGATCAACTGTACGCGTTCGTTGTATTCGAGCTGAAAACCTCGCGCCCCACCTTCACGCACTTTGATGCCATTGCTAAATAGGCGGTCATAGTCAATATAGAGGCCATCGACTGCTCTACGCCATGGGAAGGAAGCTTGCTCGGTTGTATTACGTTTATTGAACTTGACCGTCTCTTCGCCAAAGGCCCAGCTAAAGTTACTGCCGTGCTCTTTGCGAATGTTCTCAACGACGTTCTGTTTTGCGCCCAATAGGCTCTTGCGCCCTTCCATCAGTTTCTTAAGGAAAGGTCTCTCTACAGCGATTTGATCGACTGGTAGATTGCGAAGGTACTCATCCAAGGAAACCTTAGCTAACTCTTGCAAGTCTGTATTTGAAATTGGCATATGCCACCCCATCAATAGTTATTTAATAAATTGGTGGCTTCAATACCTGGTGATGGAGCGTGAACCCATCCATTGCTACGCTACTAGGCGCGACTCTAGCTTTAACGCATAGGCGTGAAGCACTGAGATCAATTATTGGGGCGGTAGATATAGGCTCGGGATATTTGTGGGGTTTTTGTTGAGTTACTAAATGAACTCGCTTTGGGTCTTTATGCCCAATGTGTCTTTCTGCCACCTTGGGCATAAAAGAGCGTTACTTTAATCGTGGCCGTCAAGGGTTCGCAAGCCACCCCTTTGGGGTGCCCTTGACAGAATTACTCTGGGGATTTTTGAATCACCCCACTACCTTCGCATATTCAACCTCAATAGCATTAAATATTTCTTCAGGTACTGTTGTTGTAAATTTCTTACGACGGTTAGCCGATAGTTTTCCGTTTTGCTCCATGCAGGCCAGAATTAAGGTATTGAGGTCCTTGCCCCGTATATCGTACTGACCATCAATAGCGCGGTAAATGAGGTCGTACTTTGCCAAGAACTCAGTCTCTTCTCTTAAGTCCTTTTCTAGCGCCTGCTTGGCCATCTCCAATCCAAACTCAACACAGGCAGTGGCATTCCAATAACGATATAAGGAATCATCTGATTTGAAGGTCATTTGATATTCATCACCATCAATCCAAATAACTTCCCAGCGCTTGCGAGCAGGCTCAGAAAAGCTCTTTAGAGCTGCTAGGTATGCATCTTCATTGCGCTTCATCGCAATAGATACTGGCAATAGCAAGCCATTCTTTAAAGCACCCGACTGGCACAAAGCATGATGAAATAAGAAGCGCGATAAGCGCCCATTACCGTCCATGAATGGGTGAATGAAAACAAATCCGAATGAAACAATCGCAGCAGCAATTAAAGGATCGATCTGCTTTGGTGCGGTATTGGCAAAATCTACCAACCCCTTCATCAAGTCATTAACGATTTCAGGTGGCGGTGGAATATACGTTACGCCAGCAGCACCACGCAATGGACTGCTTAACCAGTTTTGTTGGTGGCGATAGTTAACTGCCCTATCCAAAGGATTGGTAATGGCGGTATTTTGCAAGCCAACCAAGTACTCTTCATCCAACTGGGTAGTCAGATGAGCTTTTTTAAGAAGCTCTACAAATGCCTCTGCTTTCGTAGCGCTCGGTGTCTCATGTTCAATTTCAAAAGAACTTTTGGTCTCACTTAAATAAGCCCAAGACATTGCCCTATCGGATGCGGCCCCACCTAGTTCTGATAGAAATTCATTTGCTTTCTGAAGGATACTAGATTCAAGCAGACTATTAATACGTGTGGTTCGTTCAACAGTTACGCAGTAATCCAAAGAACCCAAACCATTGAAGTTAATTCGCCATTTGGCATTGCGTATGCTTGGTCCTGTAATGTATTTTTTGGGGTCAAATAAATTAACCATTGGCCCCGTAATTACTGGCGTGCCCTTTAACTCCTGGTTATTAAAGGCTTCCCACAAAAAACAAGCCGTACGAATGTAAACGCCTGTTGGCGATTCGCTAATTGCGGCCAGCATCTCTTGGGCTGGGATTTTTCTTAAGGCTTGCGACAGTAATTGGAGATTAACCCCCTCATGCTTTAGCGCAAATAAGAGGTGGTTTAGTGGGCGATCATCCTTGGGGGCTACCTTTGCGGGTATCAACAATACGCCCTGGGTTGGCGTTACACTGGTCACCGAGGCAAGGCGTGCAGGTACTAGCGGATCAAAAGCACTGAGATCAAGCTGACTTTTTGCTCGTGAATAGCCTATATCGCCCATATTTCCCTCAAGCCCCACTTTTTCGTTCGAATAGCTATTTTCCCACACTTTTTCTTACATATACACACTTTTTCTTACGATTACACATATTTACACACTTTTTCTTACATATTTCAATAGATTCCTACATTTTTAAACATATCCTCACTTTTTCTTACGAAAAAGTCGTTTAGGCAATTTTTGCTAAACAGCCCAAAAGATATGAATTCAACTGCAATATGCAGTTTTGTTGACAATAAAGCCAGTTATGTGCAGTTTTGTTGACATATTGACTCAATATAGCGTGATATATGCATTTTTATTGACATGCCGCCGACCAAGGTGCCCTTGACGCAAATAGACCGCTTATATTCTACTAGTTTAAATTATTAAATGACTCATAAATGAGTCCCTAATTAACTTAAGGTCTTATTTATGAGTCATTTTTATTGACCAATGAGGTATAAACAGGTATATTAGTGTCTCGTACTTAATGAAGAGCATGAGGCAACTATGCGCGTAGATCAACAACTGACCCTAGCATCAAAGCAACTTGGCCAATCCGCTGAAATAGCGCAATGCCTAGTGTCCTTACGCCTTGCCCGTCACGTTCGCCAAGGTGAGGCTGCGGTTCGAGCTGGCCTTGCTCGTGCAACTGCCCAGCGCATTGAAAAGGGTGATCCTGGCGTTGCCATCGGTGCACTGCTACGTTACTTAGATGCAATCGCTCCAGGCACGACCTTATTGCAACTCTTAAGCGGCAATGATCCTGCGATCGCTGCCTTGGAGCGTCGCTCGCGCCCTCAACGCGTTCGTGACTTAAGTACAGCTGAAATGAAAGCGCTTGATTTCTGATGGCAAACACAACTAAAGACCTGTTTGTCTTTGCCAATCTTGATGGTGAATTTGTACCAGCAGGACAACTGCAAGTAGATGAAGAAGGCTCAAGGCTCATTGCCTCTTCATTTGCCTATGGCCTGCGCTACCTAGATAGGGGCAATGCACAGGAAATTGATCCTGTTGCCCTTAGCCTTAAGAATAAAAGTGAGATCAAAGGCAAGCGCCTCGTTCCACCAAATGGCCTAGAAGCTTTTGGCGGAATTCGTGATGCCGCTCCTGATTCTTGGGGAAGAAGAGTTATTGAAGCTAGGCTGAAGGTGCCAGCCAATAGCCTGCCAGAATCAACCTATCTACTCGAGGCTGGTAGCGATCGCATTGGGGCGTTAGATGTTCGAGCCTCCTTAGATCAAGAAGAGCGCCCTGCTCATGAAAGTATTCACAATCTGTCATACGTACTCGAGGGTGCGCAGAATATTGAGGCAGGCTTACCAGTTTCCGAAGCACTATCCAGAATTTTGATTGTGGGTAGCGGCCTAGGGGGTATGCGTCCAAAGGCAAGCGTGCGCGATGATGACAACATTTTATGGATGGCCAAGTTCCCAGGCAACACTGATGGGATCTTAGATGTACCGAGCATTGAATACGCCACCCTCAAACTTGCAGAATTGGCTGGCCTCAATGTAGCGCAAACTCAATTAGAGCAAGTCGGCAAGAAAAAGGTATTGATGGTCAAACGTTTTGATCGCTCTTGGACCGCTGCAGCTCGTTCAGTAGAAATTCGTCATCATGTCGTTAGTGCCCTCACCCTCGTTGCTTGCCACGAATCAGAGTCCAATACAAAAAGCTATATGGATATTGCAGATGCTATACGCAGATATTGCCTGGTTCAAACAGTCAAATCGGATGTAGAAGAACTATATGCACGCATGATCTTTAACCTTTTTGTCAGTAACGATGATGATCATCTACGCAATCATGCCTTCTTATGGAACCAGGAGCTTAAAGGCTGGAGCCTAAGCCCACTCTATGATGTGATGCCACATGCAGTCATTGCAAGTGAGCGCTATCAACATCTAGGCATTGGACCTCAAGGCAAGCTAGCAACTCTAGACAATGCCTATGGGGCTAAAGAGCGCTTTGGTTTATCTGCGCAGCAAGCAAGCTCCATTATCGATCGCGTATGGCGAGTAACTAGGCAGTGGAAAACACACTTCGAAAGCCTTGGAATTCCTGCAGATCAAATTGAAGGAATCTCCCGGGCGTTTAGGCACATTGATGATATTTGCAGTCCTGAATTAATTAAGACTTTAGCTAAGAGTTAATCCCTCATTAAGAAGCTCTTGCTGGACAACTAGATTTCAACAATAAGGGATGGATTGAATTCTGGGTTTTCAGCGTGGTTAGATCGAACATAACCGCGAGGATTACAAACTACCCTAGTGCCATTCATTTCATAATCAAAGGAGTCATGAGTGTGCCCATGAATCCATAAAGACATCTTGCCAAAGAGGTGTGCTAACTCCGAGGAAAAGCAGGCAGATAGTAAATCTTGCTTATAGCGCTCTGCAACTGAGCTCATTGAGGGTAGATGGTGCGTAATCACCACCGTCTTGCCATCAAATGGTCTATCTAGCTCCCGCTGGAGCCAAGCCAATGATTTCTCATGCAATTGAATCGATTTTTTCGGGGAAAAATTTCTTCCTCCATCACGTATTGTTCTAAAGTCATTTAAGTAAAGCTCGCCATACGATAGGCATTTAGATTTTAGATCCTCGCCAAATAATAAAAAGTCAGTCCATAACGTAGCTCCCAAGAAGCGGATGGGCGTATTTGATTTAGGATCCTGCAGTTGCAGCACATCATTATCAAGAAAATGAATTCCGTACTCAGTGGATGCTTTCCTCATCCGTTCAATGGCATGACCACGCTGGGAGCCATAGAACTCATGATTGCCAGCCACATAAATAATCTCTTGATTTGGAAACGATTTTCTAGCCCAAGTTATACCCTCTGAGCGCAGGCCAATATCACCGGCTAGGACAATAACATCTGCCGCATTTAATGTAGGTGAAAAGTCGGCAAATTCTAAATGCAAATCACTTAGTACATGAATTTTCATAATTTAGATAAGTCGCCATGATGATCTTGATATTGAGATCTAGTGTAGTCAATAAATTAACCATGACGTCTTACAAGGAATTGAGCTTGGCATTGACGATAGAGGAGCCTCAAAAACATAGAGCCCCATGGTTAGGGGCTCTGCTGTCGTATATGGCGGAAGAGGTGTCGAATGACCGCTATGTATGGGTTTGGATTAAAAAATACATAGTTGATTGCTTTGGACACCCTCAAACCTCTGTATTAAATAAAGAAATTTGATATTACTTAAGCAATAACTTTGTTGTAATCGTCTTAATCCATACATTTTCGTATAAGCCTACACAGTCCTTTCCAGAGCTGGGATGTGGGTATTAATGAGGGAGTAATCCCAGAAAGAAAATGTATGAAACTCAAGTTTGATTATCAAAGTATTAAAAATGCCAAGCAGACTGGCAGACACACCACCAACGAAAAAGGGTTGCAACTCCTAATTAAGAAAGGTGGCTATAAATACTGGGTTCTGCGTTACACCTATGGCGCTAACAGGCATGATTTAGCCTTGGGTAGTTTTCCAGAAATATCAGTTGCAGATGCACGCAAAAAGGCTCAAGAAGCACGATACAAACTTAGCCAAGGCATTAACCCCATAGCAGATCGAAAAGCCAAGAAAGAGGCCCTAATAACCCAAACCTCATCAGCGACTAACTTTGAAAAGTTTGCGCTTGAGGTGATCGAAAGCAAACGAATTGAATGGAGCAATGAAAAACACGCTTCGCAATGGGAATATAGCCTAAGGGAGTATGCCTTCCCTGTTATTGGCCGAAAGCGCTTGGACGCTATCGACATGGAGGATATTCTTAAAATCCTCACCCCCATCTGGAAAGAGAAAACAGAAACTGCCAGTCGCTTGCGAGGTCGCTTAGAGTGGATTTTGGCTGCTGCCACCACTAGAAAACTTCGAACTGGCATGAACCCAGCACTCTGGAGGGGTTTGCTACAAACCATCCTACCAGCGCCTAGGAAGTTTCAAAAGGTCAAACACCATAAAGCACTTGCCTACCGTGCATTGCCTGCATTTATGACAAAGTTGCGTGAAATAGATAGTGTCGCTGCGCTAGCACTCGAGTTCTTAATACTTAATGCAAACCGCACTAGCGAAGTCACCGATGCCCTAAGGATAGAAATTGTGGGCGATACATGGACAATACCTGCGGAAAGAATGAAAGCTAGAGTTGAACACCGAGTACCCCTATGTAAGCGTTCTTTAGAAATTATAGAAATTGCCAAGACTTTAGATAAAGATAGTGATTATATTTTTTCAAGAAAAGGTAAAAAACTAAGCAACATGGCTATGCCAATGGCGGTACGAAGAATGGGAGAGGATGTAACGGTGCACGGCTTTAGATCGACATTTAGAGATTGGGTATCAGAAGAAACAATGCACTCCCCAGAAGTCGCAGAAATGGCTCTGGCTCATACCATTGGCAATAAGGTGGAAGCTGCATACCGAAGAGGTGACTTATTCGAGCGTAGGCGGATACTTTTGGCAGAGTGGGAAATATTCTGTCACTCCAAAACATATGAAAATGTGCTCAGCCTAAAAGCTGCGTAAACTTATAAATCACACCTAGGTTCGCTACCGAAAAAGGGCTACCCTTCCCTCTGGTGTGAATTTCCATTTGGGTGCGTATGGGAGCGTTTATGGAAGGTCGTCAATACACTTCTGGCAAGAAAATCATTAAGAAATCAAAATCTATTAGAAAAAAATTACCTGAAATTATTCAGGAGAGGATTGGAGTAATCAATCAACTCATAGAAGTTCCCAATGACGATGACCCTGATAAACCGCATAACTGGTATGCCAATAAAGAGTTATACAAGCTAGAGCAGCAAAAAAGATTCCATATTCTTAGCAACCTAAACCTAAGCTTTGAGAACCTAAAGATAAGATTAGTTGATGCAGAAATGGTTATTGCCTATGAGTCTTTTCTAAATCAACAATTACTTAAATTGCATATTGAAGGAAGAAAAGCCCTCACAAATATAGCCGAGCATCATTATGAAGATGTGGAACTTCGTAAAAAGGGTGTTGTTAAAAAAAATGCAGTCTATCGCCAGCAAGTTCGGAATCTAATCGAAGAAATTGGTAAAGGGGCTATTCATCAAAATGATTATGAGAAATTTCGAATCAAGGCAACTAATCTAGGATTTCCAAACTCCACAATCAGAAAATATTGGTTAGAAGAGACTGGTTTCAAGTCAACGAAAAAATTACGCATAAGTTAAGTAGTAACTTTGTCAAAATAACTTTCACAATCAAAATTCAATCATGTTCAAAACGATTGAAAGGATTGCAAATGGAATCATCTGTAAAGTTACTTCGTATTTCTGATGTGGCTAATAAAACTACCCTAGCCAAAAGTACTATCTGGCTAAAAATGGCCCAGGGTCAGTTTCCAAAACCTACCAAAATTAGTGCCGCTATCAATGTTTGGAAAGAATCAGATATTGATGCATGGATTGAGGGTAAGTTTACCCAAATTAACCCAGTGACTTAAATGGCTAAAGATAAGGCTCAACGAGCTGCTAGGGGCGGCGGCAGAGATGGCGGAGGTTTCGTGGCTCTGCCATGGTCAGTTCTGGATTGCCCTGCCTACTGCCTTCTTTCCCATCCTGCTAGATCATTATTGGTTGCATTTGCAAGGCAGTATGTGCTTGACAACAATGGGCGATTGTTAGCATCAGGCAAGTACCTGTCTAAAAGAGGCTGGAGAAGTGCCGATGTTATACAAAGAGCAAAAAGAGAGTTGCTTGATGCTGGTTTTATTTATGAAACCGTAAAGGGACATAGACCAAATAAAGCAAGCTGGTATGCAATAACTTGGCAAAACTTAGATAAGCATCCTGACTATGATGCAGGTATTTATGAAGGCTGGAAAGAGGCTAGAGGTGGCTATGCGCATTCAACTAGTTTAAAAATTAAGCGGCTTATTCCGTCAAAAGGGATAAGTGATGGTCTTATTGCGCCTTGTGGCGGAGTAATGACATCCCCTACTATTCCGTCAGGCGGAACTATAAGAGGCCCTTTTGACCAGCAGCCTACTCCGCCTAACGGAAACCATCTAGAAATACCATCTGCAGTATGAATGTAATCAGCACAGAATTAGGGCTGGAAGTAATTGGCAATCAAGAAGATTTTCATGACCCTACCCTACCTAAAATTAACTTATCGTCTTGCGAAGATGTTCGCAGGGAAATGGCTAGGATCTATCGAGAAGCAAGAAGTGGAAAATTGCCTATAAGTGATGCCACAAGACTTTCATACATTTTGGTACAAATCATCAAGGTACATGAGTTGGCAGTCTTAGAGAAGCGTATAGAAGCCCTCGAATGCCTTCCATGAAGCTATTAAGTCGATTATTAAAGCTTGAGTCTAAATTCATAAAACCGCCGCTAGATTCATTTGAATTGGTTTTGCAAAAGGATGGTGAAACTAGCGAAGAAGCATATAAACGAGGAAAAATAGACTTTCCTAATGCAAATAGGCTAATAGTGATTTGCTTTGTTGAGCCTAAGCATCAGTGGGTGTAGGATTAAAGGATGACTATGAATAAAACAGTGCTTCAACTATTCCTGATTTCAAGCTTAGTACTCAGCTACTCCGTTCAAGCGGAAGAACCAAATCCTAGTGGTGGGTGCTTTAGCGCTTTAGAAACAAATCCTGAACTACAAACTATCAATAACAAGGTTTCATTAAGTGGCGCTAGTGGGCAAACTTTGGAAATGCTTTCTAACGATAAAAAACCAACTCCAATAGAAAGGGTTGCTTTGGCAAAATGGGATGCTTATAGACAACCTTGCATCAAAATTGATCAGGAGTGGAGTCAGGCAAATTTACCGGCCAATATTAATGTTATTCGTGAACGCTTAACCAACAGCTTTAAAGCGCTTTTAGCAGATTTATACTCTGGAAAGATTAGCTATGGGCAGTTTGCTAAAACTAGACAGTTAAATGCCGATACTGCAAAAAGCGATGCTGTAAATGTTAATGAGCAGAATAAAAGTGCAATAGCCCTTGAGCAGCAAAGGCAACAGCAATTAAATCAACAAGCGGCACAAGCCGAAGCACAACAAAGATCACAAAACAATGCTTTGGCAACACAAATGATTCTGAACAATAAGCCTTATCAAGCACCAGCCCCCTATCAAATGCCGCCTTTACAAGCACCAACACCAATAAGAGCGCCAACCAATACCAATTGCCGCATGGTTGGCAATGTAATGAATTGCACAAGCTATTGATATGAAAAACCATCATACAATTTTTATATGCCTAAGTACTTTAGTAATAGCTAGTTGTGCATCTAGTGGCGCAATTCCAATTGGTCAAGATACATACTTGCTAAATAAAAGAGGTTTTGGTGGCATTTTTACCACCGGTGTGGCGGTAAAAATTGAGGTAATTCAAGAAGGTCAGCAATACTGCGCATCTATAGGTAAGAAATTCAAACTTGTAAATGCTAAAAGCCAAGATGCTGTTCCTGCACAAAGCCTTCCATGGGCTGAAATTGAGTTTCTTTGCCTTGATTCAAGCGATCCAAGGCTAAAGGAGGCCATTCAAGGCAAAGGCTCCTCTAATACAGTCCGTATGGCTGACTAATTGATAAAACTAATGAGATCGCTAATTTATTTAATAACACCACTTTTATTAGCCGCCTGCGTTCATGGCGCAGGCAATGTTACTAAAGGTGACAGTACAAATCTTTACAGCGTTTCTGCTCAATATGGCTCAATGGGTGGAAGTTGGGAGAGGGCAAGTAGGGAGGCTGCTGAAAAGGCAACGGCTTACTGCGCAACTATGGGTAAGAAATATAGCTTTATAAGCGAGCAACGCAGTGGTGTGTGGGGCTGGACACCACAAGAATCCACAATCAACTTTACTTGTGGTGAACCCCCAGCCGAATTTAAGCAATTCAAAGCAGATTGATATTAAGGTAACGGTAGCCCATCTATTTATCCAGCCGCCTTTCAGCGCTGCCTAACCAATGCGAAACTAAATGTGGGCATCAAAGTGGGAACAATAAAGAAAAAGCCACCAGATTTCGGTGGCTATTGACTTTTTGGCGGAAGAGGTGAGATTCGAACTCACGGAGGACTTTCATCCTCGCCAGTTTTCAAGACTGGTGCATTCAACCGCTCTGCCACTCTTCCTATGCGAAT
>Ga0118677_10012921_pt1 | contig 12137 bp, 10 predicted proteins | sample AliMusrvi5mmetaG_FD_86154 | JGI IMG/M metagenome (GOLD analysis project Ga0118677, IMG submission 86154)
GATTGTTTATTCCAACGATTTAAAAGTACGGTTTTCCGGTGTTACGCCGGGACTTCTCCGCCGATGGGGGGCGGTGAGCGCGCCGGTTGCCGCGGCTCTCGCCGCAGGTGTTCGGTGCCGGACGAAATCCGATTGGGGGGTGGGCATTACCGGCATCGCAGGACCCACGGGGGGAACTACGGATAAACCGGTTGGGTTGGTTTTTATCGGGGTAAACAGTCAATGGGGCGGGCGTGTGCAACGTCGACTGTTCCGGGGGACCCGTGGACAAATCCGTCGCCAGGCTTGCCAGGCGGCGATCGACCTCCTGACGTCGGTTCTTCATCTCAGGGAAAAAGGAGATTAACATGACCGAGCTGAAAATTGGAATGATCGGGCTTGATACCTCGCATTGCGCTGCATTTGCCGAAAATCTTAATAAACCGGAAACCCCACATCATGTGTCGGGTGCCCGCGTCGTGCAGGCTTTTCCCGGCGGCACTACGGCTTGCGCCGTCAGCCGTGACCGGGTGCAGGGATTCACCGCCTCTTTACGGGATACGCATGGCATTCGCATCTGCGGTTCGATTGAGGAAGCGGCGAAAGGCATGGATGCGTTTCTATTGACCAGCGTGGACGGCCGCCAGCATCGCGAACAATTTGAGGCCCTATCCCGTTTCGGCAAGCCGGTGTTTATCGATAAGCCTTTGACCTGTTTCGGCGCGGACGCCCGCGCCCTGGCTGATTTATCCGTTCGCGTCGGCGTGCCCGTCTTTTCCTCTTCCAGTATCCGCTTTACTCCGGTTATCGGCCCTGCCGGAATCGATCTGAACGGCTTGCAGGGAGTTGAAACGTTCGGCCCGATGAGTTTGCTGGACGATTATCCGGCCTTCTATTGGTATGGGGTTCATTCGGCCGATCTCTTGTATGCCCATCTCGGTCGAGGGTGCATCGAGGTAACTACCTTCCACGAAGCGACGCAGGATATCATTGTTGGACGCTGGCCCGGAGGGCGGCTGGGGGTGATGCGCGGTCTCCGTTTGCCAGGCAAAAATCCTTTTGGCCGGACGCTGTTCAATGCGGAGGGAGTTCGCAGTGATCTTCAACCCGCCGACGGACCTCCGGCATTCGCCACGATGCTGACGGCGATCGTCGACTTTTTCCGGACCGGCAAAAGTCCGGTCGCCCTCGAAGAAACCGTTGAGGAGATGGTTTTTCTGGAGGCGGCTGAACAGAGTTGGCACCAAGGCGGGGCGACGGTTCGGTTATAATCAGGCCGGGAAATAATGTTAGTGCTATTAAACCATTTTTATCGCGAAAATGGTCTGGATATGTAATCGGCACCCTATTCTGAAAAAATGCCGTCAATCGTAATCAAAAATCATCAAACCCGTCGCAAACGAGAGTGAGGACGTTAAATTGGAGAAATAAGGAATGTCATTCTACCTTCGCAAGAGTATCCGGTTTGGACCGCTGCGGTTCAACCTCTCGAAATCCGGTATTGGGGTTTCCGCAGGAATCAAGGGACTGCGATTTGGCAGCGGCCCACGTGGGAACTATGTCCACATGGGCCGAGGTGGTCTCTATTACCGATCGACGTTCTCGTCGTCTTCCGGTTCCACGAAACAGTCTGGCTCGCTCCCTGCCCCTCTGCCTACACCGGAGGCGAGTCTCGGAGATGTCCCGATATCGGAGATTGAGAGTGCTGATACGTCGCACATGGTTGATTCCTCATCAGCGTCTCTCCTTGCAGAATTCGACAAGAAAAGGAAGAAGGCCCGCCTTGCTCCATTGGTCGTTTGGCTTGGCATTGCAGCCGTCTGCGCTATTTTTGGTCTCCCCCAATACAGGAGCCTGAGCGTACCTTTTACCATTGTGACGGGTGCCCTCATCCCTGTCGCCCTCTATCGCGACAGATTCGTCAAAACCGTTGTCCTATTATACGACATGACACCCGAGTTTGAGGAACAATACCGGAAACTGCATGACGCCATCGAGCGATTGGCTAGCGCAGATGGCATCTGGCACGTGACGCACAAGGGGCGAACCCCCGACGCAAAGTATTTCGCAGGAGCGAACGAGTTGATTCGGCGGAGTTCTATCCGGTTTCGGTTCTCTCCGCCGCCATTTGTCAAAACGAATCTGCCTCCACCCTCCCTCCCCGTTGGTAGACAAACTCTGTACTTCTTTCCAGACAGACTCTTGGTCTTTGATACCAACACGGTTGGTGCGGTATCCTACAACGATCTTGAGTTCGATATCGGGGAGATCAATTTCATTGAAGAGAACGGAGTGCCCCGTGATGCCATAGTCGTTGAGCACACATGGAAGTATGTGAACAAGAAAGGCGGGCCGGATCGGCGGTTCCGAGATAACCGTCAGTTGCCAGTCGCGCGCTATCAGGCCGTCCACCTCAGAAGCCGAACTGGGCTGAATGAGTTAGTCCACATCTCCAAACTGAACCTCGTTCAGGCAGTGATCCGAGCGGTCCGGGATCTGAACGACGCAATGGCTGCGGCTCAAAGCAGCAGTGCCGGAAAAGACATCAAGTTCAGTTGTCCGACCTGTCAGGGGCATCTCGTGGTCGAATCAGAAGGCGCTGGCATGTCGGTTCAGTGTTCACACTGCGGTGCCCGAATCACTGTCCCAGGGGTTGGCGTGAAACTGAAGACAGGTAGAGATCGGAAGGCATAACCAAGCGATGGATATCCCGACGACAAGTGCCAGAAAATCATCGGCAACGTTGGGATCGCTGAAGATTAAATTGCATACAAACTACAATTCAACTGCTGTGATCAATGGACATCAATGAAGCCTGACATTCTCGATTCGAAAGTTATTTGCAAATAACGGGGCCGTTATATCGCCAGTCCGAAGGGGGGGAGTAACAGATAGGCCGATCCATATAGTCACTATCGAAGGCCTGAACGGTGCCAATTCCGAGGGGGGAAGGTAAATGGGAGTGGTAATTAGGATATGGTATCTCGAAGCGGCGAATTCCGTATGGACATCGGCCCGCTCCGGCGATATTGTCTTTGAAAACCCGACCGGATAGATTTCTCGGGATGTATGTCCGGCCCAACCAGCCGACCCGCCGTATACGTGATCTGTACCTACAGTGGTGTTGGAGGGTTCTCCCCGCGAGGGGGAGCCTTATCCCAATCGGCTCACGGATAAGACACAGGCCAGCAGCCAATAAGGAGACACATGCCAGACGATCTCACTATCCTACGGGAACCTCCGTTTGACAAGGCGCTTGCCGATCTTGAGGATTTGATGACCCAGAGCGGTCGCGCATTCCTTATTGGCGCGGGTTGCAGCAAATGCGCGGGCTTACCCCTCATAGCAGAGTTGACCACCAAGACTCTTGCGAGCCCAACGCTCAGCGCAATCACGCGCGAAATATTGTCGGCACTTAAGAAACAGTTCGACGGTTCATCGGAGGCCAATATCGAGGATGTTCTGAGTGAATTGGTGGACCTGTTAGCCATCGCGGAGAGGCGAACGTCGCGCGGCGCGAGCAAGAACAAGGTGGAGGTGGACGGCAAGAGCTACGACGTGCAGCAACTCAAAGACGCGTCGGAGCAGATCAAGAAAGCAATTGCAGAGACCATCGACCAGCCGGTTACCATCGCAACCCACTGGAATTTCATCAGAGCTGTTCACCGCCCTATCCGACCCGGTAAGCCCACGTCCGATAGGCCAGTGGATTATCTCGTGTTGAACTACGATACGCTCATTGAAGACGCGCTGGCCTTGGAAAAACTACCGTTCACGGATGGTTTGCGGGGAGGGACGACCGCATGGTGGGATGTCCAATCCTTCCGGTGCAATGGGCTAGCCGCACGAGTAATGAAGTTGCACGGCTCGATCAACTGGAGTGAATTCGGCGAGGATACATTGCCCCGGCGGATCTCCACGAAGCTGCAACTGCCTGCCGGAAGCGAAAGGAAGGTCCTGATATGGCCGGCGTCCACGAAGTATCGGGAAACCCAACGCGATCCGTACGCACAGTTGGCTGGTATCACACGCGAAGTGCTACGCCCGCAGTCAGGGGCGCAGACTGTTCTTGTGATCTGTGGATATCGCTTTGGAGATTCGCATATCAATCTGGAGCTCGACCGTGGGTTGCGGGAGTCCGACGGTCAACTGACGATTGTCGTTTTCACGAGCGACGTCAAACCAGAGGGACAGGTCAACACTTGGATGGATGATCCAACGGTTCGTGACCAAGTCCGTGTTTACGCGAAGAAGGGCTTCTTTCACGGAACTGCCGCAGCCACGTCGTCCAACGAACTGCCGTGGTGGAAGTTTGAGAATCTGGTTCGGTTGCTTGGGGGTGAACGATGAGCAAGGAAAGCCGAAATCCGAACGACCCGATTCCGAATCTGGAGATTGGCAAGATTATCGAGGTTGACGGCGCGCACATTGTGGCCGAACTTCATCCTAAAATTTCGGAACTGTCGCGCGTGTATGGCGGCGAGACGTATCCAATCGGCCAGTTTGGGTCTATCGTCAAAATTCATTTTGGCCGAAAGCACATCTACGCGTTCGTCGGCCGTCTCCGGATGAAGTCTGATTACCAAGCGGAACGCGGGATTGCCCCGACCACTTCCCCTGATGAACGCGTTGTGGAAGCTGATCTATTTGGGGAGGCAGTCTGGGCGCACGACGCAACCACCCCCCCTCCAGTTTGGGAATTGCGGTTTGAAAGAGGGGTAGCCACCTACCCGCTGCCACAACAAGCCGTTTACCTGACCCCTAAAGCCGAACTCCGTTTCATCTACGGACATGGGAAAGGCGCGGTCATACATCTGGGCGAACACGTTGGTTCCGGGGGGACGCTCTGCTATGCCGACATGAACGAACTCCTTGGCAAACACACTGCGGTGCTGGGTTCGACCGGCGCTGGAAAATCGGGGACTGTCGCGGCAATCATTCACAGCCTAATTGAGAGGGGAAACGCCGCCCATCACCAGAAATGGAAACCGAGAATCGTCATTCTTGATCCTCACAATGAGTATGGCACGGCCTTCTCCGGCCACAAACGTCTCTCCACCGACGAAGGAACGTTGCTCGTGCCGTACTGGCTGCTGAGCCTTCAAGAAACGATCGCGCTCGTGATCGGAAAGACGGAGTTTGTTGCAACATCGCAGGCCAACATTGTCAAAAACGCGCTGCTGAATTCACGGACCGATGCCGCCACAGCGGCAAAAGTGCATCAGGACAAGATCACTGTAGATTCGCCTACGCCGTATTCGATCGACAAGTTCAAAGAGAATGTCAATGCGCAGCGGCCTTCTGGGTCGAACAAAAAGGAACAAGAACCTTTTGATTCAGTCATCAATAAGCTGGAAACGCTTGAACGTGATACGCGGATGAAGTTCCTAATGCAACCGTGGGACGGCAAGACAGACCCGTTCCCCGTCGTTTTGTCCCAGTTCGTGGGAGAAGGCGACCCCATCCGAATTGTTGATCTTTCTGGCGTGCCAAATGAGGTTGCTGGTATTACCAGCGCCGTAATTGCACGGACGCTTTTCAATTTGAAGGTCTGGCAAACGTCTGCTGAACGCAAAAGTGACCCCGTGCTCCTCGTTTGCGAGGAAGCCCATCGGTATGTGCCCGACCGAGGCGAAGCGCAATATGAGGCGGCGCAGGAGGCAATCCGTCGCATTGCAAAAGAGGGAAGAAAGTACGGGTTAGGTCTCATCCTTGTGTCGCAGAGGCCAAGCGAAGTCGACGCCACCGTGCTGTCGCAATGTAATAGTTGGCTCATTCATAGGATAACAAACGAGGTTGATCGCGAGCATGTCAGAGCAATCCTTCCCGATTCCGTTGCCGGTCTTACCAAGATGCTGTCCGGCTTGCGGCGTCGTGAAGCAATCTTTGTCGGCCAGGCGGCGATGCTTCCATCTCGCATCTTGATCCGTTCTTTGGAAAAGGGACAGCTTCCAAGCTCACACGACATTGATTTCGACAAGGGATGGCAAACCGATCCCATGAATGCCGGACAACTCGGTGCCGTGGCGACACGCTGGCGCTACCAGGAGAGATGAATGTGGGGAGCAAAGGGGGGAGGTCTCGTTAAGAGATAAATAGGCTTGACCCGGCAATAGGGAGATGGGACTGTGGGCGCATGGCACGACCAGTACGGAATAATGCAGGCACATGAAATCGAGTCGCGTTTGACGAATAATGAGACCTGACTCCGATGCCTATATGAATAAGGCAAATGATTCTAGAGCTCGCACGAAACAGATAACCGAAGGCCTACTGCGCATTATGCTCCGCATGCTGCCTTTTGGGGCGACGCCGGAAATATTCGACTTAGTCAAAGATATGTCGAGCAAACGGACGGAACTCGACGTCAAGATCGGCATGGCGAGCGAGGCTCTGAAGCAAACGTCTGGACTTCTCCAAGAGCTCGAAGTCGGACTGAAAGAGCGTGGCGACAAGCTTGCCGCCCTGAAAGCCGAGTACGACAAGTATTCGAAGATAGCGCAGATTGAAGAGGACAAAGCTCAAGCGCTGCTCGCAGAATTGAAGCTTACCGTATCAAAGGGGAAGGGTGCCGAGCGCTTAATCAGCCTTGGACTGAACCTCATCGCTGGAATCATCGTCTTTGTGCTCGGCGTTTGGCTAGGCCCCAAGGTGACTGGATGGATGGGGATAGGAGCACCATGAAGCCCCAACATCGGGTCGCACCCTATTCGGAGCCCGTTGCGCGGTCTCAAGGGTGAACCGGGGCGTTAGGCTGAACTATGACGTCAAATAAAGAAGAGCTAAATAGATTTATCGACTATCTTCAAAGTCAGCTGGTTCGAAATGGATCCGAAGTATTTCTCGAAAAGCGCTGGTTTGCCGATAACCGTGAGCGCTTGGCTGCGGAAATGGGCGATTTGGCACGTGACGAGGGCGATATCTTTAAGCGCCTCGAGCATGACATTTTGTCTCATCGAGACCAAACAAGCCACGACTTTTTTTATACGCACCAGATATTTTCCCCACTTTTGGAGAAGACATTAAACATCTGTAAACAAGCCGGACTGTCCCCCGTGCGTCCTGTCGTGCTTGCTAATTCGCCGAACGTTGAGCCATCACCCGCTGCCTGGCCATCAACTCATAGTCATATTTTATTTATCGGCCCAGGCACTTACAGCTTCTGCAACTACTGGGCCAAAGTGATATCCACGACTCAATACAAGATCAGCCAGCTGCAGGAGGAACAACGTGCTGCAGAACAGATCGAAACGATGTTAACAAATGAGACTATCCCGGTCGACGCCATCAAACTTGTGCTTCATTACGCACTTGTTGGGTCACTTCTAGGTTACGGGAAGCTAAAGCAAAACGACCTACTTATGGGCTTGCGAGTGCAGTTACTGACAGCAATGGAAGTGTTTATTGTGGCGCACGAGGTCACTCACTTTGTGCTTCATGAACAGTTTTCGGAAAGTGGTGGCATTCGGCCAGGATCAACGGCTTTGGAAATGGAACAAACATGCGACGCCATGGGATTGGCTGTCTGTGCCGCATACGGATCGGAAGAAGACAATATATACGCCTTTGACTTTATGGGACCGATACTGTTCTTTTACTCGCTTCAACTATGTCAAGAAGGACAAAATATCCTACTGGGATATTCACCACCGAAAAGCACGACGCATCCCACATGTGAAGAACGTATCGCGTTCACGTTTGAATTCGCGAAGAAATCAAAAGTACGCGAGGTAACATTACGAAACATGAAAGACGCTGTGATTATGATGGAAGCCCTAGGACACTTGGTCAAGGCAGGTGTTGAAATCGTTCGCGACAGAATATCCACCGATGCACCGAAAAGTCATAATTCACAGTGAAAACGACGGCACTCACGAATAGGATCCCAAACAAACGAGTTCAGCTTATCCTCGCCCCCGTGGGCCTCGGAATGCTGACCCGTGACGATGGCCTAACAAAATGATTGCTTACGATATCAATATTGATACTATATTCACATGGCCTCGGTTGAAGACATAGTTTCGGAGATGCGAAGCAACCCGAAAGGGGTCCGATTTGCGGACTTGTGCCGTGCGTGCGATCACTTTTTCGGGCAGCCAAGGCAAAAAGGAACCAGCCATCGGATCTACAGAACTCCATGGCCGGGCGATCCACGGGTAAACATTCAGGATGACAAAGGGAAAGCGAAGGTTTACCAGGTCAGACAAGTATTGAAGGCAATTGAGAGGTGGGAATATGAAAACCATTCCGCATGATCACTATACCTACCGCGTCACGTGGTCGGAAGAAGACAAAGAGTACGTCGGCCTTTGCGCGGAATTCCCAGGTTTGAGCTGGTTGGCCGCAGCACCGGAAACGGCTCTTCGGGGCGTTCGCTCCGTTGTGGCAGATGTCGTTGAGGACATGAATAGACAGCGGGAGCCAATTCCAAAGCCACTGGCTAGCCGGTCATTCAGCGGGAAGTTCATGGTACGTGTTCCGCCCAACGTACACCGTGAACTCGCATTGGAAGCCGCGGAGGCCGGTGTCAGCTTGAACCGTCTGGCATCAGCAAAATTGACGCACTGAAGAACAATCATGCCAACAGCGTCGTGGCTGTCGGCGCGGCCGCGCCTCAGACACACGCCGGACGTTGACTCCCCTCCAGTAGGATATAATCCGGCTTGAGGGTCTCTCCCCTGATGATACAATATATTCTTGAACCGTATGAGCCTGAAACCCTTTACCTTATTGATCAAGCCCGCATCGGCTGATTGCAACCTGCGATGCCCCTATTGTTTTTATTTGGATCGCGCCGCGCTTTATCCCGGGTCTTCCGTCCATCGCATGTCGGATGAGGTGTTGACGGCGCTGATCGAGGGATACTTGCAAACTCCGCAACCCCAGCATGTGTTCGGATGGCAGGGGGGGGAGCCGCTCTTGATGGGCTTCGATTTTTTCCGGCGGGCAGTGGATCTTCAGCAGAAATTGGGTTTGCCCGGATCGGTTGTGGCCAACGGATTACAAACCAATGGGACCTTGATCACCCCGGAATTGAGCCGGCTGTTTGCAGACTACCGGTTTCTACTGGGGGTCAGCCTGGATGGTCCCGAGCCGATTCACGATCATTACCGGCGCAATGCGGCAGGGGCGGGAACCTACGACTTGGTCAGGCGGGGAATCGATTGCCTGCAGCGGCATGAGGTGTCCTTCAATATTCTAACCCTGGTCACCTCCCATTCGGCACGACGAGCAGAGGAGATTTATCGGTTTCATTGCGCCCAGGGATATCGATTCCAACAATATATTCCCTGTGTGGAATACGGGATGGACGGAAAGGCGGCGCCGTGGACCGTGGGCGAGGGGGATTGGGGGCGGTTTCTCTGTGACCTGTTCGATGCCTGGTATCCGCAGGATGTCCGCCGGATTTCGATCCGCCTGTTCGATTCCATTTTGGCCAGGCTGGTGGATAACGCGATTTCGGTCTGTCATTTCGGGACAGATTGCCGGCAGTACTTTGTGGTGGAGCACAATGGGGACATTTATCCCTGCGATTTTTTTGTGGAGACGAACTGGCGGCTGGGAAATCTTCTGACCGATTCCTGGGCCGAACTCCAGGCCTCTTCGCTTTACCGGAAGTTCGGGGAGCAGAAGGCTTGCTGGAATCCCCGCTGTGCGGCCTGTCGTTGGGTGGGGATCTGCGCCGGAGACTGTCTGAAACACCGGCTTTGCGGCGGACGAGCGGCGGATGGAGAGAGCCGACTCTGCGGAGGCTGGCAGATGTTTTACGAGCATACCGCGGAACGGTTTGAGAAATTGGCCGAAGAAATTCGCGGAGCGCGTCGTTCAGGGCAGGCACCGTCGATCCGACCGGATGGGCGCGGTCCGGGACGCAATGAATTGTGCATCTGTGGGAGCGGCCGGAAATTCAAACATTGTTGCGGGCGCACCCAGCCTGCGAAATCAGAGTTGGCTTAGCAGGCGGCGGACGACATCGGCGGCCGTATAGGTGTCGCATCCTTCAGGGAGGAAATCCTTGACCCGACTGGCATCATTGCCGGCGGTGAGGAGCGGGAGTTCCCGCGTCACGGTGCCGTCGGCGCATTTTCGGACCTGCGGCAGGCCGACGGTCGCGGGTAGACAATTACAAATGCATTTGCGGCCGTGGGTATGGGCTTCCTCGCCGCCTTTGCGCACATATTCGGCAACCGGTTCGGACGGGCACCGATAACCGACTGCGCCATCATCACGACGGTAAAGGTGGCGGAGATAACCCAGGTCGCAGACCCGCTTACGTCGCAGATAGGCGTCGTTATCCGAGAGGGTGCCCGGTATTTCGACCACCTTGAAGGGGAACCCGGTGGGCGAGGCCAAGGGATCGGTAAAGACCCGTGTTTCGCCGGTTCGACTGCGCCGAATGACTTCGTGCTTGATATCGGGAAGGACTCCGGATTCTTCACAAAAGGCGAAGGCGGTGCCCACTTGGACCCCCGTGGCGCCCTGGCTGATGGCTTCACGGACCTTTTCGGGGCGACCATAGGAACCGGCCAGCCAGAAGGGGAGGCCTAGATCACGGATACGTTCGATTTTGGGCTGGTCGCGGGGACCATAGAGGGGCTCTCCGCTGTCAGTCAAGTGCAACGTGCCGCGGGGCGGGGCGTTATGTCCGCCGGCGGTTTCGCCTTCGACCACGAAGCCGTCGATGCGTCCGGACGATTTACGGGCGAGGGTTGCGGCCAGGATATCGGAGGAAACGATACCGAGGAAAAAGGGACGCGGTATGTTGGGGAGTGGCGCACCGCAAAATTCCACGGGATTAAAGGTGTCGGTGAACTGTTCGCCGGGCAGGGCGCCGATGACATCGATCAACAAATCGGCGGATTTGCCGGCGGAGAAAGAATCCAAAATTCCGGGGATGGAGCGGGGGATACCGGCGCCCATGAGGATATAGTCGACGCCCGCGAGCATGGCGCCGAAAAGGGAAGGGAGCGTCGGGAGCTGGATTTTTTCGAGATAATTGATGCCCACCAGACCGGAGTGCCCTTCCTTGGCCAGATAGACCTCGGCGAAGTTGGCGGTGATGGTGAGTTCCAGAAAAGTACGGTCGGCCTTGAGCATGGGCGGAGGGTTTGTTTTGAAGGGGGCATCAGGCGCCTTGCCGCCGGGGATCAGGAAAGTTTTGAGGATGCGATCGGCCATGGCGGGGAACGGGAAATTCGACAGGGCGCGCTGAAGATGACCACCGGGGTCGCCCATTTGGAGGCGACGGGCGAGGATGGCGGCCAGCGCGGTCCCGGAAACCGTACCCAGCTGTCCCAGTCGTGCCACAGCATTGGCCAGCGGCCAGCCGGAAACGGCCACGCCCATTCCCCCTTGGATAATCACCGGATGCGACATACGATCACCTTAAATCCCTGCCTGCGGTTAACTTAACCGCGCCTTAAAACTCGGACCGAACAAAGAACCCACGTATCCTTCGCGCGGTATTCGGACAAACATGTGAATATAGTCTAGAGGGCGAGTTTGCAAAATGAAAGCCAAAACTTTAAAAAAAATAGGGGCAACCGTTTATTCTTGTCAGGGGGTAGTGTGATTTGGTTAAATCACCTATTGGATGTGAACGGCGAAGAGCCGATCCCTTGGAATCTGGATTGGGAGACGTAACTTGATGAAAATATACTTGGACGGCAAGCTCGTGCCCGAGAAAAACGCCAAAATCTCGGTGTTCGATCACGGTTTACTTTATGGCGATGGGGTGTTTGAGGGAATCCGGTCTTATAACGGGCGGGTCTTCATGTTGAAGGAGCATGTGGATCGACTCTTTCGATCCGCCCAGGCGATCGCCCTGACGATTCCCCTGACCCGCGAGCAGGTCTGCCGGGCGGTGGTCCGCACCTGCCGTGCCAATGGGACGATGAACGGCTACATCCGCCTCGTGGTTACCCGGGGGGTTGGGACACTGGGTTTGAATCCCTATCTGTGTTCAAAGCCCAGCGTGATCATTATCGCGGCGACGATTCAGTTGTATCCCAAGAAGCTCTATCAAGACGGATTGTCGATTGTGACCGTGGGAACGATCCGCAATCATACCGAATCGGTTAACCCGGCGATCAAGAGCCTGAACTACCTGAACAACATTTTGGCGAAGATCGAGGCGATCAATGCCGGATGTATGGAGG
>Ga0118677_10012922_pt1 | contig 12135 bp, 9 predicted proteins | sample AliMusrvi5mmetaG_FD_86154 | JGI IMG/M metagenome (GOLD analysis project Ga0118677, IMG submission 86154)
CTTCTGTTCCTGTTTCATCACCTCCTGGGGAGGCGGCGTTGCAGCAGGCGGAGGCGGCGTGGGAGGGGGCGGAGGAAGCCGCACGGAAACGATATCCGCCGACTTGTGAGCCGAGCCTCCCTTGCTGGAAAGCTTATTCTGGAACACTATGACCACAGTCGCGACGACGACGACCGCCGCAATGCCCAAGGCAATGCGGTGACGCTCAATGAACATTGGGCGCTCGTCTTCTTCGTCATCTCTATTTTTGGGGTCCATGGTCACTACAGATGGTTACTTACCCGGGGGCTTGGTGGCCAATCCGACCTGGGTGATCCCGACGCGCCCAAGCACGTCCAATACATCCATGACGCCTTGGTATTGCGTCAGACTGTCGCCCTTGACGACCACGGGCAGATCCGGCGTGGCGGCCTTTGCCGCCTGGAGTTTCTGTTCCAGCTCCTGCAACGTCACCGGCACTGTTCCCAGGGTAAGCTTCCCCTGATTGCTGATCGTCACCGCCTGGGTCTTCGGTTTGCTCATCGACGGAGCCTGGCTGGCCTTGGGCAGGTTGACTTTGACGCCTTGCACCGAAGCCGTGCACATCAGAATGAAGATAACCAGCAGCACATACGCCAGATCGAGCATCGGCGTGATGTTAATGTCATCGTAAGGTTTATCGTCGTTGATTTGCATGACTAGTCTTCCTGGTAACGATGCAGGCTATTCCCGGTAGAACTCGGCCATCCGCGTCACGAACTCGTCAATGAAGACGTGCATGTCGCCCGTTGCTTCCTTGACCCGCGTGAGGATATAGTTATAGCCAAAGAGCGAGGGAATGGCCACGGCCAGCCCGGCAACGGTCGCCAGCAGTGCGGCGGCGATGCCCGGCGCAATGGCGCTGACATTGACCTCGCCTGCGGATGCGACGGCGGCGAAGGTAATCATCACGCCAACCACCGTCCCGAGCAGGCCGAGGAACGGCCCGCCCGAAATGCAGATGGTCAGCAGAACGATGCTGCTATTGATCCGCTGGGTTTCGCGCACCAGCCCGCCATCAAGGGAGGCCCGGATGGCCTGGATGGAGCGCCCAGCCAACCCCTTGCGCTCTCCGGTGGTGTTCTTGTCCAGCGCGACACGGTGGCGGATCTCCTCCACGCCGAGGTGGTAGATGCGATAGAGAGGGGCGCGGCGCATCGTGCGCTGGGTGGATTTGTCCCCCTTGCCTTCGATGGTCTTGACCGTCTGCGTCTCGCTGCCTTCATCGTCCAGTAACGTCAAGTCGCTCACGATATCCTTCCATTGCTGGAGGAAAAGGGCGTTGCCCTTGCCGACTTCGTTGAGGTACCCAATTTTCGTGACCATCACATACCAGCTAATGCAGGCCATGATCGCGAGGATGCCAATGACGACCCAGCCGTCCACGGAGAGATTCTTGATGATGACGCCGAAGTAGCCGCCGCTAAACCAGGTGGAGGTCTGTTCCTCTTCAGCGAATACGAGCCCCCCCGCCGTCTTGTCGCCCCCCTGGCTGGCCGCCGCAAACTTGATAGAGGCGGCCGGGCGCGCCACTTTGGAAATCTCCAGTTCGTCGATCTCGCCCTGGAACCCGGCTTCCGCCGCCGCCGCATCCGAGGAGCCTGCTTCGGGGTCTCCGCCGATCATGGCCGAGCTGTTCATGCCGGGCAGCGAGGCGTCCGCGCTCGCATAGGGGGCACCATCCAAGTAAAGGGCGACTTGCCCCTTCGTGGCCGTAACGGCAAGGTGATGCCAGCCATTGACGGGAATCACAGCCCCCGCAGCACTGCGGTGAGTCGCGCCGTCAGCCGACGTGACCTCCACAAAAAACGCCCCGTTATCCACGCCGATAATGAAAGCCTTTGCCCCTTCCCTGCGGACATAAATCACCGCATTGGACTGAAGAGCCGCAGCCTTGACCCATGCGGACCACGTCAGATCCCCCCCGTCGTTCCAAAAAAGCGAAGGCGCAGACGGAATGGTGATGGCAGCCTTGCCATCCAGCTTCAATCCTGAGCCAATCATGGAGCCATCCACGGACACGCCGACGTTTTGAGCCGTAATCGCGGAAGCCGAGGAATCCACCGCAGGCGTTCCATGCTCGGTAAAGTGAAAGATCAGGGCTGTATCTTTGTCATACGTTCCCTTGGCATCGTCCGTCCTCACAGCTTTGGGGCCGCTGTTGCCATAGTAGAGCCAAAAAGAGACCTGCGCCCCCGGCTTCACATCAGGCACTTTCACCCAAATGAACGCCTCGCCCATCAGAGCGTCCCATTTCTCAATGTGATAGGTAAGGAGGGTCTTTTCGTCGGCTGCGACGAAACGCAGATCGCTGCCATCCTCCTTGGCCATGTCAAATTTGAAATTCCCCTCATGCAAACGGATCAACAGCGGTACCGTTCCCACGGGGTCCGTGATACCCAAACCTTTTTCGGTGGTATCGAGCGTGATCTTCTTGCGCAGAGTCCACTCGTCATTCCACCAGGCCCGGGCTGTGCCGCCAAGGAATGTCACCGCGAGGACACCGACGAGGAGATGCTTTAGAAATGTTGTTTTGGCGCGATTCATAAATTTCACTGGGGATTAAAAGTCAGCATGATTAAAAGTCAGCATAGAGACGGAAGGTGAAGAGAAGGTCATGCGCATTAATGTCCCCTTGGCCGATCAGGGGCACACCCATGTCAAAGGACCCATTAAAATGTTCCCGGAAGCGGATGCGGCTCCCCAAGCCCCAGCTTGCCAGCTTGTAGCTGGAATCCTGCTCTGCGAGCGTCTGGCGAAGGGTCAGAACGCCCCCGTCTGCGAAGGTGTAAAAGCGCCATTCGTCCACGTGCATCCACCCCAATGAACCCACTGATGGCGTACGCATCTCCAGCGACAACGCCAGCGCATTGTCGCCCAGCGCTGCGGATTCAAGATAGCCGCGCACGGTCGAAAGCCCGCCCATTGAAAACTGCTCACTATTGAGGAGCGGCTGGTCCGCGAATTGTCCCTGCACTTTGGCAAAGGCCTGGAATCCCCACGGTAAATCGTGGGTGTGCGAGAGGTCTCCCTTGAAATAAATATAGTCTCCGCGCGCCTCATAACGGCTCGAATCGAACTGGCTTACTCCGCTCCCCATCCCGCGAAAATGGGTATTCACCCCGGCATTGAGTTCCGTCACCGCGCCCGTTTTGGCCCAAGTCGCCGCGTACGCCGCACAGAGGGGATAATAGCTGATGGGCGTCACCGTCTCCACCCCTGCGATGACGACGTTGTTGTCGTAATGCTTGTAGTCGATGCCGACATTGACGGAGTGATAGAAATCCTTGCCGTTCGGCAGCGTCAAAGCGAGATGAGGGCCAAAAAATTCACCCTTCCCAGCCACTGCCGCGCCGCCCAGCGTCGAGACATTGCTGTCTTGCTTGGTCCCTTGAAGCATGAGGCTGAGCGAAGGTAACTGCGAAAACCGTGCAGTATAAAAGCCTGAGAAAACCTTGACCTCGCTCAAATCCTCGGGCGATACCTGAAAACTCATTCCTGCGGAATGGCCCAATTGCCAAAGGTTATCGTAACGGATAGCGCCGTTCACCCGCAACGGGTCCGTATTATCACTGTAACGGTTATTAAGCTCCAGGCTCCCATGCAGGGGGGAGGTGTCCTTTACTTCCAGGTCGATATCCACGGTGTTGGGCTCGATCCCGGGGCGCAGGGTGGGGGTCACTCGCAAGTCTGCCTGGCGGTTCAGCGCGAGGATATCCTGCGTCACCGCGTTGAAATCAATCACTTCCCCTTCATGGAGTGATGGAGCCTGCTTCTTGATTTCACTAGGCAGGAAATAGCGAGCGCCTTTCACACGCAGTCGCCCCACCGTCATTTCCTCCACCTGCAAAACGATCACGCCGTTGCGGCCATCCTGTGGTGGAACCTGCACCGTCACCGTTTGGAATCCATTCGCCCGATAGGCCTTCTCCAACGCGGCGCGCGCTTGCTCCACGTCCTGCGCGGTGCGCCCCGGCCCAAGATACGGATACACTGCTTTCTCGACCTCCGGACGCGGCAGGTGCTTCGCACCTTCCACACGGTATTCCTTAACGTAAAGCTGCGCAGATGTTTGCCCAAACGCCCGATGCGGCGCGAAGATTATAGAGCAGAGACTAAACAGCGCGCCCGCCAGCACAAAGTAGTACTGTATAGAATTGCGGGATTGCTGAAATAGAATCATGGGAATTGCAGGCGAATGAAGGCCCGGTCTTATCCCATTGGAAGCGTAGTCTCTCAAGCCATTGATTGTGACAATTGGGTGAACTGAGATTGTCCTGGCTCCTTATATTAAGATAGGGTGACAGTTATGTTACAATCGCGCGGATGCGAGGGATCGTGTGATTTCACGATACGCTTTTCGATCTACGCAGAAAATTTCCAGAAGTCTTGATGCAAGCTATCGACGCCTGCGGCAAGCGGTAGGCCGTTTGGCGGCTAGATGGCGGGCGCGAGGCATTGGTTGCCTGCGTTTTATCCTGGATTTCCAGATGCTCTAAAGAGCCGCTTCGCCGCGCTCGCCAGTTCTGATGCGGATTGCTTCCTCCACCTCGGAAACAAACACTTTACCATCTCCCATTTTCGAGGTTTTGGCGGCGTTGATAATGGCGCGTAGCGCGCGGTCTGCCATGGGGTCGCTCACGACGATTTCCACTTTGATTTTTGGCAAAAAATCGGCGCTATATTCACTAGCGCGGTAGATTTCCGCATGGCCCTTCTGGCGGCCAAATCCGCTGACTTCGCTCACGGTCATTCCGTCAATACCAAGATCGGTGAGGGCTTCTTTGATGTCTCCCAGCTTGAATGGCTTTGCAACCGCTTCGATCTTTTTCATGACTAAACCCCCGTTTTCCCTTGGCTAAAACAGCCGCCAACGGGAGAAGAATAGTATTCCCACAAGAAACAACACCGGCAATAAAATCGGCGCGGAGTAGCAGACGATGTAGCGAAAGAAACTGGGCGTTTCCACTTTAGCCCGGTCGGCAATCGCTTTGACCATGAAGTTCGGCCCATTTCCAATGTAGGTCATCGCCCCGAAGAATACCGCCCCCACGGAAATGGCAATCAAGTAGTGGCCGTGGGATACCAGGAACTCCGGCATCCCCGATTCAATGGGCAACCCGGCGGAGCCGAATGCCGCGGCGAGGAAGGCAAGATACGTGGGCGCGTTGTCGAGCACCCCGGAAAGCGCGCCGGCTTCCCAATAGAAATGCATTTCCGTCTGCAACCCCAGCGCGCTTGCGTGCGCTTGGAGCAAATCGAGCGCGGGCATCATCGTGGCAAAAATCCCGAAAAAGAGCCACGCGACCTCTTTGAGGGGGGCCAGCGAAAAGTCGTTGGCGTTATGCACTTCCTTGGCCGTGGTGAAATACGAGGCCACCGCGGCGGCGACCATGATCGCTTCGCGTAAAAATGGAGGGTCGTTAATGAATACGGAGCCCAGGATCACCGCCAGGAAAAATAGATTTGGGAGCCCGCCAAAGCGCCACTGTTCCTGGGCGGTCTCGATCTCGCGAACGAGCCGGGATGCTTTCCGAAAGTTCCACGTATCCATCACGAAAAAGATGCCCAGCAACACCCCGATGGCGACGACCCACGCCGCCCAGCAATGCTGCAAGACCCACCAGAACGGAACGCCCTTGAGATAACCGAGAAAGAGGGGCGGGTCGCCAATGGGGGTCAGGCAGCCCGCCACGTTGGAAACGATGAAGATAAAGAAAACGATGTGGAAACCGGTAATCCGGTATTTGTTCATCCGAATCCAGGGACGCACTAAAAGCATGGACGCCCCGGTCGTGCCGAGCAAATTGGAGGCGGCTGCGGCGAAGAAGAGGTATACGACGTTGACCCACGGCTTTGCTTCCCCCTTGACCATGATGTGGATTCCACCGGCCACAACAAAAAGCGAGCCGACCAGCGCGAGGAAGCTGAGATATTCGTGCCCCGTATGAATGATGCGCGAGGCATTATGGATGCCGAACAGATAATAGGCGATGCAAAGAAAACCGAGGGAGAGGGACCACCGATGGTAATAGTTTTCCCAGTGGTTCTTTGCGAGAAACGGCATCACCGCGATGGCCAGAAGCATCAGGGCGAACGGCAGAATCATCCACGGCGAGGGTGCGGCGGAGAGGGGCAGGGAGGCCGGCATGGCTTCAGGTAGTCAAAAAGGCCGCCAACGATGCACCCAGAGCCAGAAGGGCCGCGCCGCCGAGAAAAAGAGAAGGGAGCCGCAATAAGGCTTCCGTGCGGCTCCGGTAACCAAGGCCGATGGCGCGCCCGGCGAATAAAGCAAAGACCATAAAGGGAATAAAGTAAGTCAATTGGGTCTGTTGGCCCGTTTGCACAAAGTGAGCGGAGAAAAGCAGGCAGGCGCTTCCAAAAAACGCAAGAAACATCACCGAACGGCTGGACGTCAACCGCCAGGCGGCCAGTCCTGCGAGGAGCGTTAGCAGGGAAATAATGGCATGGGCAATGGCAAGGGCGTGCATACAAGGATTAAGAACAGACTGTGAAGTTTTGTCGAGAGCTGTGGATTTATGTTAGGGCAGTCAAGCCGCAACAAATTGAGCACCGTGGTCTTGCGGGTTGCGGGGGATTTCTGCATCCTCAAAAAAAAGGCTTTCCAAGAGTTTTCCTCTGTTGCAACCTCCCACCTCCCGTTTCCCGATCCGGGTAACCGAACCACCAGTAACCGGACCGGGAATCCTTGTCTTTTCTGGTTCACAGAAAAGGGGCGGGAAATGGGAGCCGTGGGGAGTTTTCCGCTCCCCACGGCTCGGAAACGAACTATGAAACTGCGGGATCTCCGTGTTCTTTGGTGCGAATGCGGACGGCATCCTCAACATTGAGCACAAAGATTTTTCCGTCGCCGATTTTGCCGGTGTAGGCGGCTTCGGATATCAGCTTGATGGCGTTGTCCAATAGACCGTCTGCCACCACGATTTCGAGTTTGATCTTGGGCAGGAAATCGACCGTATATTCGCTGCCACGGTAGATTTCTGTGTGGCCTTTCTGGCGGCCGAATCCCTTGACCTCACTGACTGTCATGCCTTCAATTCCGGTTTCGGAAAGGGCATCCTTCACTTCTTCAATCTTGAAGTGCTTGATGATCGCTTCGATCTTTTTCATATCTTAATTTAATGGGGCCGGGTGGGCCGCCCCTTTGTGCGGGACGGCCCAAGCGACAAGGTTGAAGTTTAGTGAACCGGGGGAGTGCGGCCGGTTTGTTGGAAGTTAGGATAGGCTTCCGCGCCCATCTCCGGTTGGTCGAGGCCGGCTACTTCGTCTTCAGGCTTGGAGCGAATCGGGAAGATGTAGTTGGAAACCTTGAACCAGATGAAGGCGAAGGCAAATACGAAGATCGCGCAGGTCAGCGTGCCTACGGACTGAGCGCCGAGTTGCGACCAGTCGCTGTAGGCACCGCCAAAGGCTTTGCCAAAGATGCCGGTCACGCCTTGGTCGGCCCAGCCAGCGGCGACGAGTTTGTTGTAAGCGTCGATCGTTGCCGGAGTGGCGTCGTTGACGATCCGTTGGATGGCTCCGTCTTTCACGAGCGTATGCACGCCACCCCATCCGGCGCCGTAGCTTCCGTTGGCGAAGAGGCCGACGCTGAGCACGCCCCAAGCGCCGTTCACGCCGTGAACGGAGATGGCTCCCACCGGGTCATCCAGGCGCAGAACGCGCTCGACGAACACAACCGCGAACACGACAAGGACGCCAGCGATCAAGCCGATGATCACGGCCCCGGCTGTGGTCACAAAGGCGCAAGGAGCGGTGATCGCCACCAAACCGGCGAGCAGGCCGTTGCACATCATTGAAGGATCGGGTTTGCCGAACCAGAACCAGACCAGGATCGTGGTGGCCAGCGAGGCGGCGGCGCCCGCGAGCATGGTGTTCACCGCGACAATCGCGATGCGGTGATCCGTGCCCGCCAGCGTGGAGCCGGGGTTAAACCCGAACCAGCCCAACGCGAGAATGAAGGTGCCGAGCATCACCATCGGGATGTCGTGGGCGGGCATCGCGTGCGCTCTGCCGTCCTTGCCGAATTTCCCGAGACGCGGGCCGATGATGATGCACCCCGCGAGGGCGATCATACCGCCGCACATATGAACCACCGAGGAGCCGGCGAAGTCCACATGCCCGTGGCCGAGGGCGAAGTTTTGGCCAAGCTGTGCGAGCCAGCCACCACCCCACACCCAGTTGCCGAAGAAGGCATACGGGAGCATACCAACCCAGAAGCCATAGATCATGAAGTTCTTGAAGTTCCAGCGTTCCGCCATCGCCCCGGTGGGGATGGTGGCCGTGGTGTCCATGAACACCATCTCGAAGAGGAAGAGGCAGAGCACGGCGGTGTCAAACACGGAGGCGTTCAGGAAGAATCCCGTGCCGCCCATCAGGCCAAAGAACAACTCAACTTGCTGACCACTCCATGGCGACACGTCCAGAAGACGGCTTGCGGAAACCGTGTTCGTCGGAATGCATTTGCCCGCCAGTGAGAACAAGTTCGTGTCATTGATCCCGCAAACCATCACATCGTCGACCGGATCGCCCGACAGCGCGAAATCGAACACCATCGCCTGAACGTTTGCGGGGATCTGTATCGGCAACCACGCCATCGCAGCCGTGTTGGTTGGATTGCCGACATCCAACGTTTGCAGCGAACCCGGCTGCCCTTGCTGCCCGAGCGGACCCCATAGTCCCGTTGTCAGGATTATCCCCAGAACCCCGGAATTGTAGACATTCACGACGGTCTGTACGCCTTGCTGCGCCGCGTTGACGGTGTTGTTGAAGCCCTGTTCGATTGCCTGGCCGGCCGATTGCGCCGCATTCGCAACCGTTGCCTGCACATTTCCGACCACGGTAATGGTCCCATTCACGCCCTGGACGACCGTATCCGCCCCAATTGAGAGCCACTGCTGGAATGTGAGGTCCAGGGCCAGTGCGAGCGGATCAGAATCCGACGCTTGTTTGAAAAGCGTCCCCGGCTGGAAGGTCACAGGCGGGAACACAGACGCCGGGAGTCCGATCGACACGGCAAACTCGTAACTCTGCGAGAACCCCAATGGGTTCGCAGAATTAAGAGGATCCGTGACGGACATGTTGTACCACTCGACCGGGTACCCGTGCGCTGCCACGACATCCGACAACCATGGATTCATCTGGAGCTTCACATTCACGGCCTTCGATAACGTGGGCAGGGACACGAGCGACTTGTAATTGTCAGCCCACGTGAACTGAACCGGTAACGGGGACTGCCAGGCGGGAGGATCAGCATGGTTGAAGGCGTCCAGCACGGTTGAATCAAAACCGAGTTGGACTGTGCTATCGCCCAACAACTGCGCAATCTCTGCCTGATCGAGCAGCGTCACATGCGTCTGTGCATTGAGCCACGGCGTAGCTGACACGCCCTGACGTGCATTGCCGGTGCGAATGCCATACAGAAAGTTCACCGCAGAGGCGTTGACGAGCGTGCCAAGGCTATGCCCAATGAAATGAAGATTGCGCGAATAACTCGCACCCAATGCCACTGTGAGCGCTTGCCCCAGGGCCTCGCCTTGATCGGCTACCCGCTCGACGGCGTGCGCGGGAACTGGGGGCAGATCCTCGGCTGCATAGCGCCAATCCCACGCCACGATGTTCGCAATCCCAGGCGTGATCCCATTGTCGCGCATAAGCGCTGCCATGTGCGCCGGCCAGAGATCGAATGCAGTGTTCAGAATCGCCGGGTCAGGTGTGCCGCGAACCCAACCATGCGTCATCACAATCGTCATCAGGTTCATCGACGGCGCGTTACCTGCCGTGATCGGCACGAAAGCGGTGCCGTCGAAGACTCTCAGCGTACTGCCCATGGGTCCCGGCGGTGACTGTGTGAACGCGGAAGATGGAGGGCGGTTGGTCTGTCCGACAACAGGCACGGCAGGCAGGCTGGCAAGTTGGAAGTCCTGTTGGGCCGTACTTGCGCTCAACGTCAGTACTCGCGCCGCGCTCGCATGCGTCGCCGCCGCGGCTTGCAGCACGTACACACCCGATCCCAACGCCGGCAGCGCATAATGCCCGCCCGAACCGCTCGTCGTCTGCGCGACAACCGACTGCGAAACAGATGCCTTCACCGTCGCGCCCGGAATGCCTGTCCCAGTCGGGTCCGTCACCCATCCTTGCATGACAAACAATGCTGCACCGGTCCCGTTTCCGATTTGGTAAAAGTAACTGACAGGCGGCGCGGCGCGAAACGTCACATTGGAATCGCCAAGCCAATCAAGCGACAGATAACTGACAGGCGACGAGACGATGTTCGTATTCACGTCCTCGTACCGGTAACTCACCAGCGGGGACATGATATTGGTAATTACGTCATCCGCCCGCGCAACCCCTGAAAGCACGGCAATGCCCGCGAGGATTCTCAGTAGCGCCCGGACTATCCAACGAGTCCTGCCGCTATGTTGGCGTCTGTTCATTCAATGACCTGACGGCAAAATCAATTCGCTGTGACCGCTGTCGCGGAAATGAGTCCACCGCCGCGCGGAATCGTCATCTGTACCGTCGCCGTGCTGGATGCCTGCGTGCCACTGTTGTTGGAACCTGTCGCCGTCACCGTCGCGCCGCCGACCGGCTGCACCGTCACCGTAATCGGCGTGTTCAACGGAATGTTCGAGCATCGCACGACGACGGGAACGGGATTGACCTGTTGTCCTGCAATGACGGCATCGGGGATCCCAATCTGACCGGACGGTGTCGCCGAGATGGCAACACCCGCCACGCTCACGACAGCCAATTGCGCCCCCTTACCCGGAACTGGGATGATAATCGGCTGATAGCCTTTTGTGAAAACTCCGACAGTTGACCCGCCAAACTGATAGCTTATGCAATCAATCCGTATTCGGCCTGAGCCGCCACTCCGGGTGCCTCCGCCGCCGCTCACGCTGACGCTTCCGGCCCCCTTGAATGTCGTAGCAACAATCCTAACTCCACCGCCGCTGCCGCCTCCGCCAATAGTGCCCCAGCCACTCACAAAGCCACCGTTGCTGCCATTCGCCGTGATCGTACCATTCACTTCGACAGTACCGGAGGCAGCAATGAGAATTGCGCCGCCGCCGCCACCACCACCTGCGCCGCCCCCAAAAGTCCAAGACCCACCGCCTCCAGATCCTCCCAGAAGTGGGAGCAAGAAGATGTTTCCATAGATAGACCCAACTGTGCCCCAATTGGTGTTTCCACTGAGAGATCCTTGACTACCAAAGGAACCGGGCCCTCCAACCGTGTAGTCATTTCCAGAGAGCGTTGCGCCCGCCCCTCCACCACCGGGTCCCAATCCGGCGTTTTGATAGCTACCCCCGCTAAATCCGCCTGGGCCACAACCACCACCAATTGACCCGCTGGCCGCCGATCCGGACAAGGTTACTGCTCCATTGACTAAACAATTACTCTGGACGAGCCAGACGACGGGGGAGTTGTTGGCGTTGGGAAGGAAGGAAACGGTGACACCGTCTGGGATATTGACGGACGAGTATTTGTAAATCCCCGTCGGATGGTCAGTCATATCGATGACGACATTCGTCGTTGGATTGAACGCACCATCACTACCGTCACTCCCGCTGTTGCACTGAGCCCACGCACTCCCGCAGCAGACCAACGCAGACGCCGCGATCACGAACCCGAAGGGAGAGACTGATATCTTCATAGGGTTGATTCTCCATCTGCCTCGGAGTGTGCAAGGGGTAGGCGGTATTGTCAACCGGCACGCGTCCGGGGCAGTCCCGGCCAAGCCGCACGTCACCACTCACCATTCCGCGGTGCCGCCCAGAATCATCCCGCCACTCACTGGTGCAGCCATGACCGTTGGTCAACCCGGTCAGCATCGAGGGGCTTCCCGCACTCAATTTTGGCGGCGGCATTCAGTCGGAATCATGAAATGATCAAGTTTTTCAACGCGGAAACTTGCTACCGTTTTGCTACCGGTTGGCGACTTCATCCGAGTGGAAGCAAGTAGAACGGAAGAACGGAGGGAAAAGCCAATAAACAGGCTGTTCATTGGTGTTTTTGCGGGTTTCCAGCCGTTTTGACTGGTAGGAGCGCAGGGACTCGAACCCTGGACCCGCTGATTAAGAGTCAGCTGCT
>Ga0118677_10012923_pt1 | contig 12135 bp, 6 predicted proteins | sample AliMusrvi5mmetaG_FD_86154 | JGI IMG/M metagenome (GOLD analysis project Ga0118677, IMG submission 86154)
TGAAGAGACTTTACATGGGTTATAGAACGAACAATTTATTTTTTATTATTATATTTTTCTATTTATTTCATTCCTGCTCCTTTTCTCAAAACCTTCAGATTGGCGGCTCTTCGGATGCCTTGATCCCTGCCGGGGAATTCCAGATGGGTGATCATTTCGGATATGTCGACCCTAATCATCCGACTGACGAATTACCACTGCATCTGGTTAAGATTGATTCTTTCTATATGGCAAAAAATCTTGTCACCAATATGCAATTCCTTTCGTTTCTGAATTCTTATTTAGCCGATAGTCTGATTACTGTTATCAAAAACGTTGTATATAAAAAAGGCGGAAGTGATATTTATTATTACACTTATTCATTTGCTCCTACTTATAGCATTAGCTATACCGGCGGTACATTTGCGATAGTTGATTTTAGATCCAATCATCCTGTCGTTGGTGTTCAGTGGTACGGAGCAGCTGCTTATTGCAATTGGCTAAGTGTACAGAATGGATTAGAAAGCTGCTATAATCTTACAACCTGGGATTGCGACTTTTCAAGAAATGGTTACCGGCTTCCAACTGAAGCTGAATGGGAATATGCAGGAAGAGGCGGTCATACTAATCCATATTTTATTTTCCCAAACTCAAATACAATAGACACTACAGTTGCAAATCTGCCTTCTTCCGGAGATCCCTATGAAACTGGTTCATATCCTTATACTACTCCTGTCGGGTTCTATGATGGACAATTAAAATTGAAAACAGATTATAATTGGCCTGGTACTGCTATAAGTTATCAAACTGGTAATGGTGTTAACGGTTTTGGTCTTTATGATATGCAGGGGAATGTGTGGGAGCTAATCAATGACTGGTATGGACAAAACTATTATAGTATTAGCCCCTATAGCAATCCAACAGGTCCCGATAGTTCATTCAAAATGCCTGATGGGAGGCCTTGCCGGGGAATGCGCGGAGGTAATTGGTATAATGGCTCTGATACAACCGGAGTTAATGATGGCTATGCAAGAGTCTCCAATCGTGATCCGTCTTATTATAGAGGACCGCTGGATAAAGATCAAACATGGTGTGTCGTGGGATTCCGTGTAGCAAGATCCACCGGCGAAAATGTTTTACCAGTCGAACTGACCAGTTTTACTGCCCATACAAATAATAGTTCAGTTTTGCTGTCTTGGAAAACCGCTGCTGAATTAAATAGTTCTGAATTCCAAATTGAAAGGAAATCTGATAATTTAGATATTTGGAATTTGGTTGGGACAGTAAATGCCTGTGGGAATTGTAATTCAATTAGTAGTTATTCTTATTTAGATTCGGTTACAGCCGGCCGATATAAATATCGTTTGAAGTTAATAGATAATAACGGCTCGTTTAAATACAGCAGTATAATATCTACAAATATCTTGATACCTACATCAATTACTTTGCAGCAAAATTATCCTAATCCCTTCAACCCAGAAACTTCTATAAATTTTTCCATTTCTGCTTCAGGATATGTTACTTTAAAAGTATTTGATGTCCTGGGAAGGGAGGTTGTTACTCTGGTTGATGAATATAAACAACCAGGGTCATATACTTCGAAATTTTCTGTTTTGGGGACTATAAACCAGACTTTGTCATCTGGTATCTATTTTTTTCAATTGATACAGAATTCTATCGTTCTGACTAAAAAAGCAGTTTTAATAAAATAATTTCAGCTAAGGATTATTATGAAATATTATATTATACTTTCTCTGATCATTTGCTCAGCGATGCCAGTGTTTGGTTTTTCAGGGCAGATATCTACAAGTACCGATACACTACAATTTATAGCTAATGAACTACTTGGAAGACCGACTGCAAATTCTATCACTGTGAATGCATGCGCGAATCAAAATCTGGATGTGTATTATGAGTATGGTACAGATTCTCTTAATTATCTTTATCAAACTACTGTAAAAAGTTGTTTAGACAGTATTCCTTTTGTTTTTGTGTTAGGGAATTTAAATCCAAATACGCAATACTTTTATAGAATGAGATACCGTCTTACCGGGACTACAGAATTTTTAAGTCGGAATAGCCATACTTTTCATACTCAAAGGCCATCTGGCTCTGAATTCACTTTTGCAGTCGAAGCCGACCCTCATCTAGATACTAATTCTAATCCTGCTGTTTATACTTTGACGCTTCAAAACATTCTTTCAAAAAAGCCTGATTTCCTCCTGGACTTAGGCGATACCTTTATGTCTGAAAAACTTCCGGTAGTAAATCAAATAGAAATACTTAAGCGCCATCTTCTTTTGCGTTCATATTACGATATAACCTGCCATTCTGTCCCTCTCTTTCTTGTCTTGGGAAATCATGAGGGTGAGCTTGGTTGGCTTCTTGATTCTACAGCTAATAATCTTCCTGTGTGGGCCGCCAATACCCGCACTTTATATTATCCTAATCCTTTACCTGATTCATTTTATTCTGGAAATACAAAATCTGAATCTTTTGTAGGTCTTCGCCAAAACTACTATTCCTGGCAGTGGGGAGATGCTCTTTTTGTCGTTCTCGATCCTTATTGGTATACAAAGAAGAAACCAAATTGGGGATGGACTCTCGGAGTTGACCAATATAATTGGTTCAAAAATGTAATAACCGGGAGTCAGGCGAAATACAAATTTGTTTTCTGCCATCAATTAGTTGGCGGTGATAGTACCGACGGCCGGGGAGGTATCGAATTTGCTAATCTCTGGGAAATGGGCGGATATAACACCGATTCAACCTGGGGATTTGACACTTACAGACCTGGATGGGGAAAACCGATTCATACCTTAATGGTTGAGAATAATGCAACTATATTCTTTCATGGACATGATCATTTCTTCGGGAAACAGGATAAAGATGGTATCGTTTATCAGGAAGTTCCTCAACCTTCAGCACGAAGTTATACAAGTAATTCAGCTGCAGCTTATGGATACATTAATGGTGTTATTATTCCAAGCAGAGGTTACCTCTTAGTAACTGTTTCAGATACAGGTGTGGGAGTACAATATTTAAGGACATATCTTCCGGCCGAAGAAAATGCACAAAGACATAATGGAGATATTAGCTATTCATATTCAATTATTAATGGAGTTTTACCAGTCGGATTAAAACAATTTTCTGCAATCACAAGCAAAAGAAATGTTGTTCTGAATTGGTCAACAAAATCTGAATACAATATGAATTCATTCAATATTGAGAGGAGTTTAGTGTCCTCAAATATTTGGGTTGAAATAGGAAAAGTAATTGCATCTGGGACAAGCAACTCAGACAGAGCATATAATTTTATTGACCAGAGTCTGAATTCTGGAAAATATAACTATAGATTAAAAATGCTTAATAATGATGGTTCTTCAACTTTCAGCAATGTTATTTCTACTGAAGTCGAAACTCCCTCTGAATTCAAATTAGAACAAAATTATCCTAATCCTTTTAATCCCTCGACTAATATAATTTACGATCTACCGGTTGAAAGCAAGGTATTAATTAAAATATATAATTCAGCAGGTGGATTGGTAACTACATTGGTGGACAAAGTGCAACCAGCAGGGTATCAGTCAGCATCCTGGAATGCACATGGAATTTCTTCGGGTGTTTATTTTTATACTTTTAATGCTATTGCAGAAAAAAGTTCAGAATCGTATAAAAATAACGGAAAAATGATATTACTGAAATAATTCTGTATTATTAAATGTTTAGAACCTACATATGAACGTCGATAGCGTTTCTATTATTTTTGCTTGAAATATTTTATATTCATTTTAATATTTTGTAAATAGTATTTATTAAGGAGAGTCTATGCAGCGTATCTTCCCGTTCATTTTTACCTTCAGTTTGATTATTGTTTTCTCACCATTCATTTCAGGACAAATCACCCAGGAAGAGCTCAAGGGGATTTATGATTCCAGCAGCTCTGCAGTTAAAGAAGGTAATTTTGAAAAAATACTCCTATACAGCAGTGAAAACAGTAGAAACGATATTATTTCAAATTCTAAAACTAAAGAGGAAAAAGAGGACCTGCTTAAAATTGGGAAAATGCAAATTCCGGAATCATACGAAATTCTTCATATGCAGATAGGCAGGGACAGCCTGACAGCAATTCTACAGACAATTATGCAGTTCGACGCTAATAAGGAATATGGAAGGGAAAGAGCCCGCCTTGAATGTGAGATTCATTTTAAAAAAGAGAATGGGAAGTGGAAATTGGATTCGATATTATACCTTGCCGATCCAGATCAAATTAAACGTCCAGATGATTTAACATATAATCCAGGTGATGCTGATATGGAAAAAGAGAGCGAAATAGGAGGAAGAATTATAAGTATCGATTTCAAAAAAGACTATTCAGTTGTAATTTTAAGAGTCATAGATGAAGAGGACGCAGTATTCCTTCCTTCTAAAGATAAATTGGAAGTTTTGGGCATCTCATTAGATGATTTAATCCCCTGGAATATATTTGAGTTTAATGGTCACCCGCATAAAACAGATAAACTAAAATTCTTTGCGGTAAATGGTAATTTGGTAAATAATTAAATTAACAGTTTATTGGAATTTTTGTCGATTCCAGATTATAGCAATCTTTTTTGTTAAATTTACTATAGAATAGATTCTTTATTATTTACTATAATGCTATAATGCGATATTTGCTCATTTTATCCGTCTTCATATTTATTCCGCTTAATTTCACTTTACCCCAGGAAGATGTTAAAGATAGTCTTAAATATGAAATTCAGGAAGTAACAATTCTAGGAACACGTACTCAGGAGAAAATAATTGATGTTCCTTATTCGGTATTCAGAGTTGACAAGGAGGATCTGGTTTACGGAAGAAAGGTTTCAGCGAAAGATGTATTAGCCGATGTACCGGGATTATTTCTGCAGTCCCGTTATGGAAACCATGATCTAAGAATATCCCTTCGTGGATTTGGGACACGTTCAAATTCAGGGATAAGGGGCATTAGAATATTGCAGGACGGAATACCGGAATCCGAACCTGACGGCGAATCTGTAATTGATGCGGTTGACTTTACCGGATTAGGGGGCGTAGAAGTTGTTAAAGGGAACCTTTCTTCTCTTTATGCCAATGCACCCGGAGGGATAATTAACTTTATCTCAAATCTTTACTTCCCGGAGAATTTTATTTCATATAACAGCCAGATTGGTAATTTCGGTTATACCCTCAACGGATTAAAACTTGGAATTAAAAATGCGAACAACAGAATATTTGTTTCATATAATTATTCTGGATTAAGCGGATTCAGAGAGCATAGTAATGAATACGAACATTTGCTGAATGCCGTATATGAAAGTTATTTAGAAAAAGCTACTCTTACCATCTCCGGAAATTATGTCGATGGTATAAATAAACTTCCCGGTTCACTTACTTCGCAGGAATTTTATGCTAATGCAGATCAGGCTGATCCAAGCGCATTGACATTTGATTACAGGCGGGTAACCAAAAAAGGAAGAATCGGATTGAAGTATAAAATGATACTTGATGACGCTGACCAAAATGAATTTGAAATTACAGGATATGGTTCATTAAAAGAGCTTGAAAAAACTGATAACCTTTATTATAATACCTCTACTAGATATTCCTTAGGAACATTTGTAAGGTTTTCAAACAGAAGTGAAATATTTAATAGAATGAATATTATTACTGCGGGGATGGATTATGCATATCAGTCAGGCCCGGTAAATGATTTTGATAACATTTCGGGACAGAAGGGGATTTCCATTCTAACCGAATACACTGAAAGCTTGAGCAACATCGGTTTTTATATACAGGATCATTTTAATATACTACCTGATAAATTTGATATGTTTCTATCGGGGCGTTATGATAATAATGTTTTTTCAAAGGACATATTTATCCCTTACGGTTTCACGGACACATCAAGAGTATTCGGTAAGTTTGCTCCTAAAGCAGCCTTTAATTATAAACTTACTCCTAATGTTGCAATATTTACTTCGTATGGCATCGGTTATGATTTTCCGGCATTGTCCGAAATGGAGAATTCCCCGCTGACTTCAAATATTAAGTATTCGGTTAACCCGGATCTTAATGTTGAGAAATCTCAGAACTTTGAATTTGGATTGAAAGGGAACATTATAAATGAAGGGGTTGAGTTCATGCGAATGGTCAATTTCGATATAGCCTTCTTTGATTATGAAATCTACGACGAGATAGTCCCATTTATAATTAACCAGCAGACTTATTTCAGGAATGCAGCCAAAACCAACCGGCTTGGAATAGAATCGAGTTTTAAACTTCAGCTTATTGATAATCTTGAAGCGACAGTAAATTATATTTATACAAGATTCAGATATGACAGTTACAAAGCCTTGTTGTATAATCCGGGTGGTGATACCACAGAAAATTTTTCCGGTAACTATGTACCTTCTGTACCAAGAGGAGTAGTTAATCTAATCCTGAATTATGAGTTTGAAATATCTGATCGTCTGTCTGGACTACTGCAGTGGGACTGCGATTATGTCTCATCTTTATTCGTAGGTGATAATAACGCTCAAAAATCTTCTCCTTACTTTACTGGAAATATGATGGTTGGTCTTAACTTTTCAACTAATTATTTCAATGCAATTTTCTATATTGGTGCAGGTAATATCTTTGATAAGAAGTATGCCGGTTTTATAAATATAAATGCATATGACGGCAGATATTATGAGACAGGCGAACCAAGGAACTATTATTCTGGTATTAATTTAAGTTATAAGTTATAAATATTTGTATGAAGTTTGCCTTACTGCTGTTAACAATTTTAAATATTAATTGGGGAATCAGTTTTGGCCAGCAGAACTTCCGTATATTTCCCAGTAGTGTAACTCAGACAGAACCAGTAATCAGTATTTCTCCTCATAATCCTGATTTCCTTTTTGTGAGCGCTAAAACTATTAATATAACTACAGATATAAATAATGAGGGGGTTTATATATCGACTGACAGGGGATTTACCTGGACAGGTTCAGATGGAGTAAGCGGCCAAAATTCAGCTTACCAGGGAGGGAGCCCGCAGGTAGTAATAGATGCTAACAACCGTTTGATAATAACCCATCTCGGGGGAATATTTCCCGGATTATACAGTCACTACTCGAATGACTCGGGAAAGACGTGGTCAAACTCAGTTACAATAACTTCACTTCAGGCTGCAGATATACAAACAGGTGCACTTACAATTGATAATTCACAAACTAGTGCTTACAAAGGGAAAATCTACAGTTCATGGGGGAATAGTTTATCTCCATATTCAATCTCATTTTCATCATCTATTAACAGCGCCGTAAATTGGTCGCCAGTACAACCAATAAATACCAACCCGGTATTAAGGAGTTCAGGCGGGTTTATAAGGACAAACAACGCCGGAGTTGTCTATGCGTGCTGGGCTGGTGTTTTAGATAATTCTCCATTTAATGAAAAACAAGTTGGATTTGCATCTTCAACAGATGGGGGAACAAATTGGAACTATAACCAAAATATATTTAACATCAATGGAATATTTGGAACACTCCCGTCAAAGAACGGAATACTGGTAAATGGGTATCCGCAGCTTGCAATAGATAATTCTTCGGGATCGAGGAGCGGATGGATATATATAGTGACAACAGAAATTAATAACCTTCCTGCTGGTACAGACCCGGATATAATACTTCACTATTCATCGGATGGCGGGAATACCTGGTCCAATGGAATAAGGGTAAATCAGGACCCGGTTAATGACGGTAAAATTCAATATTTTCCTGCACTTGATGTTGATAGTTTGGGAAATGTAAATATTCTTTTCTATGATGACAGGAATACTGCTTCTGATTCGGCAGAAGTATGGCTTGCAAGATCATCCGATGGGGGAATTAGCTGGAAAGAACAGGTAGTTTCAGACCACCGGATTGAACCCAAACCAATTCCAGGGGGTAGATCCGGTTACCAGGGGGATCATATAGCATTAAAATCTTCCGGCGATAATTTATTTGCGTTGTGGATGGATGACTACTCGGGTCTTTACCAGGTATGGATGAAGATAATTGATCTGAATATTTTAAGTGTTAAAGAAAGCGGTGCAATGATTTCTGGTTTTGATCTGCAGCAGAACTATCCCAATCCATTTAATCCAAGCACATTGATCAAATATTCGCTTCCAGTTAAAGGATTTGTTAACCTCGCTGTCTTTAATCTGTTAGGAGAAAAAGTCGTTGTTCTTGCAAATGAATATCACGATGCGGGAGATTTTGAGGTTAATTTCAATGCAAAGAACCTTCCTTCAGGAGTATATATATATCAATTGTGTTCGGCTAATTACACTACTCAAAAAAAGATGATGTTCCTAAAGTAAAGTTTTTTAAGGTTACTAAAATAATTATGATTATATGATATTGTGCGAAATCTATGAGTTTTTATTTGAGACCGTTATCTCTTTTCTATAATATCAGTTATAAACTAATGGAGTAAATCATGAGTAAAAAGTTACAAAATATTTGTTTGTTTGCTGTTGTGTGCCTCATCACGGCAAGCACAAATTTGTTTGCTACTGCTTCGGGCGTTACCGGAAGAACACTTCGGGATGCTACTAGTGGGTGTTCATGCCACTCAAGTTCTGCCAGTACGGCAACAACAGTTGCTATTGCCGGACCCACAACCCTGGTTGCTGGGAAAACCGGCTCTTATACTGTTACTGTAACACGTTCCGGAACCTTTAACTCAGGAGTTGATATTGCGGCTTCTGCCGGCTCATTAGCACCGGTTAGTTCCTTTCTAAAGTTATCAGGTAATGAACTTGTACATAGCAAAAACAGTTCTGCAACAGGTTCTTTGGTTTACAATTTTACGTATACTGCGCCAGCGGCTGCCGGCACTGTCACATTATATGCTACGGGAGCCGGAAGTTCAAGCAGTACCCCAGCCTGGAATTTCGCTCCAAACTTTAGCGTCACGGTAAGTGCCGACTCAACTATTGATACAACAAAAACCGACCCAAATCTCTTATGGGCAGAAAACTTTGACTATCCTGCCGGTGATTCGCTCAATGGAATTCATGGCAGCTGGGCTTCTCACAGCGCGACAGGTCAATTCCCTCCAAGTATTGTAAGCCCAGGCTTAACATATGCAGGCTACCCTGGTTCGGGAGTAGGTAATGCCGTTAGATTGATTGCTCAAGGTGAAGATATTAATAAAAAAGTGATTACTGCGGCTGATTCAATTATTAGCGGCTCGGCATATTTGTCTTTCATGGTACGGGTTGATTCCGCCAAAACGGCTGGTGATATCTTTATGCATCTCGGGCAATATACATTCTATAGCACATCGGCTCAACGTTGCCGTATTTATGCAAAAGCCGCATCAACAGGAAGCAATAATATTGCGTTTGGTATTTTTAAGGGCAGCAGTACAACGGCTGTAAACCCAGTGTATTCAGATACGGTTTATACAATCGGGACAACGTATTTAATTGTAGTGAAATATACTGTCGTTGCCGGAGGATCCACGGCAACTGGTTGGAATGATTATTGCGATATGTGGGTTAATCCTGCACTTAGTGGCGCTGAGCCGGCACCAATGTTAACCGATTCCTCGTATACAGTTTCTGATTTAAATAGTGTCGGAAGCGTTTGTTTGCGTCAGGGTGCATGGGCGAGTTCACCGAGCGTTGTAATTGACGGAATTCGACTTGCTAAAGCCTGGACCTCGTTAGGAACAATAACCGACGTTAAAGAATCACAAGTATCAAAGGTAACTTCTTTCGTAGTGAATCAGAATTATCCAAATCCCTTTAACCCAAGCACTAAGATATCATATAGCCTTATTCGATCAGGCAGCGTAAAAATTACAGTTTATGATATACTTGGAAGGGCTATTCAAACCCTTCGCAATGGTCTGGAAAATAGTGGTCAACATGAAGTTGTTTGGAATGCAAGATCCTCTAATGGCAGCGTCTTACCATCGGGTATATATTTCTGCCGCGTTCAAAGCGGAAGTGAAAGTAAAGTTATTAAAATGTTGTTAAATAAGTAGCAACGAATTTGATGAACCTGCCGATGTATTTGCCCAAAAACTGTAAATAGGGCAATAAATACAGAATGTGGAGTAAGACATCGGCAGGCATTCATCTTTGTGGAATCTATGTGAAATTAACCGGCACAGTGAAAACAACTTTGCCGGGAAAGCTTATTAATTAAAAACTCTGTTTAATTAAAACTTGGCGCGACAGTTTTAATTACAGAAAGGATGAAAATAGTGAGATCATTTAAAGATATAGTTTTATATGCAAAAATATTGTTGCTTGTGGTCGTGCTATATGGTAGCAGCAGTGCACAATCATTAACATACTATGTTAGTTCATCAGGCGGCAATGATAAGAATGATGGACTTTCTACGGCTACAGCATGGGCAACATTAACAAAAGTGAATGCCACTACTTTTCAGCCCGGAGATAAAATTCTTTTTAAATCCGGAGATTCGTGGAAAGGACAGCTAATTCCAAAAGGATCGGGGACTGATATTAATCCGATTAAGGTTGATATGTATGGAGGACTTACAAAACCTTTCATTGATGGTAATGGTGTAATAGGGCAAGGAGCTGTCTATCTTTACAATATCGATTGCTGGGAAGTTAGTAATTTGGAAATTATGAATGACGCTAATGATTCGGGTGCGGAACGACGTGGAGTTCTGGTTGAAGCCTCAAATTATGGTACTATGCATCATATCTATCTTAAAAATTTGTATATACACAATGTTTGGGGAATCTATTCAACAGATGATGGCAATTTAACAGCCAAAAGGTGCGCGGGAATTGGAGTTCAAACAAAGGACGATAGCAAAACAGCAACGCGTTTTGATGATGTTTGGATTGACGGATGTACCATTGATACTATCCAGGAAATAGGCATTTATACAGACAATGTTATCAGTCGAAGTGATTATCCAAATTCTACAGCGTGGATGGCACGCAGATTTACAAATTTCAGAATTACCAACAACTCTATCAGCAACCTTGCAAAAAACGGCATTATATTGCGTCTTTTGGATGGTGGTCTGGTTGAGCATAATGTTCTCACGAAAACCTCTATACTTGCCACGGGGAACACAATCTTTACCGCCTCATGTGATAGTACGGTATTCCAATACAATGAAGGTTCATACAATTACGCCGGTGGAACCGGTTCGCGTGACGGATGTTTGTATGATGCTGACCTGAGAAGCATGAATATCGTTTTTCAATATAGTTATAGCCATAACAACAGACATGGACTTTTCTGGAATTGTACAGTTCAGTCGGATTCCAATATTATCTGCCGTTATAATATCAGTCAGAATGATCAGGGTATTATTTTCTGTCTGAATTACCCCGTGACTTCGATGTACGTATATAACAATACAGTGTATAGTGATTCTACAGTGTCTCCGATTATCATTTCGGAGAGAAACGTCGGCTCAGGCACGAGAACATATTATTTTTATAATAATATCATTTATAATATGAGCAATTCCGCAACGTATGATATGGGCGCTTCAGGATATACAAGAATATTTAATTCAAATGTCTTTTTCGGCAATCATCCTGCAAATGAACCGGCTGACTCTAACAAGACTATTGCAAATCCCTTGTTGGTGAGTCCGGGTTCCGCCACCAATGGTTTGGCTTCATTGGGTGGATATAAATTGAAGCCGGGTTCGCCATGTATCAACTCAGGAGTGAGACTTTTTAATCATCCCAACCTTGATTTTTGGAGTAATCCGATTCCTTCTGGTTCGTTGGTTGATAGAGGCGCTTCTGAATATATGTTAACAACGGGGTTGCTGAATAAAAGCGATTTGCAGGACCGCAATTTCGGATTGTCCCAAAACTATCCCAATCCGTTTAACCCATCCACGAAAATATCCTACACGCTTAACCAGGATACAGATATTATGCTGAGGATATTCAATATTCAAGGGAATTGCGTCAAAACTCTCAAAAAAGGATTTGAACCTTCAGGCAATCATTCACTTGATTGGAACGGCAAAGATGATATTGGTAATCAAGTAACATCAGGCATTTACTTTGCGCGATTAGAATCCGCTAATACTAACTCAATTATTAAAATGGTGCTTGTAAGATAATTAAGGCTTTTATGA
>Ga0118677_10012925_pt1 | contig 12135 bp, 12 predicted proteins | sample AliMusrvi5mmetaG_FD_86154 | JGI IMG/M metagenome (GOLD analysis project Ga0118677, IMG submission 86154)
CATTTAAATGTCGTATTACTTAAAAGAATATTCAATCACATAATAGCACATAGTTACATAGATTAGCCTCGCTGACCGTTGGTTCACATAGTTTTAAAATTATGTTTTCTGGAAAATAAAGCTTGATGTTAAGTAGACATAGTCCAGATAGTTGTCGGGACAAATTGTTTTCTGAAATAATTCGAGCATTGCTATGTTTTCTATGTATTCTTCTTTAAAAAACTATGTGCAACTATCTTACTATGTGAATTCTATGTGCTTGATTAACTACGACATTATATAATTCTTACTACCTAAGAGCATTTTAAATAAATAATTATCAGACAACTAACGAATTTATAAAAAAATATAACAATAAAAGATTGTCAATTCAAATTAAAGCAGTACTTTTGCAGTCACAAAATATCGCGGAGTGGAGCAGTGGTAGCTCGTTGGGCTCATAACCCAAAGGTCGTTCGTTCGAGTCGGGCCTCCGCAACTATAAAACAGTCTGTTTCGTCTTGAAACAGACTGTTTTTGTTTAAATTACCTTCTATCTAAGTACTGCGTACCTGTTTTTTTATGTTTGTAATAAAAAAAACGTTATATTTGCACCTCTTAAAAAAAAAGAAATAATTAATGTCTTATTTTAAATAAAATTTCCATGCAAAACAAAGGACTTGTCAGACTTTTTGCAATAGCACTAGCATTAGTGTGTATATTTTATCTTTCGTTTAGTATTGTAACAAGCCATTACAGCAAAGTGGCTAAAGAATACGCCAAAGGAGATAAAATGAAAGAGTACAACTATTTGGACTCTATCGGCAGCGAAAAAGTATGGTTGAATTACACACTTAAAGAGTGTCGCGAAAAAGAAATTAACCTTGGTCTCGACTTAAAGGGGGGTATGAACGTAACACTTGAAGTATCGGTTGCCGATATTATCCGTTCGTTATCTGATTTCAATCAAAATCCAACTTTCAATCAGGCTGTTAACAACGCTATTGAACTTCAAAAAACAAACAGCCAGAAAGAATTTGTTGATTTGTTTGTTCAGTCTTACACAAAATTAGATCCTCAAGCTAAGTTGGCAACTATCTTCAGTACTTTTGAACTGAAAGATAAAATCTCCTTGACAACTTCGAATGCTGATGTTATAAAAGTATTGAAAGTTGAAGTAGAAGGTGCAATCAGCAATTCATTCAACGTGCTACGTCAACGTATCGACCGTTTCGGTGTTGTTCAGCCAAACATTCAGAAATTAGGCAATGGCCGTATTTTGATTGAACTTCCGGGTATTAAAGAACCAGAACGTGTACGTAAATTGCTTCAGGGATCTGCAAACCTTGAATTCTGGGAAACTTATGATTTCAGCGAAATTTACACCAACATTGTAGAAGCCAACAAAGTATTGGCTGCCTTGCAAGCTGCCGGTGGTAAAGCTGTTGTTGCCGATACTACGACAGCTGTAAAAACTACTGCTCCAAAAACCCCAGCCGTTTCGGGCGTTGATAGCCTGAAAGCTGCGTTAGGAAAGAAAGCTTCAGCAGCAACCGACTCAACCAAAATGATAGAGAAAAGTCGGAAAGAAAATCCATTATTTGCCGTACTTCAACCAAATATAAGCGGCGGACAAGTTGGTCGTGGTCCAATCATTGGCATGGCTCTTGGAAAAGACACTGCTGCGGTTAATGCTTATCTGGCAACTAAACAAGTGCGTGAAGTTTTACCACGTGACTTGGGTCTTCGTTGGACAGTAAAACCATTGAGCGCAAAAAGTGAAATATTCCAATTGATTGCTATTAAAATTACCAACCGTGATGGACGTGCTCCACTTGGAGGTGATGTAATTACCGATGCCCGTGCCGACTTTGCACAAACTTCGGCTTATGCCAATGTAAGTATGAGCATGAATCAGGAAGGTGCAAAAACCTGGGCTCGTATGACTAAAGATAATATTGGAAAATCTATCGCTATTGCTTTGGACGGATATATTTATTCATTCCCAACAGTAAATACTGTAATTGAAGGTGGTAACTCACAAATTACAGGTAACTTCACTGTGGAGGAAGCAAAGGATTTGGCGAACACATTGAAATCAGGTAAAATGCCTGCTCCTGCACGTATTGTACAAGAAAACATTGTAGGACCAACCTTAGGAAAAGAAGCGATTCATAATGGATTAATTTCATTTATCATTGCCTTTATCCTCGTGTTACTTTACATGATTCTCTATTACGGAATAGTTCCTGGACTTATTGCCGATATAGCGTTGCTTATCAACGTATTCTTCCTGTTTGGTGTATTGGCGTCATTTGGTGCGGTTCTTACTTTACCCGGCATTGCAGGTATTGTATTGACATTGGGTATGGCCGTGGATGCAAACGTGCTTATGTATGAGCGTATCCGAGAGGAGATGAATAAAGGTAAAAATATGCGTAAAGCAATCGATGATGGTATTGGTCATGCACTTTCTGCCATTATTGACTCAAACGTAACAACAATTATTACCGGAGTAATTCTAGCTTATTTTGGAACAGGACCTATCAAAGGTTTTGCGGTAACAGAAATTATCGGTGTAATAACATCATTCTTTACAGCTGTATTCTTAACCCGTTACATGTTGTATATGTATGCTGATCACAAAAGCACAAAAGAAATATCATTTATTACCGGTGTTACTAAAAACTGGTTTAAGGATACTAAGATTGACTTTATGGGACTTCGTAAATGGTTCTATGGTCTTTCGATTGCAATGATGTTAATCAGCTGTATTTCATTTGCTACTCGCGGATTTAGTTTGGGTATAGACTTCTCGGGCGGACGTAACTATGTTGTGGCTTTTGATCAGGCTGTAAGTACAGATAAAGTTCGTAAAATGCTAGATAATGCATTTGAAGGTGATATGCCACAGGTAATTACTATTGGTTCTGATAATCAGGTTCGTATTGCTACAAAGTACAAGATTAATGACAACTCACCAACTATTGATAACGAAATTGAAGGTAAACTTTACGACAACTTAAAACCTTTGCTTAAGAGTTCAATTACAAAAGAACAATTTATCAAGGAAAATATCAAGAGTTCTCAAAAAGTGGGACCAACGGTGGCCGATGATATTAAACGTTCAGCTATTTGGGCGGTAATACTTGCTATTTTCGGTATTGGTTTGTATATCTTTATCCGATTCAAAGAGTGGGGTTACGCCTTAGGAGCTATTGTATCATTAGCGCACGATGCTATTATCACGTTGGGATTATTCTCGTTGTTCTATGGATTCCTGCCGTTCTCGATGGAAATTGACCAAGCGTTTATTGCGGCTATTCTGACGGTAATCGGATATTCGGTTCACGATACTGTAATTAACTACGATCGTATCCGTGAAAACGTATTGCTATTCCCTAAACGAGATAGAATATCTCTGATCAACCTATCGGTAAACGAAATGTTGGGACGAACATTCAGTACTACAGCAACCGTAATCCTTACGTTACTTTCGATGTTTATTTTCGGTGGTGAAACAATCCGTGGATTTATCTTTGCCATGTTGTTTGGTATTTTTATTGGAACATATTCTTCAGTATTTATCGCTTCTCCAATTACAGTAGAAATGGAAAAACTGATTAGTATGGCCAGAGCTAAAAAAGCAAATAAAAAACTTGCTGAATCAAAAAAATAATTCATTGAATTACGTTTTATAAAAGCCGAAAAAGCCTTGCAGATTAAATTCAGCAAGGCTTTTTTGTATTTTTGAATATTTTGCAATTCAATACGAATTGTTATATTTGCAAATATTATGGAAAGCATAGCTTTCATAATCTAATAATTATATGGTTAAAAAAATTATACCAATTTTCAAAGTTATTATCTTAGTTGTGTTTTGTCTTGTAGTGTTAAATATTATTTATTCGATAATGTCAACTCATACATCAGACTTTGTTACTTGGAAGCAATATATGTTTTTTTTCAAAGATTCAATAAAACAGGATATTGATTCGATTAATAGTAGCGATGTTAAGGATCGAGATATTTGTAATTACTTCCATTACGTTCCTAATAGCGCAGGTAAGGATTTTAGTGATGTGTATATGACTCATCGTCAGGATTACTCAATTTACAATATCGTTATTTGGGAATTTAAAGACTTATCAAAAATTAGGTTGGATGATATTGCTATTAATCCAGATGTTAATTTGGATAGCATCCAACTAGAAAAAGGCGAAATCCTAAATTCTAAATCTGATATACAAACATCAATCATTCGAGGATATTCATTTAAGAACATGGGTGTAAACTTGAATACAAGGTCAACACTACAAAAAGAGATAACAGGAATTAATTATAAAGGTTTTTATGGTATTGTAAGTAAAATGTCTTTGATAAATGAAGATGGAAAAACGCAGATATTTTTTAATTTTTTTCCAGAGCAACAAACTCTATTGCTTTTCTATAAAGGTCATCAAAGTTTCTTTTTGATTATCATTAATTGCAATAAGCCTTTTGATGAAAGTATTATTAAAATATTAAATCTTAATTAGGTTCAGGTAGTAAACCAATTAATACAAATCATTCTTCTTATACTTATCGATGATATTTTCAATCGTCGAATCTTCTCGTTCTTTGTGGAATTCTGATTTCAGGTCGGTTCCGAAGAGTTTCCCCACGCCATACCAGAACGAAGCTGAGAAGCCGCCCCTATATTCTTTAATAATATCGTAGCCGGTCTTGTTGGTCTCGCGGGCAATAAGCTTTAGTAGCAAGCGACCCTGTGAAGTTGTCATGGTTCGCACTGCAGATTCGTATTCCTTGAACAGCATCTGCTCAGTTTCTTTAATCAGCTTTTTCTTATCAGCCTCATTGGTTATAGTGCCCAGTTGCTTGTTCAGGTTCTCTAAGATTTCGCGGGTTTTAAGGGCGTAAGGATAGACTTTTTTGAAGTTACGAATGTTCTTGTAGTTTTGCTGATAAAACTTGAATTTAGCGCGTTCTTTTTGGTAGTGTTGATTATTGGAATCCAACTTGTTGGTAGTTTTCTGCAATTGGGTAATCTGAGCCATAATCTCGGAGTCCTTTTCAGCCAGTTTAATCGAGTCTTTTTTCTGCAACAGAACAACTTCGGGTTTAGGTGTAATAAGGGTATCGGGATTAGCAAGAGCTTGTTCTTCCTGTTCTTCAACGGTGCGTTCAGGTTCAGCTTGCTGAGGTTTCAGTACGCCTTTTTCTTTGGATATGCTTTCGGAAGCTTTATCTTCTTTTTCGGCAAAGGCATCTTTTCCGGGAGGCGAAATGGAAATATCTTCGGGCTTGATATCTTCCATTTGAAGTTCGAGATTTTCAATGTCTTCGTCGGATAAACTAGACGATTGTTCTCCAGAAAATTCGATATTAAGCACCAAAAGCAGCAATAAATGTATAAGTACTGTACCAATTGCTGCAAAAAAATGGCTTTTCGATTTTTTAAGAGAAATCATTGTATTACCAGCTTCAAACTGTCATTATTCATGTTCAACGAACGGATTGAACAGGAATCATGCTGTAGGTTAATTTGATTTTACGTATTGATTCATTAAACTATTCTTTTCGTGTAGCCAAAATCATTTTTACATTGAGTTTATTGCCAATTTCCAGCACGTTGACCAATTGCTGTATTGCCAGCGTGTTGTCGCAACGTAACACAACAAATGCTTCTTTATCCTTGCTTGTTTCTTTGGCCAAAACGTTTTGAAGTTGGTCAAAAGGAACTTGTTTGTTATTGACAAAATATTGCAATTCTTTATTTATCGAAAGCAGAATTTCTTTTTTATGAATGGACTGCGTATTTTTAGCACTTGGTAGGTTGAGCTTGATAACATTCGGACTCAACAGCGTAGAAATAATGATGAAGAACAACATTAAGAAGAACATAATGTCGTTCATGGCAGATGTAAACACCTCTGCTGTGGGTTTATTTTTTTTCTGTAGATTCATCTCTGATTATTCTTAAATGGTCATCTGTAATTCATCCAGCTTCACGGAACTCATTTTATTTATTTGGTTCCTGCAAAAAGTCGATAAAATTCATCGCGTTACGTTCCATCTTGTTAACAGCTTTAGCCACTTTAATATTCAACCAGTTGTAGAAAATATAGGCTAAAATACCTACAATAAGTCCCGAAGCACTCGAAACCATTTTCACATAAAGTCCCGCTGAAACGGCACCAATACTTACGTCGCTGGTTTGTGAAATATCGAAGAAGATTTTAATTACCCCCAAAATAGTACCCAAAAACCCGAACATAGGAGCAATACCGGCAATAACTGCCAGAATAGGAAGACCTCTTTCCAACTCGTACACCTCAAATTTACCTACAATTTCGATTGATTCTTCAATTTCCTTGATGGGACGGCCAATACGTTTGATTCCTTTTTCCACCATGCGGGCAATAGGCAGGCTGGTTTTTGAACACAATGCCAACGCTTTATCAATTTTGTCGGACTCAATCATCGATTGAATATCATGCATAAAATTTCCTTCGCTAGCCGAAGCGTTTCGGATGGTAATATACCGTTCGATAAAGATATAAATAGCTACTGCAAAAAGAATTCCGATTGGAATCATGATGAGACCCCCTTTTTGGATAATATCCCAAAGTGAAACTGCGGCTGGTTGCGAAACAACAGGAATAGAGTTAACAGCTGAACGAACGGTATCAGCTATTGGGGTGGCTTGTAGAATGAGTGAAAGCATCATTTTTATACTTGTTTTATTTAAAGATATTTTTTAATAACGAATACTTGCGTAGTTTATTTTAAACCGCTATAACGAATTGATTTGGAAATGCATACAAAAGTAAGTATTTTAATCAATTAATGGATTTTTTTGAGGAAGAAACAATCTGGATTTATATATTTTTTTGAAAGAAACGAAGCAATGATAATTGGGATTTAGTTATCAATGATCTTTCTAAAAATTCTACGGAACTGAATTTTTAGAATCCAATTAAGAAACAGCAACCCCAATCAAACTTCCAATTCCAAAGGTAATTGCTGCTGCAATGAGCCCAAAAATAACTTGTCGGAAGCCTGAATACCAGAGATTTTTTCCGGTAAACAAGGTAATGGCTCCACCAATGAGGAATAAACCGCAAGCACTGAAAATTATACTGAGTACAATGGCATGAAAGCCTGTTGTGAAAATAAATGGCGCTAGCGGAATTATTGCTCCAATAGCAAATAAAAAGAAAGAATATGAAGCCGCTTCTATGGCTGAGCCCTGAAGTTCTTCGGCATTGATTCCAAGTTCTTCTTTCACAAGTACAGCGTGCGCACGGGTTTTGTCTTTCATAATTTCGGCAGCCATGGTATGTGCCTGAATCTCCGGAATACCTTTGGCAATATATATCAGGGCCAATTCGCGTTGTTCACCTTCGGGATTTGTTTCCAATTCGTCCATTTCTATAGCCATTTGATTTTCGGACAATTCTTGCGAACTCTTTACCGAAATCCATTCGCCTAAAGCCATGGACAATGCTCCGGCCAATAAACCTGCGATTCCGGTCAGTAAAACACTTTGACCGCCGCCGGTAGCTCCGGCAATACCCATTACCAAACTGAAATTGGAAACCAATCCGTCGTTTCCGCCTAATACTGCAGCGCGAATAGCATTTCCGCCCACCGAGCGATGGCGTTTTTCGAATTTTGCATGTTGGGCACCACTGATATTTATATCATTTTCCAGAATCGACCACAGAATTTTTACGTGATTTGTTTCTGCGCCGGTTATCTCCAGTTTATTTTTCTCTTTGGTTTTGATAATGGCTTTTGACAGGCTCTTTTCGGTATCCATCAATGCTCCCAACACATAGTCGTAGCTAAATATTTTCCCTATCAAATTCATCGTTTTGGCTCGCCACGAAGGTGTTATAAGATTTTCGAGCGATATATTTTCCCTTTTGGCAAAAGCTTCGGCATGACTTTGTTCTATTTCGCCCATCTGACGAAATACATTGGCTATGGCTTCGTCCGATTCATTTTCGGCTAATTTCCGGTACAAATAGCAAGCATCAATTTCTGTCTGTAGGCTTCTGTTTTTCATGGCTAATAAGTATTATTTTTAATGTCTTAGGATGTCCTTTTATATGCAGGTTCAAAATTATGAAAAAAATCAATGCATTGTATATTAAAAAACGAGTCCGGTGCTAAAAGCTCAGAACTCGTTGTATATAATGTTTGTAAACTTTCTCCCTCGCCGCCACAAACTTAACTTAATGACATTGTCCGCCAACTTTACTCATTAAATTAATGATATATCCAGCTCGACGGGGTCTTTCACACTGCTCGAAAGTCTTTGTATTGGCGTTAGTTTTTTTATTTTTCATACTCTCCGTATTCACAACCACCCAGACATCCCTCTAATTCATCAATAAGGATAAGTTCTTTGTTTTGTTTCCTAAAGAATTTAACAGTACCTTCGGCATGTCCGCCATTCCATAATTTATTGTGATTTTTTTCACCTCGGGGAGATTCATAATTAACCAATAACAATTTTGATTTTTCACATTTAAAATGGACTTCAATTTTATATTTCCGGTTATATGAAATTACATCCCAATAGAAGTATTTTTCATCTTCATGAGTGCTGAAATCCTGGTGCGACCTCTTCCAAAATTTTGAAAAATTGAATTCAATAAATTCCCCTTTATAATAGAAGGCTGTTAAAATCCGACGTTGCAAGGAAATTCCAAATACTATCGGACAACCTCCTCCCAAATCTAAACTGGCATCAACGTCAGTGTTGGTTAACTTTGATCGGAAGTTATTACAATTTAACCATATCCATGGATTGGTATAATCTTCCCCCCAATTTTTATCTTGGTATCCATAAGATGTTTCAGGATGAACCCAATACTTTTCATTGTTGAAAATCACTTCTCCTTTTAAATTGCATTTCATACCTTCAACATGCCAATACATGTGAAACGCTCCAAATAGATTCAATAATTTGGAGCTACCAAATCCGACATCGAATTTCACTTTTTTCTCAATCGTTAAATCCCACTGCATTGAACCTGCATCACTCATTCGCTCTGGGTAAGAATCGCGTTCTTGTTCTGAGACAAGTACTGCTCCGCTTAGATACGAATCGGTAACTTTATTCGTGCCGATTTTGCAATCAAGTTTTATTGTGGAGGCATGAAAGTCAGTGATATTGTAAAAATTATGCAATTGTACTTTACCCTCGCCCCATGTACCAGCCTTAAGCATTGCATAGCAAGGTTTTATCTTATTTAATCTATTCTCTTTTTTTTGCCCGAAAATTATCTGCCCCTTCCATAAGCCAGGGTTAATAACATAGTATTCTATAAAAAAAGGTTTTAGTTCCCCGGTTTCGGCATGTGTTGCCACAAATGAATGCCACCACCAATCATATCCGTTTTTGTCTGAAAATTTATTTAGACGATATCCATTTTTACTCATAATTCTTTGGTTTCTTATTTGTTAAAAATAAATGACAACAACCGAGGCGTGTATTAGCATACGTGCCTTTGAGGTTCGTGCAAGTTTTATTCGTTTTTCTTTTTTTTCTATGCATGTTTGCCAACAGATGTATATACTTAGTTGAAAATGGTTATAGCCAGTTTACTGGGTATATTTTGCATTTATCTGACATATTTTGTTTTTATAAATTGCAGTATTTCAAATATATACAAAATTTCAACAATTTAACTCTTCTCAGTATATCTAATTTGTTTGAAGTGAAATTTTTTGTTTCAAAAATCCAAAGATATAAAGTAAAAACTAATTAACCAAATGTATCATTATTTAATTTTTAATTTATCCAATGGACTCACAATTTATTTCAATCCTTTGGTAGTAATATGCGTAAATATTTCAGTTGTTTTACTACTTGAGCGCCCTAAAACGTTTTATATATAGCGTGTATCGGTTCTACCTTCCAACAAATGCGTGGCAAAGTCTCATGTCCTTTTGGATATGCACATTAAACGCATAAATTTTTCTAGCCGACCTTTCAGTCAACTTTACTTATTTAATGATATATGCCACTTGATAAGGGAAATTAGTATGGTGACTAATAAGCTAAAAAGACAGACGGAATGACTATTTATCATTCCGTCTGTTATCATTATCGCTTTAAAAGCTGTTTTGGCAATTTGAGGCTTTAGAATCCAATTGATTTAAGTCCTAGTCCGGTTTTTTCGTTTAAACCGAACATTAAATTCATGTTTTGAACCGCTTGTCCTGAAGCTCCTTTCAGCAAATTATCAATCATAGATACTATCAACAGCTTGTCACCGTGTTTTTCCAGATAAACAATGCCTTTGTTGGTATTTACCACTTGTTTCATATCCGGATTTTTATCAGTGACAAAAGTAAAAGCAGCGTCTTTGTAAAAATCTTTATACAATTTTTTTGCATCTTCGAGGCTCAGAGTACAATGTGTGTATGTGGTGACATAAATGCCGCGTGCAAAATTTCCACGAACAGGAATGAAATTCAATGCCTTTTTGAAACCTGCCTGAAGCTGACGAAGCGATTGTCCGATTTCCTCTAAATGCTGATGCCCAAAGGGTTTGTAAATAGATATATTGTTGTTGCGCCAACTGAAATGCGATGTATCAGAAGGTTTTACACCCGCACCGGTAGAACCGGTAATGGCATTTACATGAATTTCGTCGGTAAGTAAACCTGCTGCTGCTAATGGAAACAATGCCAACTGGATAGCCGTTGCGAAACAGCCCGGATTTGCAATACGATTTGCCTTGCGAATTTCGTCGCGATTCAATTCAGGCAGTCCATAAATAAAATCGTGGCTTGGGTTTTTTGCGCGATAATCAGTCGAAAGGTCAATGATTTTTATTGACGCAGGAACTTGGTTATTATCCATGAATTTCTTGCTGTCGCCATGCGCTGAGCAAAGAAACAATGCATCTACAGAGTCAAAAGGCAATTCGGAAGTAAATACCAAATCAGTTTCGCCAATCAGTCCGCTATGCACGTCTGTAATTGGATTTCCGGCATTGCTGCTGCTGTTTACAAACACAATATCCACAGCCGGATGATGAATCAAAATGCGCAACAATTCACCGGCGGTATAGCCTGCGCCACCTATTACGCCTACTTTAATTTTTGTCATATTTCGGTTTTTATTTATTTTACTATAAAGAGAAAAACTGTGAAAAGCAGAACATCCACCCAATCATCACCAGCCACGTCCACACCCAATAACTAAACTTTTTATTTTTATGCCGTAGTGTGTACATCAGCAACAAGTTAGCAAACGCACCGCCCAGAATTTCCAACAAATGCAAGGTTCGTTCCGGAATCCGTTGCCGGTTATTTTTTGCAGTATTTTTATCGTATGCAAAGAAAATTCCGCTTATTATGTTTACAATTCCAAGATAAGCCCCCAGCCAATAATTATGCATTATAAATTATAAATTATGCATTATAAATTACTCCAATAGATCCGGTCTCAATCGCTTAGTCCGTTCAACCGACTTTTGGTGATTCCATTCATCTACTTTTGCCTGATGACCTGAAAGCAGAATATCCGGTACTCTCCATCCATTATATTCCGCCGGACGTGTATAGACGGGCGGTGCCAGTAAATTGTCCTGAAACGAGTCCGAAAGCGCTGATTGCTCGTCGCCAATAGCTCCGGGAATCAAACGCACAAGCGCATCTGTCATGATAGCTGCAGGAAGTTCGCCGCCGGTAAGCACAAAATCGCCGACAGAAATTTCGCGTGTAATTAAATGCTCGCGAATGCGGTGGTCTATGCCTTTGTAGTGGCCGCAAAGTATAATCAGATTTTGTGACATCGACATGCGGTTTGCCATTTTCTGGTCGAATTTCTCACCATCCGGCGAAGTATAAATCACTTCGTCGTAATTGCGTTCGCTTTTTAGTTTGGAAATGATGCGGTCCACCGGTTCAATTTGAATGACCATACCGGCACTGAAGCCAAATGCATAATCATCCACACGGCGGTGCTTGTTGGTGGTATATTCCCGCAAATTATGCACATAAATCTCTACCAGCCCTTTTTCTTTGGCACGTTTAATAATGGAATAATTCAACGGACTGTCCAGTAATTCAGGTACGGCGGAAATAATATCGATGCGCATTTAAATCAATTAATAATGAACAATGAAC
>Ga0118677_10012927_pt1 | contig 12134 bp, 8 predicted proteins | sample AliMusrvi5mmetaG_FD_86154 | JGI IMG/M metagenome (GOLD analysis project Ga0118677, IMG submission 86154)
TTCCACCATTTAGCCATGTTATAATGTTTACTATGAAATATAAACTTCCTGTTCTAATCTTGGTTTTGTGCTCTGTAATTTCAGTGGCTCAAAAATCCACAAAGCAACCCGCTAACATGGAACCTGTTGTTCAGGACAAGTTGCAAATTGCCGAAAAAACTGTAATTCAAGGCTTTGTCGGAGGAAGACTAGATGCCTCTTACCTGAACCGGATTCTGGCACAGGATGTGAATCGTTTGGTAGCGCCTTTTAGTAACCGCACGGAGACAAGTTGCTGGCAGAGTGAATTTTGGGGAAAATGGTTTACTTCAGCCGTTCTGGCCTATCGCTATAAACCTGAACTGCTGCTGAAGAAGAAACTTGATGACGCAGTCAATGGCCTGATCGCGACGCAGACAGATGACGGATATATTGGTAATTACGCGGATGATAAACACCTTGCAGCCTGGGATATCTGGGGACGCAAATACTGTATGCTGGGGTTACTTGCTTATTATGACCTGACCAAAGAACCAAAAGCGCTTCTGGCAGCCCGAAAAGAGGCTGATTTCCTGATCAGGGAGATAGCGGATAGAAAAGCACTGATTGTTAAACTAGGCAACCACAGGGGTATGGCCGCCTCTTCCGTTCTGGAACCCATTTGCCTCCTTTATTCCCGCACAGGGGATAAAAAGTACCTCGATTTTGCCGAAGAGATTGTCAGACAGTGGGAGACCAACGACGGTCCCCAGCTGATTTCGAAGGCAGATCTGGATGTTTCCAAACGGTTTCCGAAACCAAAAACCAACTGGTATGGCTGGGAACAGGGACAAAAGGCCTATGAAATGATGTCCTGTTACGAAGGATTGCTCGAACTTTACAGGCTAACAGGTAAAGATATCTACAAGATGGCCGTTGAGAAAACGTGGGCAAATATTCGTGATACGGAGATCAATATTGCCGGATCAGGATCCTCCATGGAGACATGGTTCAATGGAAAAAAAATGCAGACTTTGCCCATAACACATTACCAGGAAACGTGTGTCACGGCTACCTGGATCAAGTTTAGTCAGCAGATGCTGCGTCTGACAGGGGAGGCAAAATATGCGGATGCCATCGAACAAACCTTCTATAATGCTTTGCTTGGTGCTATGAACCATGATGGTTCTGATTGGGCCAAATACACCCCTTTGGCCGGTCAGCGGCTGGAAGGCGACGAACAGTGTGGCATGGGCTTGAACTGTTGTGTAGCCAGTGGTCCGCGCGGATTGTTCACTTTCCCGTTAACTACCGTGATGACTTCGAAGGAGGGATTGCAGGTCAACTTCTATGCGGCAGGAAGCTATTCGCTGTTGACTCCTGGAAAACAAAAAATCGAATTGATTCAGGAGACGGATTACCCTGCCACGGGGAAAATATCTATAAAAATAAAACTTCAAAAGCCGGAGAATATGTCTCTTTTTGTGCGCATTCCCCAATGGAGTAAGCAATCTGCTTTGGCTGTCAATGGAAGTCCCATCCGCGATCTGGCCCCCGGAAAATATTTCAGGATCGACCGCAAATGGACAAATGGAGATGCCCTGGAACTCAATCTTGATATGCGGGGCAGGGTATTGGCACAGGGAGAATTTCCAAGAAATTTCGTGATCGTCAGGGGACCCGTTGTCCTTTCCAGGGATTCCCGGTTGTCGGAGATACCATTGGAGTCAGCTATCAGGCCAATGGCAGATAAGGAAGGTTATATCGATCTGCAGCCAAGCGATCCTAAAAATCCGGATGTATGGATGGAATTCAAGGCCAAATTTATGCCTGAATCATACCTCGAAAAGGGTGCAGATCCCATTTGGATCGATCTTTGCGATTATGCTTCCGCGGGCAATGCGAAGGAAGGTCATCCCTTCTTTAGAGTCTGGCTACCCCAGTTGCTGGACCCAAGGGTCATAGAATAGCCGGTTCAGGGACTGAAGAAGCAGACGAACAGTAAAGGCATAATTTAATAGCACTTTATTCGTTTATTTGCTTGAAATGCTGTAACCTGGTTTAAGTCAAATGAGATTTTCACTATGCCTTACTCCAATTCTTATAAAACTACCGTCGATCATTCCAGCCTATTAATCCCAGAGGAGCGGATCATGGACAAAATTTATCTGATCAGGGATCAGAAAATAATGCTTGACAGGGATTTGGCTTTTCTTTATGGTGTAGGAACAAAAGTATTAAAGCAAGCTGTAAAGCGCAATATCCAAAGGTTTCCCGAAGATTTTATGTTTGAAATGACAAAAGAAGAACTCGAAAATTGGAGGTCACAGTTTGTGACCTCCAATTCAGAGAGAATGGGATTACGCTATGCACCTTTTTGTTTTACAGAACAGGGTGTGACCATGCTATCATGTGTTTTGAACAGTAAAAGAGCAATCAATGTCAACAAATAATCCTCCCCGCTAACGCATTGGATTCAAGACAGATGACCTTGAACTCAAATAAAAACCACTCACATGCGCACTTGGTCTACTCATCTCTCCGTCCTCAAGTCTTTCAGTCATTTTCGTCTACGTTTCCCAGTTTCCCCGTTTCCCCATTTCATATCTGTCTCTCCATCTCTCCGTCTTTCTTCATTCCCTCCCCGTCAGTGCCAGCAACGCATTGATCACCGTCAGCGGATGCGCCGGATTACCGGGAATATAAAGATCAACTGTATGTCTGTCAAGGAAACTGCGGTCCAGGGCAGGGGAACCCTCGAAAATGCCGCCACTGATGGCATCTGTGCCACACAGCACCACCATTTTGGGATCAGGAGTCGCATCATAGCAAATCTGTAATGGTTCGGCCATGTTGACAGTAATCGGTCCGGTAATCACGATCCCGTCTGCATGACGCGGAGAGGCCACAAACTCAATTCCGAAACGACTCATATCGAACTGCACGTTGTTGGCCGCGTTGAGTTCCCATTCGCAGCTGTTGTCGCCGCCGGCTGATACCTGCCTGAGTTTAAGTGATCTCCCGAACATGGACTTGAAATCTTTGGGGATGATATTTTTATTCAGAACGATAGGCTCATCGATACCTTCCTTTATAATTAGGCGACTGCGCTCATTGGTAGAAATTTTATAATCGGTCGTAAAAACAACTTTTTCGGGAAACCTGAAGGCACATTCCCCGCAGAAGGTACACTTTCCAAGGTCAATTGCTACCGGAGAAGTCGAAATGGCATTGGTCGGACAGCAATCGACCAGGGCTTTTTCATCCACAGTTTCAAGGGAAATGATCGGCCGCCCCCTGAATATCCCGGGTACTTTTGCATTCCGCACATCGGGAATAAATTGTTTTCCCTGATGAAACCAAATCTTAATATTATTGAACATAGATACAGTTTTATATTTTTTACCACTAAGTACCCGAAGTACAAAAGAAAGGGTCACAAAGGTCTGCAATTTTGAGAGTTGCGGTCGCCCTCTCGCCCTCTCGTCCTTTCACCTCCTCGTTTTCACAGATCATGCCCGCTGTACGAAAGGTTGAAGCTCTTGTTGCATATAGGAAAATCCGAAATTTCATTGTTTCTTACCGAAAGCGCCAGCGCGAGCCAGTTGTGGAACGAAGGATCCTTGATCTTATAATGAATTAACTCTCCTTTAGTTCCAGTTATGGCGCAATGACAGATCTCCCCACGCCAACCTTCAACGAGTGAAAGGGCAAACATATTGCTTGAAGGCGATTTTAGCCCTATATTTTCTGTTTTAACAGGAAGTCCGGCAATCAGTCTTCTAAGGTATCCAATCGACTGGATTACCTCGTTTTTGCGCAACTGCACCCGCGAATAGACATCCCCGTGATGCTTGACAATTGCTTCGTGCCGGATTTCATTGTATAGTCCGGTCGGATGACTGGAGCGTATATCCCTGTTGACTCCGCTGGTGCGGGCAGCCATACCGACAACACCAATCGAGGCGGCATCTGCAACTGATACTACTCCTGTCCGTTCAAAGCGGGATAATGCACTAGGAAGGCTGAACAATTGCTTGTTCATCTCCGTGAAATCGGGTTCGAAAATGTCCAGTATCGACGATAGTCTGTCTGCAAGTTCTTGTGTAAATGGAAACCTATCCTGACCGGGCCGGATCAGCCCCTTGCTCAACCTATTCCCGCACCACTTCTGCATGAAATTGACGATTGGTGTCCGAAGCCTGCCATAGACAGAACTCCCCAACTGGTAGGCGATGTCGGTGCAGGCTGCGCTTAAATCGCCTGTGTGAATGGCAATTCTTTCGAGTTCAAGCGCTACAATGCGGCTAAGATCCATGTTTGGGGTTGTTTCAAATCCGCAGAGACTCTCCCATACTTGCGCAAAGGCAGTGGAATGTCCCACCACAGTATCACCTGTAATGTTTTCGGCAAGAGTTGCAAGTTGAGACAATTTCTGTGGTTTCAGATACAACTTTTCGATGCCCCGGTGCTGGTAACCAAGTTGTATTTCAAGGTGAAGTATTTGTTCGCCGTTGCAGATAAACCTAAAGTGGCCGGGCTCAATGATGCCGGCATGGATAGGACCTACACCAACTTCGTGAAGTTCTTCACTGTCAATGGAATAAAATGGATAATTGGCAATGGTCTGGCTTTTATCTGCTCGGTCGAAGGCGTATCTGACGGGTTTCAACCAGGGGTGATCGCTGTAATTTATGCCGAAATTTTCATGTATCTCCCTCTCGAATTTCTCAAAACAAAATAGTCTGGCAGTAAAAGAGGCGTATTTTTGCGTTGGATTTACGCGGCAGGATGAAAGATGGATAATCTGTTCATCATCATCCGCTATGCAGCAGAAAAGCAATATCCTGCCACCATCCGGTATCCCGAAATAGTTAACACAATGTCTTTGCGATTTCCTGTCAACCAATCCGGTATTCAGGTCAAAAAATGCCCCGTAATCCATCTCCGGTATTTCAGAGACTGGCACCGATTGGTTGTTCTTTATTTGAAGCGTTTGCATAATGAAGCAATTTGCTGAAATGTTTTATCAATTTTTTGTTTCAGGTTACATGTTAAACCCGTTTACTGATTCAATCGTTGAATTTATCCTCAATTCTCAATTCTCCGTTTCTCTGTTTCTCCGTTTCACTCCTCGTTCTTCACTCTTCACTCATCATCAGTGCGGTAATAAAACAATGCTCTCCTTAATCAGCTGAACAAACACCGCTGGCGGGTTCAATCCAAGATAGACAGCCATTGCCAGCAGAATGAATTGAGTGACAGATTCCCACGGACTCGTCCTGACCACATGGGAGTCATCAAAACCTTCTGCCGGAACAAAGAGTACTTTGAATATGTTTTTCCCGAAAGCCCAGATAATCATTGTTAGCAACAGGAGGACAATAATCAGAAGAAGAATTTGTTTGGCATCAAACAATGATTTGAAAATCAGGAATTCACTGACAAACAACCCGGATGGAGGCATCGCCGCCGCGCTGATAAATCCAAACAGCAGCACCATTGCACCTGTCGTATTGTATTTGAAATAGTTTCCGATGTGGTTGATGTTCTTGTTCTGGAAAACCCTATAAAGTTGATTGTACTGGAAGAAAAGACTTGATTTGACGAAGGCGTGAAGGATGATGTGCAGGATGGCTGCGTAATAACCAATTCCGCCTGCAGCAATTCCGAGCATTACAATTCCCATGTGTTCAATACCTGAGTAGGCAAACATCCGCTTTATATTCTTCACCTTAAGCATGTAAACTGTGGCAACGAAGAGTGACAGGAAGGCAGCTGTGCCCGTTACTACCTGTGCCCAATGGAGTAAAGGCGTATTGGCAACAACAATGTAAAAGCGGAATATACCAACGAAACCAAGGTTCATCAGCACACTTGCCATCAGGGCGCCAGCCGGAGCGGGAGCGGTATCCTTGGCATCAATGCCTGCCGTAAACATAGGAACTAGCCCAAGCTTTGCCGTGAATCCTGTAAATATAAAGAGGAAAGCCATCTGAAGCCATACAGGATTCAACTCCTTACTTTTGGCAAGCAGATTGCTGAATGAAAGATCGTCCGAACCGGCATGCTGCAGTGAAAGACTTAAAAACAGAATTCCGATAAATATAAATGTGATGCTGATTGCACAAATAAATACATATTTCCAGGTTCCCTCCAATGCCAGTTTGTTTCGGTGATGGTAAATCAGCGCGGATGCGCTCAGGGTGGTAATCTCTGTGAAAATCCAGGTTACTGCGATGTGATTGGAAAGGTACCCGGCACTGATGGCGGTGATCAGCAGGATCAGCGACGCAAGGTAAATGGATCTTGACCGTGGGGGTTCGTAATGATTCTCAATGTAAATATAACTGTGTATCGCCGCCGGGACAGCGATAATACTCAGTGTGATGAGTAGCAGTATCCCAAGTGAATCGAAGGTGAAATAGACTGAGTCAGAATGACCAAAGTGGCTAATAGCCTGCGATGTAAACCAGATCTGCCATACCAGGAAGAGTCCAAGCAGGGAATAAACAACTTGCTTGTTTCGGATGAAAAAGAGGCTTAAAACAACCGCGACAGATCCCAATAAATAGATGATAACCATATGCTTCGGTAGTTTTTATTAATAATCTTTTAAATTGCTGAGTTGATCCACATCCACGTCCTTGAAGACGTCGCCGATCTTGTTCATGAAAATTCCAAGGATAAGTACACTGGCAAATATATCCAGCATGATGCCGAGGTTCACAAGTAGGGGCATTTCATTGCCAATGGCCAGCGATAGCACGAATACCCCATTTTCAATGACCATGTATCCCATAACATGGGTAATAATCTTGCGCCTGGTAGCTATCAGGTATAATCCGAAAAACAGCGTGGACAGCGCTACCACAAAGAAAATTTTATCCAGGTGATCGTCTTTAATCACGTTGGAAATCAGAATATTGACGATTACAATGGCAGTTGTGATTACGAGAGACACGAAATTTGGAAGAAATGGCTCCGCTTCGCGCGTGATGTTGTTCCGCTTGAGCAGGTAACTCAGGAAAAGTGGTACGGCCAATGATTTGAATACAATGGTTTCAAGCAGGATAAAACCCAGGTTCACGGGATCGATTCTGCTAAGTTGCAATAGCACTACAAAGAATAAAAGGACTCCCTGGAGGGCCAGCACCTTGATGTAGGTCATCAGCCTGTTGGCAATGGCCATGTAAAACAGGGTGATGATAAAAACAATTAACAGTACATGTATCATATGGTCCGACTTTTTGTTGCAGATTAAATGAATTTTTGGAGAATAAGCAATACCCCAAAGAAAATCAGCAGGCTCACGGAAGTAAGTACAACGATGAACTGCGGATTGTGGCTCATCCTGAACCTGGCCATGAATGATTCGATCATGCCGATTGTCGCAGCAATCAGGAACTGGATGGCGAAAAATGCCGGAATGGCATACTGATAGGGGATAACACCAATGAAGAGGTTGACGATCAGGGCTCCGTAGATGGCAAATTTGAGGTAGCCTGCGGTAAGGATTAATCCAAGGTCGAAGCCGCTGTTATCCAGGATCATGACTTCATGGATCATGGTCAGTTCGAGATGGGTCTTCGGATCATCAATAGGCATGCGGCTATTTTCGATCATTGCGATCATCAGAAGCACAAAGGTGGCCAGTGCAGCCAGTGCGTAGCTGATCTGCGATCCTATGTGTAGGTAGGCGAAAATTTCCTGGAAAGAGGTATGTCCTGAAAGCAAAGCGAGCGAACCCATCAGGATGAAGAAGGCAGGTTCGGCAAACATCGAATAGAGCGCTTCGCGGCTCGCGCCCATCCCTTCGAAACTGCTTCCCGTATCCAGTGCGGCAATAATGCTGAAAAACTTGCCCAATGCAAGCACATAGGCGAAGAAGATGAAGTCACCGTTGAAACTTAGTACTCCTCGAGACTGTCCAAAGGGAACCACCAGCATAGCCATCACCACTGAGGCAAAATAGACGGTAGGTGCAAGTTGAAAAACAAAACTCGTGGTCTCGCTGTAAACCACACCCTTACGGAACAATCGGATGACATCCCGGATGGGCTGTAAAATTCCCGGACCTTTACGGCCCGATGCCAGACTTTTTGTACGTATGATGATTCCGGTAAAAAAGAATGCTGCCAGGATAATTAACAGGATGCTCAGCATGATTATAGATTTTTTAAAATTTCAATGAATGACATAACACCAACATATAATACAGGAATGCTCAACACCGCCAGGATGAAGAAAATTCCATACAATATATAGAATTGAAGCTTGCCGTTGTTCAGAAAGACAAACTTTCCCAAGAAGTTCTTGTTCAGTTTCAGAATCGGATCAATAAACCATTTTTCTACTTTATCATAGGCTCTTGTATGGTATTTCACCTTACCAGGAAACACGCCATGAAGGAGTTCCTCCTCTTTCTCGACAAGCAGGGCAGGGGCAAAAAGTTTACTGTAGGACCTGACAAATGAACTTGCCGTGTATTGTTGTTTGAAATTTGGGGCAACGTAACCACAACCCCAGGTTGGACTCATATCGATTCTGCTTTTACTCATCACATATTTTCTGATACAGAAAACACAGATTATCAGGACGATTAATATCCACGATGCCCAACTGATCGGTTGTAAAGCCTCAAAAGCATTAGCCGGCATGTGCTCAGAAGGAAACAACGGAATCACAGTGAAAAGGCCAACAGGTTTTTCCAACATCCTTATGAACATCAACGGGAACAGACCAATCAGAATAATCACTCCAGCCAGCAGGTATCCCGGCAGGAGCTGAAGAAAGGAGACTTCCCGGCAGGAATGAGGCAGCGTATGTCTTTCGGTCCCGAGAAAAATAATGCCAAAAGCCTTTGTAAAGCAGATCATGGCCAGTCCGCCAATGGCAACAAGACCAACTGTCGAAAATATGGCCGCCAGCAATGAAAACAGCGTTCCACCTGAAAGCCAGCTATACAATCCGGTATAGATGATGAATTCTGAAATAAAGCCATTGAACGGAGGGATGCCGCATATGGCCAGGGCAGCGATCAGGAAGAGTAGGGCAGTCTGTGGCATTTTTTTGATCAGTCCGCCCAGTTTCTCAATATCCATGGTATGTGTGGACTGATAGATATTTCCTGCCATAAAGAACAGTAAAGACTTGAAAAGAGAGTGGTTCAGGGTGTGCAGCAAAGCACCTGCAAACCCCAGGGTTGCCAGGACATGATTGCCTGAACCTGTTCCGATGCAGCCAATACCTATGCCAATCCCGATGATTCCTATGTTTTCTATGCTATGGTACGCCAGCAGTTTTTTGAGGTTGTGCTGAATGATCGCCAGCATCACTCCATACAAACCGGAAAGGACGGATACTATTAATATAAGGTAACCAGCCAGTATAAAATCGGTTTTTACTATGAGCAACATTCTCAGGATTCCGAAAATCCCAATTTTGATAATCACTCCAGACATCATCCCCGAAATATGGGAAGGAGCGGCCGGATGGGCATAAGGTAACCAGGAATGGAAAGGCACAAACCCGGCCTTAATGGCAAATGCAATAAAAAAACAGAGAAACAACATCAGAGAGGCCGGTCCTGGCAACGATGCTGTGTATGTCGTGATGGCCTGAAAATCATAGCTGCCTGTCTTGTTGATCACCCATAGGAATCCAACCATAAGAAAAACAATCGAGAAATGGGCCTGGATCAGATAATTGATCGCTGCCTTGATATTGACAGGATTCTCATGCTCGAAAATAATCAGGATAAAAGAGGTCAAAGCCATTATCTCCCATGCAATCAGAAAAACGAAACTGTTTTGAATCAAGCAGATGCTTAACATGGATGCGTGCTGAAAAAGAAATGAAATAGCATGCAGGGTGAGACTGTTTCGGCGTTCCCGGTAGGTTTTCAGGTAAGAGAAGCCATAAAGGCCACCTGTCAGGAATATTAAATTGATAATCAGTATGAACCATCCAGACAAGGCATCCAGACGGAGGGGTATTGGTCCGGTGACATAACTTCCGGGAAGGATGAGCGAAATTGCATCACCACGTAGGGATTGAACGGCAAAATAACCTGATATCACAGCATTGACTGTCAGCAGGATCAATGTTGCAATCCCTTTCCATTTTACTTCCAGGAAAGGAATGAGCAAAAGTCCTGCGAACGGTATCAGTAAGAATGCAATTATCAGGTTCATGAGATCAGATTAAAAAAGGAGAGAATCAGCATAGCCAATATGAATACGATGCCGTACCAAACATACGACTGAATCCTTCCATTCTGGACGAAACTAAAGTAGTTGGCGGATAATACAATCCTTTCCGTAATTGGATTGATGAGGTTTTGTTCGAAAAAATCCAGGTAATGGGAAACATACGATTTTTTACCAGAAAAAATGTCTCCCTGTTTTAGTTCTTCGAATTGCTTCTTCTCAATCAGAAGGAAATTAAATATTTTGCCAAGGGGTTTTGAAAAAGATTTGGCTGTATATTGCTGACGGCTGTTTGGAACGACATATCCACATCCCCAGGTAGTTTCAATGCGTTCTGATCGTCTCTTTTGAACCATCGAACGAAAAATCCAAACAGCAGCGATCATGCTGACCAGCAAAAGAGAGTAATAACTGATATGGGCAGTGGTTTCTGCGATTCCTGAAAAACTGGATGTGTCGGGATGAACAGGGTTGATCAAAACCAGCATCTTTCCAATAATATACATGTAAAATTGTGGAATAAATGCCACACTCAGCATGGCAACTACAATGATATACTGAGGAATGAGCATCAGTGCTGAAACCTCATGTGGTTTGTGGGTTAGGGTTGTCCGGGGTTGCCCAAGGAAAATGGTGCCGAATGCCTTTGTAAAGGTAAGTACGGATAACCCTCCAATGATGCTAAGACCAGCAATTGAAAGCACAAAAAGGATGATTTGACTTATATTGTTGGAATGAACTCCTTCAATTAATCCGGTATATATCAAGAATTCAGAAACGAACCCATTAAATGGTGGTAGTCCGCCAATAGACAGGGCACCGATGAGGAAGAGAACCGCAGTTTTTGGCATGGATTTGATCAGGCCACCCAAATTTTCCATGTTCTGGGTATGGGTTTGCTGATAAATGGATCCAGCTGAATAGAACAACATCGATTTGAAAAGTGAATGATTCAAAACATGCAGCAGTGCGCCTCCGAAACCGAGGTAAAACATCAGTGATGATTGATTGCCGATTCCCATCAACCCAACTCCGATCCCAATCCCAATGATTCCAATGTTTTCGATGGTGCAATAGGCTAGCATCCGTTTGAAGTCCCTGTGTACTGCCGCATTCAGGATGCCATATAATCCTGAGAGAATTGAGATGGTCAGGACGATCTCACCCATCAGTAAAAAATCGCTCTTGACGAAAGTGATGATCCGGAGGATTCCATAAATTCCCAGTTTGACGATAACACCCGACATCACACCGGAAATGTGGGCCGGAGCTGCCGGATGTGCATGGGGCAGCCAGCTGTGAAAAGGAATAAATCCGGCCTTGATACCAAATCCGGTAAAAAACAGTAAAAAGAGCCACAGATTTCGGTTGACCATGAAAAATGAATGGAAAGCGTCGAAGCTGAAAGAACCCGTTTGTTGGTACACCCAGATAAAACCGATGGTCAGGAAGGTCACCCCAATGTGCATCTGAAGGAAATAGTTCAGGGCTGCCTTGTATGTTTTGGGATTCTCGTGGTCAAAGAGCACTAGCATCATCGACGAGAGTGACATGATTTCCCACACTACCAGAAAGGCAAATCCGTTCTGAACCATGCAAACAAAAAGCATGGATAGGTGGAACAGCAAAAACATGATCCTGTGCAAGCTTATTCTTGCCTTGGTTAAATCGTAATTTTTCAGGTATCCCGATCCATAGAAAAAACCTGTCAGCACGGTAAAATTGATAATCAGAATAAACCAGGCAGATAATCCGTCAATCTTTAGCAGGACATCCCCGGCGTAACTGCCAAATCGGAAGGTAAGTTCAGCAGATTGGGTAAATAGCGCTTGAATTGCAATCCAGCTTGTTGACAATGAGGTATATAAAACTGCAAACATGCTTATCGGAAAGCCAGTCCTTTTTGGCGTTACCAGTATTAATATGCAGGCGAGGAGAGTAAACAGAATCGTTCCGTTCAACAAC
>Ga0118677_10012929_pt1 | contig 12132 bp, 11 predicted proteins | sample AliMusrvi5mmetaG_FD_86154 | JGI IMG/M metagenome (GOLD analysis project Ga0118677, IMG submission 86154)
CCACCAAGTCGGAAGTGCTTTTCCGTTAGAAAGGTATAATCGAAACCGCATGCTTGCAATGATGAGGCGAGACTCGGCTCCCAAGCGTAGCTGGCCAGCCAGCATCCCCGCGGCCGCTTGTTGAAGGTTCGTCGGATATGGGTGGTAAGGAGTTCGACTTGGCCGAGACGATCGGGGCCGGGAATAAGTGGCAACAACGGAGCGAAAAACCCGCCTCCGAGCAGTTCTATCTGTTTTCTGAGCACCATTTCCTTGAGCAACATCAGGAATTCAGGGTGCCGAGACTCTAGCCAATGAAGGACAGTTCCAGAGTAATGCAACACGGCAGCAAGCGTGGGGAAGCGGTACAAAACGGAAAGGAGCGGTCGCCAGCATACCTGATAAGTTTCCTCGAAGGCCGTTTCATCCATTCCCTCGGACAAGAGGTTATAGACACCGATTATGACATTACTTCTTTGCATTCGACGATCATCCTTAAAGGGCCAGGAACAAGTATATCCTAGCGCCGATTCTTCCGGAAAGAGGAATGACGTTTTTTTTCAGATCCAATGTGCACAATCGCTTTTGTAGGGCACCGTTCGGCTATTTCCTGCCATTTCCCGCCCACTGCATCCTTGTTTTCTTTTGCGAGAAGGCCTTCGACCAGGAACTCAGAGCGCCACGATAGCTTTGAACACTCGCCACAGGCGGTACAAGCGGCCGAACAGTCCTGTAGCTTGGACTCGGACTCTCTCATCGAAGAACAGGCGACATACCAGTTTAGATCCTTTGGCAGAAGCGAGATGACACCTGTGGGACATATACGCACACAATCGCCACAGCCTGTGCAGATCGTGGGATTGACAACAGCAATATCCGATACCATGCGGATCGCACCCAGGGGGCAGGCCGACAAACAGGAACCAAGGCCAACGCATCCTTCCTTGCAACGCTTGGGGCTCCCATATAGTTCGATAACTGATCGACAACCGGAACGGCCATCATAAACGAAGTTCACCGCCGCATTTCTCCTGCTTCCCCCGCAACGAACGACCGCACGCAAGGAACGGGAACGACCATCGGACCTCGTGGACAATATGGAGCGAATCCGCGATTCGAGCCGTGCGCCTCCCGGAGAACAAAGTGCAGGATCAGCACCCTCTTTATCAACCGCTTCCGCGTAGGAATGACAAGCGGCATGCCCACAAAGGGTGCAGTCATAACCGGGAAGAGTCGCTAACAAAACCAAAGTCTCAGGATCAGTCGTCCTTCGTCTCTTCCATGCTGATGAAAGGAAAGATGTACCAAAGGCAGAAGCCAAGGCGAGGACCAATAGCAGTGAGAGTTTAAGCCAAATCATTGGCTCATCCAGCCAAACCCGAGATGAATGTGCTGTCTATGCCCATGAAAGCGAGAGCGATGAGGCCTGTGGAGATGAGCATCGCCGGGGAACCCTTAAAGAAGCGTGGTAGATTGCTCAGTTCGAGTCGCTCCCGAATTGATTCAAGCAGGACTGCGACCAACCAATAACCAAAACCCGAGGCCGCACTTGCGGCAAGGGCATGGGAAAGAGCGAAACCGCTATTTACGGAAATTAGGGCGATGCCGAAAACAAGACTTCCGATTATTAGGTCGTCCGCCTTGCTCCCGACCTGCGAGATGAACTTAGAACCAGAAAATGATGCCGCCCTCGAAAGGAACTTAAAAAGGGGGACGACAAGAAGTGTGAAGAATAATATATCAAGGGATTCAAGACCGATGGGTGCAAGGACCAATGAATGAATCCCCCATAAAAAAGTGGACGCGATGGCATTCACGCAAACCACAGCCAAAACTGACGCAAACTGGCCTGACCGCTCATTTTCATGAACAGGAATCGAACCAAACCCATATGCCAAGATGGCGTTCGAGGCAAATACTGAGGTGACAACAATCCCCAAGTAGCTCACAGTTGCCTCCTCCGGATGGCGCGGATTGTGCTGCGATAAACAGCGACAAGAAATCCGAGAAAGATGAAACCGCCTGCGGGTGAGACAAATATCCGCAGGGGCGAAATATTGACGACAACAAGACGGAGCGGTTCCATCCCTGGAGTGGGTAGGGTCAAAGTTCCGAGGCCTATGATCTCCCGCGCGCCACCAACAAATGCGGCAGTCAAAAAAAACATGAGACTTTCAAGTGCCACGACCGCAAAACGGGATCTTCCGTCAGGGGCAGAGCGATCTAACAATGAACCATGTCTGAGTGTTGAGAGGCTGAGTCCGCTCACAGCCAATAAGGGAAGGTAAATCCAGAGACCAGTTGCGATGGCTGACGAATAGATGCGGACACAGAAACCAAAGGCGATGGCAAGCACTGCGGAAAAAGCCAGGGTGGCGGGTGCATGGAGGCGATCAGTGATAAAAGCACGGACCAGTGGCGCCAAGGCTCCGAGGGCCAATGCACACATCGCGGCTCCAAGTCCGTATATCGTTCCCTCAGCCAAACTTCTCGACACTACTATAAGCGGACAAATTCCTATGAGTCCGGAAAGTATCGGATTGGGAACAAATCCACTTCCACCCTCGTTCACGATCCTCCCTCCGATGTCCCATTCGCTAACCGGCGCACCAAATCAGTCGCGCGACCAACCGCTGTTTCGGCGCCAGGGAATTCGGCAATCAAGTTCCGAATGGTGGATGGAAGCTGTGAGGAACAACTACCAAGAAAACGGAGTTCTCGAAGTTCGCCTGTAGAGGTGAACCAGACCCCGACGAGGACAGTGCTCGATGAAGATCGGAGGGAGACCACTGAAGCATAGGAAAAAGCCGCGTCGGTCTGTATTCTATAGATACGATCGAAACTAGGATCGTCCGCATGGCTCGCGACAACCACAACGGCACTGGAGGGTGCCAATACCGAAAGTTCTTCAGCAACGATCCTCGAATCCACAACGAATGATATCGCGGCGATCAATAGGGCGATGAATCCCAGAACCGAGGACAGGGCCAGATTTTCAAGTATTTTCAAATGCCTATCGAATGCCATGGGTTTCCGCTCCTTTGGTCATGGCAACCGCATTCGAGGCACGGCGTTGGGAAGCGCGGGTATCAAGCTTGGCCAATGTTGGTACGGCGCAGTTCATCATGATAACGGCGAAAGCGCTTCCTCCCACCGTAGATCCGAAGGTTCGTGACAAAAAAGTCAGGATACCGATTCCAACACCGAATATCATCATCCCAACTTTGGAAGAAGGGGAAGTGACTGGATCGGGGGCCATGAATAAACTCACGAGAAGGAACGGACCGGAAAGAACGGCGAAGAGGATATCACCTGAGAAAAAACCGTTTCCAAGGCTGAGTCCGCCGAATGCCCACGTTAGAATTGCGAATGATCCAAAAATATATGTCGGAATCTCCCAGCGGATGACTTTTGCAGCAATGAGAATGACAGAAGCGGCTAACAGCAGAACAGCCGATATCTCTCCCAAGGCTCCCGACTTGTTACCGAAAAGGAGGTCAAAATAGCCACCAGGCAAATCCGCTCCAAGGTGTGAAAAGACATTTCGATTCAGCGTATCGGTTACCGTTGCATCCAGATTGGTGATACCGGTCACCTTGATGAGATGATGTGGCAGTGACCATGCGCTCATCTCGACAGGCCAATTTAAAAGTGCGAAGGCGATCCCTGCCAATGCCGGATTCATCCAGTTCGAGCCCAATCCACCAAATGCACCCTTTATTACCGACACGGCAAAAAGTGATGCTGTTGCAGGGATGAAGGGTGAGATTCCTGGAGGCATGGCCATGCCGACGAATAGGCCAGTAAGGAATGCGGAACCATCCCAGAGCGTGAAACGGCGCATCAAACCACTAACGATCACTTCCCCAACGAGAGCGCCTCCGATTGCGGCGATAACGGGAATGACTGCGGATAAGCCAAAACAAAAAAAACCCCAAAACAACGCAGGGATGAGAGTTGCGACGGTTCCCCACATTAACGCAGTGCTTGTGCATTTATTGAAAATGAAGGGTGGGTCACCCATCAACAGGGCCTTCGCTCGCCTCAATGCGGATTCTCCCCATGCACGTGTGTCAAAGCCTGTCCTTGAGTCGATTGCAGCTCTGTGGAAAATGCGGCAACCAATGGCATTCTGGACGGGCAGATATAACCACATGCGCCGCAGACCGTACATGCACCAAGACCGAGCTCGGCGGCACGAGACCACATGCCCCGCTCAATAAGACGGAAAAGGAGGCTTGGATCCAGTCGCTCGGGACAAACCTCGTTACAACGCCCACATCGAATACAGGGTGACCTCAACTGGGATCCAACTTCCTCGGAACTCAAGGCAATGACAGCAGAAGTCGTCTTGGTTATTGGTACATCAAGATCGTAGACAGAATGCCCACGCAGGGTACCCCCGATGACAAGTCTCGCGGGGGGTCCGAGAAAACCTCCGCATTCCTCAATCAAGTCCCCTATGGTTGTGCCGATTCGTGTTTTCAGCACGGCTGGTCTCTTTATGGCACCGCCGCTAACAGAAACGTATCGTTCAACCATGGGCTTTGCGATCACAATCGCCTCATAGACAGCAAAGGCGGTGGAGGGCTTTATTATCAGGGCATCCGTCATTGGTCTTTTGCGCGATCCGTCCAAGGCTTCAAGAAGTTGCCTCGGCATATCCTGGGGGTATCTCGCCTCGAATGAGACAAGCTTCACATCGACGCCATCGTCTTTGGAGAGAGGCAAAACAATTGTAGTGGCCTGACTGGTGGTGACAACGATTTTCTTTGGTGCGAGAACCTTTTGGAGGATGGCAATCCCTTCCATCACTTCGGCACCTTTGTCCCTGAGAAGACATTCCTCGGCACGAAGATATGGCTCGCATTCGATCGCGTTCACAATCAAGAGACCGATTTCTTTGCGATCGCTGAGGAGATCATGGATCGGCATGCCTGGAGCCGCAGTATCTACAACACCCCGATCCCGAAGCGTGGAAATGATTTCGGTGCGGCCCATACTCTTCCATAAGTACCGTTCGCCCTTGCGACCCAAACGGTCGAAGGAACCTTCCAAAGCCACCAGAACAGCCTCGGATTGGCCACCTTCAGGTAGTGATATCATTTTGATATCACGAACGATCCCGGGAATAGAGGAATGGATTTGTGCTGAAAAGGCTCCGTCAGCCCTGCCGATCACCATCCCTTCCCTCACATATTCACCACGTCTCACAACACACCGGGCTTGTTTACCCGCATGTTGTTTGAGAAGAATGACAGCACCATTTGGGAGAAAGGCATTCCGGGCAGTGCCTCGCTGCTCCCAGTCGAGACCAGCCTCGACCCGGATGCCACCGTGCCGAAAAGTCCGTGACGATTTCATGCTTCCTGCCGTAGTTCGCTGGATGCAACGCCCCTGGCTAAAGGAACGCCGAAAAACAGTCTTCCTAACAATGGCACCAAAAGAAATGTATACATCAGGTACTCGATTGGCGCAAGCGGTCGGGGGCTCCGGCCAGCCACTGAACCGATACTGACTACCATCGCGGAGTGCTGTTGGAGAAGCATTCCTTCGATGCTGAGCGGGGGAACGGAAGCGTACACGGTATGGACCCAATCATCAGAAAAATCGATGCCAACGACTTCCGACACGGTTGTTGTGTTGGCCTCGATCGTCGTGGATGGTTCGGGGAATCGGAGAGTCGCGAATGGATCCAGGCGAATTTCTCCGACCCTGACATAGGGAATGGCCTCTTGAATCGCCCGATGCTCAAGGTAGGAGGCCAGGCCAGGGAGAATATCCCTATTTTCAGAAGTACTCTTTAATCGAGTTTCGGAAAGTGAAGGACGGATACTTCCAGGGATGGAATGTGGACAGGGAAGCGAAAATTCCGAAGTCGAAACAGGTTCCAGCGAAACAGAGAATAGTCGATTCAACCCCCAGGCTACTACGATCAGTGAAGCGAGGGTGGCCCTGATGTTTGCCGAAGCCAGTTTGGGCCGACGGGAAAAATATTTTCGCCCATCAATTGGCAAAGGTATGAAACGTCTTCGTTCAGAAGGTCTGGTCGTCAGGAATGCATAGCCAAACAACGCAAGGACCGAACCCATGCACGCCAAAGCCAACGAAGGGATTTGAGCAGGAACCAGAAACGAAGCGAGTATGGCAACGCCGAGAAGCACCAAGCCGGGGGGAAGTTGAAGACTCAGGGTCTTGAGAACGATTTTCAGTCCGCTGTTCTGACGAAATTCGTCCAAAGGGAAATCAAGCTTGTCAGCTGTCTCGGCGATGGCAAGACCCCAGAGTGCGGCGAGGGCAGCTGCGGAATACCCCCCCACGGCAAGCACAATCCACGGGAGAACAAGAAAAAACCTGAAGGCGACCCTGTCGAGTTTTCCTCGGTGCAGCCTTTGCGTGTGGTTGCCATGAAAAGAGGAACCTGGCTTTCCTATAAGCGCACCAATGAAACAGGCGGTGAGAAGACAAAATGCGGTCCCAGCGAAGGAGAGCGTGTCGACGCTGCTCGGTTTCTTGACTGATGAATTGTCGGGAATGATGTACTGGCCCTTGAAATCCGCGAGTCCTCTTTCAAGTACACGATCCGAGGAAGCACTCGAGCCAAATCGACTGCCTTCCTTTATGTAATATGCACGATAGGGAACGTCACCCACCCGTGCATCAAACCAGTCGCCAATATGCTTCAGGTACTTGTCCAGCCTCGGATCACCGGGTACGAGTAGATCTCGAGTTTGCGCGAGCGGAATCGTGATGAGGCCCGACCAATCAGAAACCAGGATTGGCGCCGTCGACTCGGACAATATCTCCTTGACACCCGCGATTGTCAGATTGTTGATGACACTGGATTCAGGAACAGCCGCATCGACAAGTATGGTGTGGAATCCATTCCACCAGGATACGCCGTGTTTTTGTGGAAGGGACAGTAACGCAAGGAATCCGAAGGCAACCGCCATGAAAAGCAGGAGAGCGCCAACCGCCAACCGTTTCCGTGTCGATGTTGCTTCGAAGACGAGCATCGAAAACCTTAGAGGGTACAAAACGCGAGAGCAATGAAGAAACCGAGAAGGCCCCCAATTAATACTTCCACCGGACTATGACCATGGACTTCCTTTACGGGGCGATAGGGGATACCAGAACGGAGATTGAGCTCCTTTCCGAGCTGATTGAGAGTTCTGGCTTGAAACCCGGCGGCACGACGAACTCCCATCGCATCACGGATGACAACGAGAGCAAAAAAAATCGCAAGAATGAATATGCTCGTATCAAGCCCTTCACGGATCGCGATTGCGGTCGCTATTGAAACTGCCAGAGCGCTGTGACTTGAAGGCATCCCGCCAGTCTTCCAAAAAAAAGTCACAAGGATTTCACGAAAATTGCGGGCTTTTAGCCGAAAGATATTGACAACGGCTTTAAGGAATTGAGCTGTCAGCAGGCTGAAAATGGCTGAAAGAAATATTGGATTGGAAAAGAAACCCATCCCGTCTGGGCTTGCCGCGACGCTCATGCTTTTAGTTTCCCCGGTACAGCGGGCCTTGTCAAGGCAGTACATTTGCCGGGACAGCCGTATTGACCTTGATGGGATGGATTCGTAATGTCAGCATGATGAATCCCAGAATTCCTGGATCCGAGATGATCGCTGGACCTGACGATGCGGGCAGACGGCTCGACAGGGTCTTGCGAGTTGTATTGAAGGACAAAGCTTTGTCAGAGATATACACAGCTCTAAGAAAAGGGGGGATTCGTGTCAACGGCACAAAGTCAGTTCCCGAGCGGAGGCTTGACGAAGGTGACAGGATTTTTTTGCCTGCTTCACTTTGGATCGCTGCAAAGGATTCAATGCACAACATTGTCAAGGAAGACCTGGGGCAGATAGCTGACATCCTGATTCTTGCTACATCCGATCTTTTATTTGTAAACAAGCCACGGGGAGAACTTTGTCAGGGCCCGGATGGGCTGGAGGGAAGGATACGCCGGGCCATTTCAGACCGAATGGCAGCTTCGTTGTCATTCGTGCCTGGCCCGTTGCACCGGCTCGACAGGAATACCACTGGAATCATTACGTTCCCACACAGTGCCATTGGTGCGCGTGGCTTTACTGCCATGCTCCGCCAGCGGAGAGTGGTGAAACGATATCTCGCCCTGGTGGATGGGAAAGTATCCACTCCTGAAGAGTGGCGGGATCGAATCGGCAGGGACAACCAAACGATGACCAGCGATGTGACCGAAAATGGTGATCAAGCGCATTCCGAGATGAGTCCGCTCCTGAATTTTGGTGGCCATTCCCTTATCCTCATCCACCTTCATTCCGGCCTCACGCATCAAATCAGGGTTCAGGCTTCCTCAAGGGGGCTGCCCCTTTCAGGTGATGCGAAGTATGGCGGAAGACCCTTCGAAGGAGGATATATTCTCCACGCGCTTTCCTTGGAGTTCCCAGAACCACCGTTCCCCGACACTCCCAGGCTGGTCACCGCCCCTTTGCCAATCGATGCTTACAATCGGCTTGAGGCAATTTTTGGAGAAGAGGCACTACGGTCGGCATTCGATCTTGCTTGGAAGGCAATTGGGAGGTAGTTCTTTTTTCCCTGACAATGGGTTACCATTAACCAATCGGAGGCGCTTATGGGTGATAGTCCAGAGATGCGGAGTGTGAATAGCAAACTCCCTGTAAAAGTCACACCGACCTTGGTTCTCCTTGGCCTTGCGGCGATTGTTGTCCTCATTATATTGGGAACCAGCTTCATCGTCGTGGACCAGACTGAAAGGGCGGTCATAACGACCTTCGGCAAGTTCACAAAGGTTGCCCAGCCGGGACTCGCCTTCAAATGGCCTTTCGGCATCCAGAACGCATACCACGTAAAAACCGAGGTTGTACAGACAGAACAGTTCGGATTCCGCACCGACAAAGCCGGCGTCGCGACCCAGTACTCTTCGAAGGAGTACGGCGAGGAATCGACGATGCTCACAGGCGACCTAAACATCATAAGCGTGGAGTGGATCATCCAGTACAAGATAACCGATCCGAAGGCCTGGCTTTTCAACGTGAGCGACAGACACAAGACGATACGCGACATATCCCAGTCGGTCGTCAACCTCCTGGTCGGCGACAAGACCATCCTCGGGGTCATCGGCCCTGAAAGGACCGCCATACAGGAATCGGCCGTCCAGATGATGAACGAGAAGTTCACGGAGTTCGGCCTTGGCATCAGGATCACCCAGGTCCAACTCCAGAACATAGTTCCACCCAAGGGAGTTCAGGATGCGTTCGAGGATGTCAACAAGGCCATCCAAGACATGAACCGCCTGGTGAACGAGGGCAAGGAGGCGTACAACGCCGAGATACCCAAGGCCAGGGGACAGGCCGACCAAATAAAGGAAGTGTCACAGGGCTACGCCGCGGAGCGCGTCAACAAGGCCAAGGGCGACGTCGCCCGTTTTGATTCGGTGTATACAGAATACCGCAAGGCTCCCGACGTGACCAGGCAGAGGCTCTACTACGAGATGGTTGAGGATGTTTTCAAGGGTGAGAAGAACGTGGAGCTCATCGACAAGCGATTCACGAACTTCCTCCCGCTCAAGAACCTCGATTCTTCCACAACCAAGGGGGCGGCCCAATGAAACGCATGATGGTTATCGGCGGCATCATCATCGCCGCCGTGATACTCGTCCTTATCATCGGGCCTTTTTATATCCTAAACGAAGGCGAGCAGGCGGTGATCGTCCGTTTTGGCCAGATAGTCGGGACCCAGAAATCCGCAGGGCTAAAGTTGCGCTCACCCTTCATAGACGTCGTCGTCAAATACCCCAAGCAGGTGATGCCCTGGGACGGCGAGCCCCAACGGATACAGACCAAGGAGAACCAGTTCATATGGGTGGACGCCACCGCCCGCTGGCGAATCTCGGATCCGGTCAAGTTCTACGAGTCTGTGGGGACGCTCGAGGCGGCCTACGGCAGGCTCGACGACGTGCTCGACAGCTCGGTGAGAACCATCATCGCGGGCAACTACCTGCGCGAAGCGGTCAGGGACTCAAACCGGATCATGTCGAGCGAAATAAAGGAAACCTTCCAAACGGGCGACGCGGCGGGTTCGGCCGCGCTCCAGGGACTCACTCAGAGTCAGACCACCTACGAGAAGATCGAAAGCGGAAGAAGTGTCCTTTTCTCCGAAATGCTGACGGCGGTCAAGCCGATCGTGCCTCAGTATGGCATCGAGGTGATCGATATCATCCCTCGCCAGATTAAGTATTCCGATGAGCTGACCGAAAGTGTCTACAACCGAATGATCAAGGAACGCAATCAGATAGCCCAAGCCTTCCGAAGCTACGGCGAAGGGCAGAAGGCCAATATCCTCGGCAAGCTCGAGAACGACAAACGCAGCATACTGTCAGAGGCGTATACCATTTCAGAGACGACAAAGGGAAAGGCCGACGCCTTGGCTGCGAAGATTTACTCCGATTCCTACGGTCGTGACCCCTCCTTCTACGATTATTGGAGAGCGATCGAATCGTACCGCCTGACCTTACCCAATTTCACCAAGACCTTGTCGACGGATATGGATTATTTCCGTTACCTCTATGGAACCCGCGGCCGTTAGAGCTTGCACTGAGGGAACGGTGTCGCAGCCGTTCCCTCATGTTTTATGGGTACACAAGGTCCTTCTGGCTTGCGCCTGGCTCAGTACCAAGCTATATTGAAGTATAAATGAGCATACGGCTCAAGATCATACTGGTTGTCCTTCCTCTGATTGTAGCTGCTGTTGTTTTGGCAGGCATGACGTCATACTTCGTCGCCGCTTCATCAGTGACAAGGGTGGCAACGCAGTTTTTATCCTTCAAGGCTTCCGAACTCAAGAAATACGCGGAAGGTCAATGGAGCTTGTTAACCGACAATGGTTATGCAGGCAGGCCAGATATGGAGAGTGCAGCCCGAGCAGCCGTCGAATCCTTCGCACGCTCCATCCTGAGGAGCCTAACCGAGTCCATTGCAGCGATTGACGAAAAAGGTGCAGTTTCGATGCGCGCAGGCAACACAGAACCCACGCCGGCCGAATCTGCCACCCTACTCACGCTTTCATCTGGAGTATCAGGTTTTGCTACGATCAGGATGGGTGGATCGGATCGCGTGGCTTCTTATTTTTCCTTCAAGCCTTTTGGCTGGTTCGTTCTGGTCACCGAGGAGCGAGGGGCTTTTTACGGCGACGTCGAGACCATTTTCCGAACTACCGTCATCATTCTGGCCGCTGCCACGATCGCGGCAGTGCTACTCCTTCTCCTCTTGGCACGTTATCTGACGCGGCCCCTCGAGGATGTGTCCCAGGCGATGCGCCGCATCATCACTTCCAATGACCTGTCTGAGCGTGTCCCTGTGGAATACAAGGACGAGATCGGACAGCTGTCACATACCTTCAATCTGATGCTGGGCGAACTGGGCAAAGCATATGAGTCGATAAAGCGCTACGCCTTCGATGCGGCTGTCGCCCAAAAAAAAGAAACGAAAATCCGGAATATTTTCCAACTCTACGTACCCAAGGATGTGATCGAAGAATACTTCCAGAACCCGGAGTCCATGCTCGTGGGCAGCAACCGACTGGTCTCCGTCCTTTTTTCCGATATCAGGAGTTTTACGACCATTTCCGAAAAGATGGAACCCGACGATCTGGTCAATTCGCTCAACCGTTACTTCGGTCTGATGGTGGACACCCTCATGGAGCGCGGTGGAGTCGTGGATAAATATATAGGGGATGCCATCATGGCAATATTCGGAGCGCCCACCAAGCACACCGATGATGCGTTGCGCTCGGTCCTTGCCGGACTCGAGATGACCGAATCGCTTGAGGTTTTCAATTTGGGACAGAGGGAGAGGGGCAAGCCTGAGTTCCGCATCGGTGTCGGGATCAATTATGGCGTCGTCACCGTCGGAAATATTGGATGTGACAAGAAGATGAACTACACGGTCATTGGGGATGCCGTGAATCTCGCATCGCGGCTGGAAGGTGCCACCAAGATGTATCACCAACCCTTGCTTATGTCCCAGGCCGTACGAGATCGCGTCGCGGACCAGATACGATGCAGGCAGGTGGATAAAATCGCCGTCAAAGGCAAGAGTGAGGGGATCAGCGTATTCACCGCGCGATCCATGTTGACACCGGCTGAAAA
>Ga0118677_10012930_pt1 | contig 12132 bp, 9 predicted proteins | sample AliMusrvi5mmetaG_FD_86154 | JGI IMG/M metagenome (GOLD analysis project Ga0118677, IMG submission 86154)
CCGTCTGAGTGTGCAGCGCAATCCTGAAATCGCGGAGTCGCTGGCCAGCCCGCCGACGGGGATCGACATGATGGAATTGGAGATCATGCAGGCCAAGGCCGCCGTGCTGCGCGGCGACCTGATCGCCGCAGACGCCGCCTGGACCCGGGCCATGAACCAAGCGGCCTTTGATACCAGCCGCAACCGGTTCCTTGAGATTGCCCATGCCGCCGCCGTCGGGCATGCCGCAAATGCCGTGGACAACGCGTGGGTGGCCGCCATCCGCCTGGGCTGGGGGCCGCTGCCGATGTACCCCGACCTGTTGCCGGTCTATGATTCACTGGTTTCCAAGGGGCGCACGGAGGATCTCCTGGCGATGTTCCAGGTGTTTGCGCGCTTCGAGCGGGCCAATCCCGACCTGATGAACAACCTCTGTTATCTGGGCATGCTGCATGGCCACATGACACCCGGCCAGGTGATCACGACCATGACCAAACTGGTCGATAAAGAGGACCAACCGGGATATTACTCCACCCTGATGCTGGCCGAAATGATGAACGGCCAATCCGCCGCCGCGTTGGCCCGCCTGCCGGAATTCGAATACGACCCGGGCGTGTCGAAGATGTTGAAAATCGCGCTGGAAGGCACCGCCCGCGTTCTGGCGGGCGAAACCAAAAAGGGCTCCGAAATGCTCAACAAGGTGGACTGGCGCAGCCTCATACCGCAGGAAAAAATCGTTTTCCGCGACCTGCTGGTGAAATCCAAAATCTCGGACCTGCCCATCCCCGAACTCGAAACTCCGAAGGCGGTGGCCGATCCCGAGCAAACCCCGGCGTGGCGCAAAGCCATCCAACGCTCAGCGGATCCAGACAAGTCAATGCCTGAAGCCAATCCCGACCAAACGCCAGCATGGCGCAAAGCCGTCCAACTCCGAACGGATCCGGACAAGTCAATGCGTGATGCCAATCCCGACCAAACACCAGAATGGCGCAAAGCCGTCGAACGGCTCAACAAAAACCGCGCAGGCGCTATTTCACCACCACCGCCACCTCCCCCACCGCAGTCGATTCCGGCGAACTGAACGAAGCCATTATTTCCGGGGTGCCATGGGCAACAGGAGGAGGATGGCTTGCCCGTTTGACTGGCAACTTCCCAATGTCCCCGATTGCCACGTTGTGCCTGCTCAGGCTGCCCCCATGGGCAACCCTTGACCTCGTTAGAAACGCCCCTGGAGCGAAAACCCGCGGTCTTCCAACAGGTGATTCCCCGCCACGGCGAGATTGGCGAGTTCGTCGCAGCGTTCGTTTTCCGCATTGCCGGCGTGGCCTTTTACCCAGCGCCATTGGATTTGATGCGGCACCATCGCGGCCATCAGTTCCAACCACAGATCCTGGTTTTTCACCGGTTGTTTGTCAGAGGTCAGCCAACCGCGGCGCTGCCAGCCCTGCAACCATTTCTTGACGATGGCCTGGACCAGGTATTTCGAATCCGAATGCAGTTCCACCTCGCAAGGTTCGGTCAGCAATTCGAGCGCGGCGATGGCCGCCCGCAATTCCATCCGGTTGTTGGTGGTCAGCCGATAGCCGGCCGCAAGCTCCTTGCGGTGCCTGCCGCATACCAGCACCGCCCCAAAGCCGCCCGGCCCGGGGTTGCCCTTGCAGGCCCCGTCGGTATGGACGATCACACGCTTCATCTGCCCCAAGCGTGCCGCAACCGGACGGGTCGTGACAAGTCTAACAAACATGCGCCCTGCGCCGCCTTGCAACAAGCGGCGGTCAAATCGGCCACATGGGGAATTTCGACTTGCATCTGCCAATCGACCGAATAGAAATTCCCCGGCCACGAATCTCAAAACCGATAGTGCGACATCCATGCACCAAAGTTGAGAAAACGTCATAAGCCGCTGTAGCTCAGGGGTAGAGCAGCTCATTCGTAATGAGCAGGTCGTCGGTTCAAATCCGACCAGCGGCTCTCTTTGGAAATAAGGGAGTTACGAGGATATTTTTCTAGCAGTCTGATAGAGCCGGTGCAGTTATCCCGCACTTATCAGCCGGGATTCAACTCGGTGTCGGTGTATTCGGTGTCACCAATTTATTTCGTACCGCTTCCCGCACAGGCCCGGCAGATTGCCGCGGGCATTCCGGGTTGGTCGTGGATTTCGCTCCACAATGCCCCACGATTCGCCGATCCCCATTTGAGCCGCCACGTCCGCCGGTGCCGCCGCAGGCCTGTCAGCGGCCTCGTTGCGTGCCGCCAAGGGCGTTCAGGCGAACAAGTTCAAGTATGAACCCGCCGATTCCCCATCGACCCGCCGTACCGCATGTTCGTCGCCGCCCTTCTGCTTTCCAGGTTACCCGCTGCCGGTGCCGCCCGCCGGTTTTTCCGCACCCGCCGCCGCCGGTTCATCGCGGGATCGGTGTTGCTGCCGATCCCCTACTTGATGAAGGCCCATCCATGCCGCTTTGCGACTTTGGGTCAGGTGGTTGGCTAGGCGGTTTGTCGGTTTGGAGCACTTTGGCTTGAGTTGGCATTTTCCGTAGGAAAACCTGATCAAGTTTTTTACTGGCGAGTCCAAACCGTTTTCTGTCCGACTTATTCATGTAGTGGCCCATAATTCTGTTCTTTCTAGCCGGCGATGATCTTGTGTAAGGCGCCGCTGTCGGGTTCCTCCTCGAAGACGATGAAGTGCTGGAGCAGGTCGAGGAAGCGCTGCGGATCAAACACCCCTTGCACCAGCGTTTCCAATTCCAAGGTGCCGGGCGCGGCGTCACTCTGGCCGTCCACCGTGCGCCAGACCTTGAACCACTCCTGGTTGGCGGTGAGCGATCCAATGCGGGCCTGCAAGCCGTCGCTGACCACCAGCACCGCGTTGTATTGCAGCAATGACGGGATCTCCGCCTTGTAGGTTTGGAACTGGGCGTAGGCGCTCCAAATCGTGGCCCCCTCGTCCGCCGCGTTCTTCAACTCGATCAGACCCAGCGGTAACCCGTTGACGAACACCACGATGTCCGGCCGGCGGTTGTGCTGGCCCTCGATCACGGTGAACTGGTTGACGACGAACCAATCGTTTGCACCCGGCAAATCGAAATCCAGCAAGCGCACCCGGTCGCCGGCGATGGAGCCATCGGGTCGCGGGTATTCCACCTCCACGCCATCTCGCAGCATCCGGTGGAAGGCGCGGTTCGTCTGCATCAGCGACGGTGTTCCCACCCGCAGCACTTTCCTCAGCGCCTCCTCCCGTGCCTCCTCGGGAATCGACGGATTCAGCAGCCGGATCGCTTCCCGCAAGCGCTCGACCAGCACCACCGCGCCAAACGAATCCCTCTCCGCCGCCGGTTCGCCGGGCGCAAGCTGCGTCCCGTGCCCGACCGCGTAGCCCAACTCCCCGAACCATCCGAGTGCAGCGACTTCGACGTGGGATTCATTGAGGCTCATGGCGTCAGGGAATTCGAGGTGCAGTAGGCTTGACGCTCATGGGTTGGCTTTGTGGGAAACGCCAGGGATAGCTTCCGGTCACGAACCAGTTTGCTGAGGTATTGATTTTGCAATGCGATGGGCTGGCGATTGATGATTTCAGCCAGACAGCGCAGGGTTACGAATTGCCCCTCGCAAAGCTTCAGCACCACCTCAATCAGCGCATCCCGGTCCACCTTCCGCTTTTGTCGAGGCAGCGAGGCAATCGATTCCAGTCGCTGCCGCAACCCGGACGAAAGCAGCGAGAGATCGTCAATCACCGGGAGAGGTAACTGTCTGGAAACCAATCGTCCTTCCGGATCACGGGCTGCTTTGCCCCCTTCCGATTCATCGTCAAAAAATGGGGAGCGGCCTTTCAAATGTAGGGAGGTCGGTGGCAAATGTAGGGAGCTGCTCCCCATATTCGGGGTCCTCGGCACGGAAAGTCGGACAGGTGGGCCGAAAACATCATCAGGCGTCGGGATAGCCTCACCTGGCAGGTGGTAAACGGCACCCCGTCCGCCGGTGGACTCCAGCATGCCCGCCTGGGTCAGATGTTGGAGTGTCTTGGAAAGGTCAACCGGGTGCTCGGTTGTCACCGCTCGGAGACGGGCATGATTCACGGTCCCTTCGCTGGCAGCCAAGGCAAGCGCAACCCGTTCCACATGGTTCAAGCCCTCGAAACGTGACCCGAACTTTCCTTTCAATCCGGCCATGACCGCCTCTGGAAACAAATCGACCATTCGCAGCTCCAGCAGGGTCTGGTTGTATGGCATCGGCGTGTCGTAGAGCATGGGCGGATTCCAGTGTTGGGATTGCCAGCCATGGAGGATCTTCGGAATGCCCGTTCCGGCCTGTTCGCCTACACCGACCAACCGGAACATCTTGTGCAGAATGCGGTTGCGGCAATCCGGTTCACCGCCATGCAGCGCCACTTCCACCGGGATGCGCATCAATCCCGGATTGCGGAAACCGAACATGTCCGGCCGCTTCACTACGAATACCGACGCCCGGTCAGAATAATCCGCGTGCACAATCACATTAGCCAGAGCTTCACGCAATGCCTCATGCACCGGGGTTTCATCCTTCCGCTCGCCTTTTTCCAGCCGGAAAGGAACTTTCAAGTCGGCGGTCAACTTCAGATAGACCTTGCGGTAGAAATCATAGAGATTGCCGGACCATTTTCCATCCAGCGTGATACGGTCGATCCATCGTTTCTCCGTCTTCGCTTCCGCCCGCTCCTGATAGTCGAGCATGTAATAGGGCATCTCTTCCTGGATTGCCGCCATTTGCCCGAACATAAGAAGGCCAGCCAGCGTCAGTCCACTCCTGCCTGTCTCGCGGTCCTTGCGCCAGCCTCCAATTTGACGAAGAAACTCCCGGTCATCCGCCGTGTTCCAGGGGTGCCCCGGATCCCGATTGGCGAAGACCTGCCGGTAGGCGCGGAACGTGCCAATGTCGAGATCGTCCAGATCATAACCGTGCAAAATGCGATCATCCCGGCTATCCTCCACTTGCTCGGCCAACATCCGCTTCACCTCGTCATCGGGCAGCGGACGATCACCGTCATTGAGCCTGCGGTAGGTATGGTTCGCAAACGGATTCGTGGTCAGATAGACCGGTCGCTGTTTCCGCGTGGCGCGTGGCACCTGCACGACGAGGAGGGTCTTGCCCTCCAGCGTCAACTCCCACACCTGCGCATCGTTTAACAGGTTCACGCTCACCTTCTGGCGGTTGTTCAATCCGTCGAACAATTCCTTGCGGACTTTTGGTATGTTGACGATTCCTTCAATCACGAAACGCCCCGGCCTTTCACGCACCCCAAGCAGAACAATACCGCCTTCCGTGTTCGCGAACGAACTGTAGGTCGGCCAGAAATCCTCCGGCAAGGCCCCCATACCATCGCGCCCCACCGCAAGTTTGCACTCCAGGTCCACGGACTCCCGGAGCAACTCAAGGTCAGCAATGGATTGGATTTCGATCATGAATAGGCCTCCATTTTTGGTATGTATATCAAAGTTCATCTCGGAGGCGGATCATCTCCTTTAGCTCCGCCTCTTCAATCTCGTATTCCTTCAATGCCTCCATCCCGCAGGTGTCAGGCTCAATCTCAAGATAATGTTCCCTCACATAAGCCAAGAACTCGTCAAGAGTTATCTTCATTGGAGCGGCTTGGGCCATGATGTATTCCACATGCTTCTTTTGCTCCCGCGACTGGAATAGATCTCCCGGCATCCAGAAAATCATTTCGGAGCAACGTTTGTCGAGAATCATCTCGTTGATATAAAGCTGGCTGTTTCCCCAAGTTTCCATGAACGCATCTAGCCTGTCCCGTAGCTCCACATCACTCAGATAAAATCGGGCACTGCCCATCACCTCCCGAAGCCGATCAAACATCATAGTTCCCGCGTTGCTAGTTCTCGCGCGACTCCCGAGTCTCTCAATGTAATCATCCAAGACGCCCAGATGAACCCAATGGAACACTTTCATAAGCTGTTCCAAATCCCGCTCACGTTTTACTTCCGCTGGTGTCAAAAAGTTGGCGGTTAGCACCGCTGGAATTGTCGGTGAATGAATGGATTGTGGCGGCAACTGCGGATTGAGTGCTGACTTTAGCATTTTGATGTCGTGACTCCAATAGTCACGCCGCACCTCAATGCCCTGTCGTTGAAACAACTCCCGTAACGATGCTGGCAACGCCGATTGCGGAGGCACCTTCGCTCCCCTCACAAGGACAGGAATGATGTTCATCCTTTTCTCTAACGCCACCTCCAATTCACGGCGCACCCAGTCAGACGCATCGTCAATCCGCCGGTTACCCCATTCATCTCGCCCGGCGAGCAACCAGTCGGGACCAATGACGGCAATCACCGTAGTCGATGCCCGGAGGTTGCTTTCGATCTCGTGCGGCCATTTCCCTCCCGGTGCAATCGAGGTCACATCCATAAAAACCTCACCCAAACCGTGCGTCTTTTCCAAAAAATCAAAAATCAAGCGGGCTTCAGCGCTGGCGTCATCGCGACGGTAGTTGATGAAGATCGACGTGGGCTTCTGGTCGGCATGCCGTTCTACATATCTAGCATCAATGCATTGAGTGGCGACTTTCCCTGCTTCAGCAGTGTGCACGTTGATTTCCACCACCCGGACCGCCGCAAAAACAGGGCGCCCCGAGATTGCCATTTCTTCCCGAAGCTCCCATCCATCCTTTGCCAGGTGCTCGTTTATCAGCGCGAGGATACGCTCAACCTCTTCCATCTCTGATTGAACGACCGGGTGTAACATTTCGCAGAGGAAACGGATGAACTCCTCGTCTGGGGCATTGATCAGGTTGATGCGCGAATCGTAAAATACCCAGTCATCCGCCCAGTCACTGTTCATCACGCGGTGCTTCCATATATCCTCGCTCGCGGATGAATACCGACGGTCTGTTGATGGCATCGCGGAAACGTCATACAGGCGGGCCAAGAATTGCTGCTCCTCAAAGCGCCCTGCCCAATTCACCTTATTCAAGGCGAGAGCATCCGAGATATTCCGTCTCGTAACTTCAGTGATTTGCTTCTCGCTCATTCGACTCCTGTTCTATAATAAGGGAAAACACTGATTGCTAATGGCTGAGGTCACACTCAAATTGACGGCACCATCCCTCGGTTTGCTCTTAGTCCTACAAGCGCGGCCCGAAGCACTTGCAGGCAAATCTGTGCTGTGTGTTGATCCGGCGCGAATTTCGATGCCATTTGCTCATACGGATGAATGTAATTCCTGAAGTCCCGAACGCCGTGTCCGAATTTCTTAACATCAAGCCTAAGCACCCCTACCTCATGAGCAACATCAATAAGGTTGGCGAGAGTCCATTCGTAAAATGGCCTGACTTTACCGGTGTCCTTCTGTTTGGGGCTTCCAGAAGCACGGTTAAACTCGGCGGGATTCTTCAGGGCGACCGACAATAAGAGTCCTTCAAGCACGCTCCCACACATCAGAATGGCCGACAGAGCTGCGCCCGCAGCCACACAATCGATCGCTTCCTTTACGCGAGCACCTAGAATCTGCTCGACGTTGGCGTTCAAACCCATTCCTTCCACGGAAATTGCCCCGAAGTCACGCTTTAAAAAGTCTGATTCTGTTTCCTGCTTCAGTTCCCGCCCCAAGAGGCGCGCCGCAGACAATACGCAGTCCTCATACTTGCCGTCGGCTCTTTCGTCTTTGCCTGGTTCATTGAGATACCTCCAGAGCTCCAATAGCTGCTCCATAGACCTCCCCACAATTATGGGTTCTTCGATCTCCCAAAATGCACGCAAACGTTTGGCCTTAGAGGTGCCGTTGTAGGCGAATCGTGGGTCGTATATGTTGATTCCAACATCCTGCCGAAAGAATTCGGAGAAACTCTGATCGGTGAAGTTTAACACATATCCGGTTTCCATGCCGAATAGGTCTTCGAATCGCTGTTTCTCAATGGTCGAGAGGATGTTCATGTGGGATTGTTCGTTGAACATTCTGATTTCTCGCCAGACAGACTCGGCAGTCGCCAGTATTGTAGGGTAGCGAGGGGTGATAACGTGCAGGGAGTCGACCGCCGGATCGTCACCAGCAAACGCTCCCACAACCGTACCACGCCAAACGAATACAACTCCGCTGAAGGCTTGGCGGCCGCGAGACCTGGCCCGTGCCCGGTCTGATAGCACAGCTCCCCGAACCATTCGAGGGCGGTGTCTTCGACGATGGATTCGTTGAGGCTCATTTCTTCCCTGTGTCCTTTGGCGTGGTTGTCTTTCCTCCGAGTGTCTCGGCGCACTCAGCGAGGCGTTCAGCATATGCGTCAGCAGGAACACGCACCCAATCGCCATTAAATCGGAAGAGCCACAGAAGGAGCATGATTGCGGCAAATGCCGCCGCACCTCCCCAAGCCTCGTCAAGCTTTCCGGTCGAGGAGTGGACCAAGTAGAGTCGGACGCCGCAGGCAACTAAGCTGAGAAGCGATACGATAATGCCGACTGCGCGCAGCCCCCAAACATTGCGGCGATAGCCGTAGGCAACGTTCTCCTGAAACAGCAGCGCGAACTTCTTCGTATCTCGCGTGTTGACTCGTAGATAGTTTGACCATGCGGTATAAACGCCGTCCGCTGCTGTTGGGTTCTCTTTTTCCTGCTCTGGGGTTGGGGACTTCGCCTCTTTCACAAGTCCAGACAGCTTTTTGTGATAGCGAACCTTAGTGATTGAATCGAGACGCGTGTCACGGTGCCTGAAAATGGTGATCGATGGCAACCCTCCCCACTTGGCAAACAACGAGGCTTCGTGCTTCTTCCCCGTGTCCCGTGCAAGCTGCGTGAGAAGAAAGGCACCGCCGCACCCGACAGCCCCCGCAGCCAACGATTGAAGCCCGCTGAACTTGGCGGTAAGCAGCGCCACCCCAGTCCCGACGGCCGGAGCAATCAACAATAGCGCGGGGTATAGTCGAGCCTTCCGTTCGTAGCCGTCAGTGATAAGGTTCGTCAGATTCATTGTGTATGCGCCGTAGCGCCCTTGGTGAGCATTGGTAGATTCAAGAAACGGATGGTTTCAGAAGCGTTCCGATAAAATAGCTGCCGCAACACACCTTGGTCACATCGTGGGTCGGGAATGTTTGTGCGAACTTCTTATTCTCGACAAAGATGTCGATCCCAGTCGAGTGAGGCTCCATGACCACATTTCCGGCTTGGTTGTTGGTAATCTTAATCAACCCACGCCGGGTGTATGCTTCGTAGGCTAAGTGGTTCGAATCTGCGCAGCCAAAAAGAGTGAGCCTAGGATTAAGCATATCCAAGAAGTCGTGGGATCGATCCGAGTCTCGTCCGTGATGAGGTGCCATCAATACGGCGCAGTTGGACACCGATGTAGAATGATTCTTAATCACGTAGTCCCATGTGGAGTCGTGACCATCACCGCCGAAGACAATTTTCCCACCCGCCGAACGATACACGATCACATAGGAGCCATCGTTTGGGTCTTCAGATGCGTTTGCCTTCTTCACAAGTGCAGCGTCAGGAGCGACGATATCAAGGCAGTCGCCGTGCGCATCAGGGTCGCCTTGGTTGGCAAAGCTAAATTTACTTCCTGCCAATGGCGTAACGACCGTTAAGCCCTCCCGCTTTTCGTCCCGGACTGCTATATATCTATCCCAGTCCTCCTCTTTGTAAGGGCTCCCATCGAAGCCTGGCTTTTCTTTTCGAAGACCGTTGTCCCAGAAGTTTGTCATCCCGAACTCTGTGTACAATGCGTCAAAACCGTCCAAGTGATCGCAGTCTGGATGAGACAGGATGAAGCGAAACGGACTCTTGATCCCATGTCGATTCATATACGCTATCGGATTTGTAGGGCGTTGCCGCATCCCGTAATTCCCGGTTGACTGAGTTGATAGCTCAAGATCCTCAAGAATACTCGCCAGCGACTTTTTGGAAACATTGACTGTATTGCCGCTGCAAATGTCGATCATCGTTACGCGGCCACTGGCATGCTCGATAATGGTGCAGTCGCCGTTGCCAACATTGAGAAAATGCACTCGTGCCATGGCTCTTAGATTGCTGGTTGGTTTGGTTGTGAATGAGAGGGAATCAACTCCCCGCTCAGCAGCTTCGGCAGCAGCGTGTCGCGCAGGGTGGCGAGGGTGCGGGATTGTTCCGCATTGGCATGGATTTTTCCCCAAATGGGGGCCACCCGTTTCTCAAAGGCATCTTTCACCTCAACAGGTGGGTTCAAGACAAGATAATTCGGGAAATGAACGAGCGGAATGCGGTCCACAGTAGCACCTTGGACAGAGTGCTGAATCAGGAACCGTTGAAAGTCCGGTCCGATGAACTGGTGAAACCAGAAGTGCGCGTGACCATTTTTGGGGTATGGGCGAATCAACGCCAGGCGACGCCCGAGGCAACATCTTAGCCGCGGAGGAATCAAAGCAAAGAACCCCAAGGTAGCCTCGTAGCTGAACACAATGTCATTGTGCATGGGTGTAACCCGCCTCGTCCATCTCGGCCATTCGTCTTCGCAGATGTGGCGGATATCAAACAGATCAAGAGAGGAACCAGTGAGGTTCTTGATCCCGAGGAACACTGGACCTTCGCTAGCCTCTGGTGGCGTAGCGTGAGGCCCGTCGTAGACACCTTCGACAACACTCTTGACTGTGGTCACCTGCCACCCTTCTGGGATATGACCGAGCGCAGTCTCTTCCAAGTGTTGGGGGAATAGTCCGGCAGTGCTTGGGTCGAGAATAGTGAGTTGCCGTCCGTCGAGTTTGGCGCGGACGGGGTCGAAGTCCACGAACCAACTCTGGAACAGCGCCCGCGCCATCGCCTCAAGAGTCGCGTTCATGCGCCGGTTCAGCTCGATCTTGTCGTCCAGCGACCCAAGCACCGCCGCGATGGCTTTTTGCTCGGCGAGGGGTGGAAGATTAAGCCTCAACGTCCGCGCCGATCCGACATTGAAATGTTGCTGAACAGCCCCAACGAGATGCGCTGCCACATGGTCACATGCGACTGTGTTGACGTAGTAAGCGAGGAAGCGGTTGTCGAGCTGTGGCCCGCAACGGACAATCACGAGGTCAGAGCAGTTCGCATCGGCGAGCCACTCCGGCACGACGGAGCAAGCGCCGGGCTTTCCGGTTCGGACAATCACCACATCTCCGGGCGTGAGGCGCGACTTGCGAATCCGGCTGTGAAACTCGGGAGTAATGAACTTCAGGCCGTTCTTGTTTATTCGTAGCGGGTCCACGTTCAACGAACGCAGAAACGGGATGCCTTCATCGACGTATTCCGACGCCATTGGTCCAACGTAGCCGACGGTCAACTCGTCAGCCACATCTTCCAACGCGACGTCGCGCCAATCACCCGCCATACCCCAGCCCCCTCAGGTTTGCTTTGATGGCCTTTTCCAGTTTCGCGGATTCGGCGAACTGGGCGAGCAGTTCGGCGACCAGTCGCGGCATTTTTTCCTCGAACGGGTCACCGTCGTCTTCGACTTCCTCAGCACCGACGTAGCGACCGGGGGTGAGGACATGGCCGTGAGCAGCGATTTCGGCGGTGGTGGCGGATTTGCAGAAGCCAGCGATGTCCGCGTATTTCGCCGCAGGCGTTTTGGGTCCAGCGACACGCTGGTCGCCGCGCCAGGCGTGATAGGTGGAGGTGATTTTTTCGAGGTCAGCGTTGGTGAGTTCGCGGTGGACGCGGTCGATGAGGGTGCCGAGTTTGCGGGCGTCAATGAAGAGGGTTTGTTTGCGGCGGTCGCGGCGTTTGCCGTCATTCTTATTTCTGGTTAGAAACCATAGGCAGACGGGGATCTGGGTGCTGTAGAAGAGCTGACCGGGCATTGCCACCATGCAGTCCACGAGGTCGGCCTCGATCAGGGCGCGGCGGATGTCGCCCTCGCCGGATTGGTTGGACGACATGCTGCCGTTGGCGAGCACGAAGCCGGCCATGCCGCGCGGCGCGAGGTGGTGTATGAAGTGTTGGACCCAGGCGAAGTTGGCATTGCCCTTGGGCGGAACGCCGAACTGCCAGCGCACGTCGTCGTCCTTGCGGAACCAGTCGGAATCGTTGAACGGCGGGTTGGCCAGCACGAAGTCGGCGCGGAGGTCGGGGTGGAGGTCGCGGCGGAAGGTGTCGGCATGTTCCGGGCCGAAGTCCGCCTCAATGCCGCGGATGGCGAGGTTCATCACGGCGAGGCGGCGGGTGGTGG
>Ga0118677_10012932_pt1 | contig 12130 bp, 13 predicted proteins | sample AliMusrvi5mmetaG_FD_86154 | JGI IMG/M metagenome (GOLD analysis project Ga0118677, IMG submission 86154)
AAGTTATAGATGGCGAATTACATCGTTTTGAACGAAAATTAGTTAAAGAAAGTGTTTGATAAAGAAAAATATGTTTAACGTAATGCTCATAAATGCTGTAAAAAATGAAAGGTGTTTGATAAATTATAAACCGAAGGGCAACCCTCGTGAAATAGCTGATAGGAAAAGAAAACAAAAATTGTAACTGTCATAATATGGATAGGTGCGAAAATTTTTATTATTGAAGACAATAAACTGTTTGCCCTTGCTTTGAAAGATGACATAGAAATCTCATTCTCAGATAAGTCAATAAAAACACAGCTATATGAAACGGGAGAAGCTTGTATGGAAAAATTCAAAAAGGAAAAGCCACAGGTAGTTATTCTTGATTATAACCTTAGCAGTAAGTATCCTGATGCAGCGAACGGAATAAAAGTTTTAGAATGGATAAAAAAGGAAAACAAAGAAACTTTTGTAATTATGCTAACGAGTAACGACCACATTGATATTGCCATAAAATCATTTCATCATGGCGCTTCTGATTATGTAGTTAAAACAGAAACACAATTCATGAAAATCAATTATTCATTAAACAATTTCTTCAAAATAATGGAGGCAAAAAGTGATTCAATAAAATATAAGGCGGCACTTAACGAATATATAAATAGATCAAAATCATGAAAAAAGAAAATCAAATCAAAATATTTATTGTAGAAGACAATGAAGTTTATGCGAAGTCGTTGCAGATATTTGTTAAAAATAGTTTTCCCCATATAAAAGAAATAAAAATTTTCCGTATCGGAGAACTGTGCTTATTGGAGATGAATCTTAACCCAGACATTGTTATTATGGATTATTTTCTGAATTCAAAATATGAGGAAGCTCAAAATGGGCTGGAGATAATTAAGCGGATAAAAACACAAAAACCGAAAACAAACATCATTGTACTAAGTCAACAGAAAGACTTTAATGTTGTTTTAGAAGTAATCAGACAATATGATTGCCTTTATGTGCAAAAAGATCAGGAATCATTCAGCAAAATCGAATTATTTATAAAAGAGATTTTAAAAAGCAAACATACCCTGTCTTCTACCCAGTGGAATTAGACATTATGGCTTTTATTCAAAATTAATATGTTTCAACCGTGCATTTAAAAAATACCAATTATAATTAAAAATTCAAAATCATGAACACAAAAAAACAAATTAACATTTTTATTGTGGAAGACAGTAAAGTATTTACGGTGGCACTTAAAGCGGATATAGAAAACGCTTTTGAGAATATACCCATTGAAGTACATATCTTTGAAACAGGAGAAAAATGTATGGAAAAGTTCAAAGGAATAAAACCGCAGGTTGTAATTCTTGATTATCACCTTAACAGCAAGTATCCTGATGCCATGGACGGCATTAAAGTACTTAACTGGATTAAAATGGAGAACCCTGATACATATATTATTATGTTAACCTCTGAAGATAATATTGATGTTGCCTTAAAATCATTTAACCACGGGGCCTTCGACTATGTTGTAAAAACAGAAACAACATTCGGGAAAATTAATTTTTCTTTATTCAACCTTTTTAAAATAATGGAAGCTAAGCGTGAAGCAAAAAAGTACAGATATTTTTTAGGGATATTTATTTGCCTGATGACTTTGTTGATTGCAGGAGCTATTGCTGTACAGGTTTATGCGCCTTCTATTTTTAATAAATAAAAAAAATGGACTCTAAAAAGCAAATCAGAATTTACATTATAGAAGACAATAATGTCTTTGCTCTTATGCTAAAATCGGATATAGCAAACATCTTTGAATACCTACCTGTTAAAATAGAACTATTTGAATCAGGTGAAAAATGTAAGCAAAGATTTATTGAAGAAAAACCACAGGTTGTTATTCTTGATTATCACCTTAACACTAAGTATCCTGATGCAGCCAATGGCATAGAAATTTTAGACTGGATAAAAAAGAAGAAGTATGACACAAATGTTATCATGCTTACAAACGTTGATAATATAGAAATTGTCTCATTAGCATTAAATCATGGCGCCTCCGACTATGTAGTAAAAACGGAAACGAAATTCAAGAAAATTAATTACTCATTATTCAATCTTTTTAAACTTATTGATGCTAAAAGAGAAGTAAAAAAATACAAAAGATATATTGCAGGATTACTTTTTCTTTTAGCTATTGGTATTGCAGGAGCATTCTTATTTTTTTTAAAATTAAAAAGTTTAATATGAAAGACAAAGTAAAAGAGCAAAATAGTGAAGGCAATGCACCCAACCAAATTGCACCACAATGGGCAAAATATCGTGCAGAAATGCACAAATCGTTTCCATCTCCTTACAGAGGCGAGAAGGATTCTCTGGCTTACGGAATTGATGAAGCTATCCGCGAACTGGATAAACTTAAACCCGATAAAGCCGGAAGTGCTGCATTCCTTGGGACTAATCCTGCCCTTACCATTGATTTTGAAAATGTAAAAAAATCAACGCTGAATCCGAAGATGAGTACAGCAGGAGATGTTACCAAACAAGTAATTAAATTATTTGAAGGCCTTCCCAATTGGGGACATCCTCTTACGATGTGCAATGTTAGTCCGCAAGGGAATACAGCAGCTATTGTAGCCGCAATTCTGACGGAGATATTTGCGCCTAATATTCTGGAAGGAGAATATGCCTGGAATATACATCAGGCCGAACTGGAATCCGGTGGCATTTTAGCAAATCTGGCCGAATGGGAAGCTGAGAAATCAGGTTGTGTCTATACCTATGGAGGGTCAGGATGCTGGACATACCATCTGAAATATGCACTTACAAGGGTTCTGCCCGGCTCAAGAAATAAAGGAATACGCACTGATGCAAAAGTGATTTGTTCACAACAGGCGCACTACACTATGCTTAATAGCACAGACTGGACGGGCTTAGGCATGGATAATATTATACGTATCAGAACGGATATAGATTCTAATGCAATGGATATGAATCATCTGGAAGAAGTTTTAAAAGATTGCCAATCTCAAAAAATACCGGTGGCATCAGTGGTTTGTACTATGGCAACAACAGATGCTAATGCTTTTGATCCTGTAGAAGATGTTCGCAAATTAATGGATAAGTACCCTAATCCCGAAGGATATGGAAAAGCCTTGCTATACTGCGATTCTGTTATTGGATGGGCATGGATAGCTTTTAAAAATTATGATTTCACAACTAATTCCCTTGGTTTTTCAAAAGCGGTACTGCCCTATCTTGAGAAAAACTATAATGCCATCAAGGGTATTTTTTATGCAGACGCTTTTGGTGTCGATTTCCATAAAACAGGTTTTTCTCCATACATAAGCAGTGTTTTTGTTTACAAAAATGCAGAAGAGTTCGAATCTTTACTTTCAAGGGAAGCTTCAGCTTATTTACAGCCACGCTCGCCGTACAATCCGCTTAATTATACTTTAGAGGTTTCAAGAGCAGCTACCGGTTCTATGGCCGGCTGGGCTACTCTTAAATTCTTCGGACATGAAGGTTTCCAGTCTGTTTTGGGTGGCATACTCGAAAATAAAGTTTACTTGCAAAATCAAATAGCGAAAAACCCTGAAATAGTTTGTGTAAATCCTTCAGATTTTGGTCTGGTAACCCTTTTAAGGATATATGCTAAAGATTTTAATGCGCAGGTTCAATTTGACTGTGAATTGCAAGACCCCGAGTTCAGAGAGGATTTGATTAAACATAATAAACTTACGGAAGCTATTGGCAATATACTGTTCGAATGGTTTCGTTCAGGTAAAAAAATAAATGGTCATTGCACACCTTATCTTAGTTTTAGCACAGGCTTTCGTGCGGCAGAATATAACAGAGACATGAAAGACAGAGATGCTGTAATCTACGCCATTAAAATGTTTCCAATGAACGTATATATAACCCCTGAAGTAATGAATCATGTTCTGGATTGTATCGTTGCAGCCAGAGATGAAGCTTGTAATCGGCTTTTGGTTAATTCTTCGCTTCTTTGCAATAGTGGTTTATATTAAATAATGAATTGAATTATGGAAATAATTTATTCTGAAATAGCAGATACAAATGATATTCACTTTTTAGAGGCTGTACAAATTTATTTTGAATCTTTCCCTTCGAATGAGCGACAGCCTTTACCTGTAATAGAAAGAAGGATAAAAGAAGGCAGGTCAAGACTATATGTCGGTTTTCATAGAGATGAATTAGTGTGCATCGCGTTTATGTATCATTTCAATACATCAGATTTTGTTTTTCTGGATTACATGGCTGTTATCAAAAAATTCAGAAATCATAAAATTGGTGGTGTTTTTTTCTCATTTCTTCTTGAAAAAGTCGTTTCAGCAAAAAAATATTTATTACTGGAGGTAGAAGATTACTTGTTTGGAGACGACAAAGAACAAAGGAAGAAAAGGATTAACTTTTACATCAGGAATGGGGCTTATATATTAAAAGACACCCCATACATCTTACCCTCTTTAGATAATACTGTACACACCGAAATGTCGCTTATGATTGCGCCCAGATATAAAACAGATTATTTAAACAAAACCGATATTGAAATTATTTTTAAACTCTTATACTTTGAACTTTATGAGAAAGATGAAAGTGATATCCTGCTGCATTCCATTATAAAAAGAATCCCTGACAAGGTAGCTTTGGTTAATGAAATTATTGAATAGGGAGATGGGGCGAAAGAGCGAAAGGGCGATTGGGAGATGGTGAGACGGAGAGAAGGGGAGACTTTGAGACGGGGAGATGGGTAAAATTAAATATTCCCTCATTAGGAATCATATAGCCCTTAAAAGAATAACTTTTGTCAAGTATAGAATATATATGATAGAAAATATTGAAGAGAGGAGAGGAAAAGAAATAGAAAATTTTAAATCATTAATCCTTGTTCTGAAATCAAAATTAAATTATATAATTCGGCAATAGTATAATACAAAGAAATATGCAAACTAATAATAATATTAATAAGTTAACGCCCTATAATGTTGGGAAATGGCTTCCTTCTGATCAGGCAAAACTTGAAAAGTGGATGAGTAATCTGATAACAGATGTTGAGAAAGGAGAAAAACCATTAATACCTGTTTTAGAAGAGTTTAAAAATCTTATTGAGAGCGATGCAGAAATATATATGCAGTTTAACCTGATGTTTGAGGAGGTACCTCATAAACCTCCATACAACAAAGATCCTACAGGAAAGCCACAGGTAAGGAGTTACCATCACATGCTTCAACTGATGAATAAGATCATGACAAAATCGCTGGAATTCGATACCACCTGTTTTGTAGGCCTTCCTATTTGCGCCATTTTTGGTTGGCCAATGGCAACTGTTGCAGGATATGCAGCTTTCTTAAATAAAAAAGTAAATAGTCAGTTGAAAAAAATTCTTAATGAATGGGCAACATTTCTTAAATCGGAAGATTCGCGATATGTATTAAGTACCGATCTTCATAAAGGTTGGTTTGGCAAGGATGCTCAAGAAGCAATGCCTGGTTTTGAAAAAGAATATAAATGCAATCCGGAACTTCCTTATCATGGATTTAATTCATGGGACGCATTTTTCACCAGAGAATTCAGAGATGGCGTGAGGCCCGTAGCGTACATTAACAATGATGCTGTAGTTGTAAACGCATGCGAGTCTGCACCTTATAGAATTGCCAGAAATGTAAAACTGCTTGATAGATTCTGGATAAAATCTCAACCCTACTCCCTTAAACACATGCTTGCTGGAGATATTTTAACTGACAATTTTATAGGGGGGACAATATATCAGGGCTTTTTAAGTGCTCTTAGCTATCACCGTTGGCACAGTCCGGTGAGTGGAAAAATTGTAAAAGCCTATGTAGTTGATGGCAGTTACTTTGCAGAGACCTTATCAGAAGGGTTTGACCCTACCGGTGAAAACGAATCGCAAGGTTATATTACCGAAATGGCTACAAGAGCCTTAATATTTATTGAAGCAGATAATCATGAAATAGGACTGATGTGCATTATGCCGGTTGGGATGACAGAAATTTCTTCGTGCGAGATAACAGTTTATGAAGGACAACATGTAATGAAAGGTGATCAGATTGGCATGTTCCATTTTGGTGGATCTACTCATTGCCTGATCTTCGGGCCTCACGTTAAACTTGATTTTGATATGCACGAACAGACACCCGGTCTCCATTCGAGAAACATTCCTTTAAATGAAAGAATAGCCACTGTGTCTAAATAGTATTTGTACGTAAAGTAAGCTATATTAAAATTTACGATGTGCGAAGTACAATGTACAATTTTGTAATGTGCTGATTTTTAAATCGTAATTCGTAAATTGTAAATTGTAAATCGTAAATCAATTCATAAGCGACATTACAGACAGACTCTAAATAGTGAATAAGAAGAACCGAATTACAAAATGCAAATGACAAACAAATCACAATTATCTAAATCTCAATATATCAAACCCTTAAAGGGTATTTGAGTAAATAAGTTTATATATGAATAATGCAACTTTTTTAAGTAATTGTGTAATACTTTTCTGAATTTACGAAATTACCTTTATCCTGTCAAAAAAAAATATTTATTACTTAAAATTCAATAAAATGAATACTTCAAATATTATTCAGCAGACTAATAACAGTTTTGAAGAAGAATTGCCATTAATGGTAATCAAAAATAAATTATTAAAAACTTTAATTTTCATTTTTTTCTTTTCGAGTTTGTTTATTCTTAACTCTTGCGCTATATTTATTGGTCGCGAACATGAGGGAAGAAGTAATGACAGACATCATGAACGTCACGAACAAGACAAACATCAGGAACATAATGAACATAATGAACATGATCGCTAATTAAAGATATTTTGACATTTTTATTAGTAAGAATTCTATTGAAAAAACAGTGAAAAGTGATAAATTCAACCTCTCGCACCTATTTATTTTCCAAGGAGATTGATCAGTACTTTACAGATGTTTACAAAGCATACAAATTTGTATTTCGTTTCTTTAAAGAAGTTTTTCATCCTCCATTTCATTTCCGTGAACTGATTAATCAGTGTTATGAAATAGGCGTAAAATCGCTTCCACTCATTACGCTTACTGGCTTTATTACAGGATTGGTTTTTACAAAGCAGTCTAGACCTTCATTATCCGAATTCGGTGCCACTTCTTGGTTGCCTTCTTTAATTTCGATTGCCATTGTCAGGGCATTAGCATCGCTGATAACGGCTTTAATCTGTGCGGGGAAAGTAGGTTCGAGCATAGGCGCTGAGTTGGGCTCTATGAAAGTTACAGAGCAAATAGATGCTATGGAAGTATCTGCTATTAATCCATTCAAGTACCTTGTTGTTACACGTGTACTTGCATCTACTATTACTGTCCCTATTCTGGGCTTGTTTTGTGGTTTTGTAGCACTTATGGGATCATATGTCAATGTCCATTCTAATGAATCTACAAGTATTGTCAGCTTTTTCAGTAATGGATTGGCGTCAATTTCTTTCCTTGATGTCTTTTCTTCTCTAGCTAAATCAATAGTTTTCGGATTTACAATTGGTATAATCGGATGTTACAAAGGTTATAATGCTGTGAAAGGGACGCGGGGTGTAGGGAGAGCTGCAAATGAAGCCGTGGTTCTTGCTATGTTTCTTGTTTTTATCGAAGAAGTTATTATTGTTCAAATTGCCAACTGGATAAGATATTTTTAATACAATGGAAAATCAAAATGCAACTTATATTGATGAACCAGTAATTTCTATCAGAGGGTTGTATAAATCTTTCGATGAACTTGACATATTGAAAGATATAAATCTGGATGTTTATAAAGGTGAGAATATGGTTGTCCTCGGACGTTCCGGTGCGGGGAAATCGGTACTGATAAAAATTCTTGTTGGCCTATTAGTCCCCGACAAAGGCATGGTAAGAGTATTGGGGAAACAAGTTGACAAATTGTCAGAAAAAGATTTAAATGCTTTACGATTGCGCATAGGTTTTTCATTTCAGAGCAGCGCATTGTATGATAGTATGAATGTGCGCCAGAATCTGGAATTTCCATTGGTTATGAATGTGAAAAGCCTTAGCAAACAGGAGATTAATAAATCTGTTGAAGAGGTACTTGACGCTGTCGGCTTAACAGAAAAGATGGACGAAATGCCTTCTGACCTGTCAGGAGGGCAACGTAAGAGAATAGGCATTGCACGGACATTAATACTCAAGCCGGAAATTATGTTGTACGATGAACCCACCTCAGGGTTGGACCCTATCAGCTGTGAAGAAATCAACAAGTTAATCAATGACGTTCAGAAAATGTACAACACCACTTCTATTATTATTACCCATGACCTTACCTGTGCTAAAGAAACCGGCGACAGAGTTGCCATGTTACTTGATGGAAAATTTGTGAAAACAGGAACATTCAAAGAAGTGTTTAATCCTGATAACAAACAAGATGAGGACGAAAAAATAAGAAGTTTTTTTAATTATAATTTTATACAATAAATCATGAATGAACCCATAAATAAACGTCCGGTTATAGTAGGACTTTTCATAATAGTAGGCTTATTATTCCTTGTCGGGGGTGTGTTGACTATAGGCAATATGCACTCTACATTTCAAAAGAAAATGACTATTTCAACAGTATTTGGAGATGTCAACGGGTTGCATTCAGGAAATAATATCTGGTTTTCAGGTGTAAAAATAGGGACCGTAAAAAAAATGGAGTTTTACGGAAAATCGCAGGTAAAAGTGATTATGAATATTAATACAGAATCGAAACAATACATCCGCAAAGATGCCAAAGTAAAAATAAGTACTGATGGCTTAATAGGAAATAAAATTCTGGTTATTTACGGTGGCACTTCCTCTGCTATGGAAGTTGAAGAAGGCGATACCCTTAACAACGAAACAATGTTGTCTACTGAAGATATCATGAGCACCTTTCAGCAAAACAACCTGAATGTTCTGGCACTCACAAAAAAACTGGTTGACGGAGAGGGGACAATTGGCAAGCTGTTGAACAGCGATTCTGTATATTACAGTATTTATGCAACGTCCAAATCACTTCAGAGAGCTACTGCAAATGCGCAGATACTCATGGCATCTCTTTCAGATTTTGGTGACAAGTTAAACAAAAAAGGGACATTAGCTAATAATCTGGTGTCGGATACCATAGTATTTAATTCCTTTAAGTCATCTGTTCTGAAATTACAAAGCATTGCCGATACAACAAAAGTTTTTGTAAACAATCTGAAAGACGTAAGTAATAACACAAAAAGTCCGTTAGGCTTATTACTGCATGATGAGCAGACAGGGACTCATTTAAAAACCGCTATAAGTAATCTGGAAAGCAGTTCAAAAAAGCTAGACAGGGATCTTGAGGCACTTCAGCATAGTTTTTTATTGAGAAGCTATTTCAAAAAAGAGGCAAAGAAAAATGAAAAGTAAAATTAATGGAGTATCCTATATTTTTTTAAGATTTTACTCTTTTTGCAAAACATAAAGAATTAGCCACACTGTAGTTTGAATAGTGTTGGATTGTTTTGACTTCATCAATCAATAGCTTTATCAAAATCAGATTTAATTGTTTTATTCTGTTCAATTCTGTATTTTTCAAATTCGCTTTCGACCAATGTTAAAGCAATTTCATGAGATACTTTGCCTTGATGTTGAAGTATTTCATGTTCGTTAAATTTCAAAAAAGCATCTAATTTCTCAACCCAGTTTTTCATATACATAACAGTTCCTTTTTTTGCCTGACTTTCGGCATAATCAAGATACATACTTACTATTCGATTCAAACCGTCTAATTCATTTTCGTTTAAATAGTTTTTGGCAATGCCCACATCTGTTTTTCTGATTGCTCCTTTGGGTGCATTTCTCCATGTGGTTAAGCCCATGTTTTCTTTTGTACTGTCTGCTCTGGTTGCAATGAGTTCGGCGGCTGTTTGTCCTGTAATAGCCCAATGCAATTTATTTTGAACAGTTGCAAAAAAGTCTTTAGTAATTTGTTCATTAACATCATAATCGGCACTACATTGAGAATAAATGTCTGTTATTTTTTGATAAAACCTTCTCTCACTACTTCGTATATCTCTAATTCGGGCAAGTTGCTCTTCAAAATAGTCTTTTCCAAATATATTATTGGGATTTTTTAGCCTTTCATCATCCATAGTAAACCCTTTGATAATATATTCTTTTAACCGCTCTGTTGCCCATATTCTGAAATGAGTGGCTTGAGTAGAGTTGACACGATAGCCAACAGAAATAATAACATCCAGATTATAAAACAGTGTTTGATAGGTTTTGCCATCACTGGCAGTATGTGCAATTTTTGCACTAACTGAAATTTCTTTTAATTCGCTACTTTGAAAAATATTTTTAAGATGTTTAGTTACCACTGTTCTATCAACGCCAAACAAATCAGCAATTTTTTGCTGCGTGAGCCAGATGGTCTCGTTCTGCAAATAAATCTCTATCTTAACACTACCATTAGGCGTTGTATAAAGTAATATCTCATTAAACCCTTCTTTCGCCTGTATTGCCTTTTTTGCCATAACTTTTTAAAAAAAATATTAATGAATAAAACATAACAAAAATAGCAGAATAATTCATTAAATCACAAAAAGCATTAAAAATGGTTTGTAAAATTGAAATTTAAATATTTGTTATTGGGGACTCCTTTTGCAGTCGTCAGGTCTTTCTGCTGTCAGATCTTCCATCCTTAAGTATTCTAGACACTTCTTTTAATGTGTGAATATTGCAACTTAAATATAAGGTTGTGTAATATATTAAATTATTAAAAGACACACCTTTGCCGTTGAAGAGAATTAACAACATCCAATCGAAAAATAATGAAAATAAAATTTAAACATGTTGCCATTTTTATTCTTTCATTAGCCATTATTGCAAGCAGCATCTTCTTTATCATTCGAAAAAAGATAATAGCACATATAATCCCTATTGTAGAACAAATTGGTGATATAGATATTAAGCTTAAAAACGATACATCTTACATTAGTACTAAATTGACGGTTAAGAATAAAACATTTCTTAAGATAAATATAAATACTATTAAATACGAGATATCTCTATTAGATAAACCCTATCTGAAAAGCCAGAAATTCATCGGAGCCGTACTGCCCGGGTATGGGAAGGACACCATTGATTTTTCTTTAAAAGTTCCTTATAAGGCTGTTATAAAAGACCTGAAAGCTCAAAGAGGTAAAAGTGATAGTGTGAAATATACTGTGCGTATTAATCTGCAATTATCTACAATTTTCGGGAAAGCGGAAATCCCTATCAATAAATCGGCAAAAATAAAAATGCCTCAGCCTCCTGAAATAGAGGTTTTAGAAATAAAATATAAGAAGTTTCGCCTGAAATCCATCTTAGCTGATGCTAAAGTCAGAATTATCAACAAAACCAATGTCGCCCTAACAATAAAAGAATTGAGTTATTCTATGAACATCCAGAAACAAGGAAAAATGAAAGGAAGTTTTGCAGAGCCTGTAAATATTAAGCCGAGAGATACCACTTTTATAAACATTCCGATTGAAATTAATCCCAAAAATCTGGGAAAAACAATTTTTGATATCATCTTTAATAAAGATAATTATGATTACACCTTAACCTTGAAAGCAACGTTGGAATCGCCTGATCCATTAAAGGAATACTTTCATATTAATATAAGTAAGACCGGGAAAATGGAACTGAGGAAATAGAAACAGAATCTGTGAATCTTGTAATTTATTTCTATTGTTTTGTAATACTTCTTCTTTTCATAAGATTCACCTTTGCCATTGAGAATAATTAGTGTTTGTCGGTAAAGTAAACTATATTAAAATTTACGACGTGCGAAGTACAATATACGATTTTGTAATGTGCTTATTTTTAAATCGTAATTCGTAAATTGAAAATCGTAAATCAATACAAAAGTGACATTAGAAACAGACTTTAATTAACAATTTTCAATCAGAAAATCATGAAAAATACGATTATCATTAAGCATGTAATTTTTACAATACTTTTACTTTTTTCTGTAATCAGCATATCAGCTTCTCAGGCCGATCCGCCAAATTTAATCACTGTTTCCAAAAGCTCAGATTATTACAGGGTAATACATGTTAAAGCCATTGAGGGTAGTTATTACAATAAAAAAGTATACC
>Ga0118677_10012933_pt1 | contig 12130 bp, 8 predicted proteins | sample AliMusrvi5mmetaG_FD_86154 | JGI IMG/M metagenome (GOLD analysis project Ga0118677, IMG submission 86154)
GAGTAATAAAAAAGGAGAGATTCCGCAATTGAAAAGGGGTTACCAATAACAATATAATTGAATGTAGAAAGTTGGGCAACAATGGCAGTCGCTAATGCATCAATGGCTCTACCGCCCCTGACATTCATCACAACGCTTATCCATCCGGGAAGTAACACATTAAAAATTGAAGGAAAATATAATGATAATAGTAAAAATTGAATACGCGTAAAAAACCTTATTTCTGTTTTTTTAACCTTAGTAGCCATGAAATCAAATATATGCAGAGACCTGCTTTTGGGGATTGCCGTTGGGGATGCGCTGGGTGTGCCGGTTGAATTCATGAGCAGATCGACCATTGCCAGGAATCCGGTCAAAGGGATGCTGGGTTATGGCACCCATAATCAGCCTCCAGGAACATGGTCTGATGACAGTTCCCTCACATTTTGCCTGGCTGAGTCATTATGTAATGGTTACAACCTTAACGACATTGCCTCGAATTTTGTCAAATGGCTGGACACAGGGTTCTGGACACCTTACGGGAAGGTCTTCGATATCGGCGGCACAACACGCAATGCAATAGTAAACCTGAAAAACGGGATTGAGCCTTTATTTGCAGGCGAGACTGGTATTAACTCAAATGGAAATGGTTCTTTAATGAGGATTCTACCTCTGCTAATTCAGATTGTTAATTTGGATTTTAAGGAGCGTTATAAACTAATCAAAGAGGTATCTTCCATCACGCACAGGCATCCGAGATCGGTTTTAGGATGCGTTATACTATTGGAATATGCGCTGAATCTGATGCATGAAGAGCCTGTTTCAGCGTTGGAAACATTAACCTGGAACTTTGAGCATGATATAGAAGATTTTCCGGAACTCAAAAATGAGATAGTTCACTTTAAGCGACTATTTGGTGAAATGAGTTGCTGCGATAATGAAAATTCAGGAAAAACAGACGGAGAAGCTGATCAAACCGCAAAATTAATGGATACTTCAATATCATCCATTACCAAAGTAAGAGCAAATGAAATACGATCAAGCGGGTATATCGTGGATACCCTTGAGGCAAGTATCTGGTGCCTGATTAATTCAACCAGTTATGAAGAGGCAGTTTTACTGGCGGTAAATCTGGGTGATGATGCTGATACCACAGGGGCTGTTACCGGGGGACTTGCAGGACTTTGTTATGGCTACGATTCCATTCCGAAAAAATGGATCGGTAAAATTGCCGGAAGGGATGATATACAGGGATTAAGTAACAGACTTTTTGGCTATTATCTGAATTTAAAATTTGAACATAAATGCCCGATCTGCGGTATAAAACTTAAGAAATATGATCGTTATCCGGACTATATTTGCCATGAATGTGTAAAAAAGGCCACCGATATATCTGGACTAAGACTGAACTTTTTCAATTTGGAAATGAGTGGGGGTCACTTTATTTAAATTGTCAGGAGTTTAAAACAGGGAAAAAAATTAATAAGTTAAAATCGGTTCAACAACAAAAAAAGAACCAAAAAACACCTAAAGACTCGACTATTGATTAAATTTGTGTTTCAGGATAACTATTTAACCATTGACCCGGAATATTGGCCCAACCCAATAAGGAAAGTAATCTAAAATTCTGCTATGGAAGATAATTTTCACCGAAATGAGTCACATCAAACACCCGAACTTTCGAAGGATGAAAAAAAGAGTTTGGAGAAGGAACTTGAAAGGCTTCAGTTAGAGCTTGTTAAATTGCTGGAATGGATTAAAGTAAAAAAACTCAAGGTTGTCATTTTATTCGAAGGGCGTGATGCTGCGGGTAAAGGTGGTGTGATTAAGCGGGTTATGGAATATTTAAATCCCCGGTTCTGCCGGGTAGTGGCTTTGGGTATTCCAACCGAAAAGGAAAAAACACAATGGTATTTTCAGCGGTATATTAAGCACTTACCTGCTGCCGGAGAGATGGTCCTTTTCGACCGGAGCTGGTATAACAGGGCAGGTGTGGAGCAGGTGATGGGCTTTTGTACACCCGGAGAGTATGAGGAATTTCTCCGGTCATGTCCCGAATTTGAGCGGATGATTGTGCGTTCGGGTATAATACTAATAAAATATTGGTTTTCAGTGAGTGACGAGGAACAGGAACGGAGGTTCCAGGAACGGATTCATAACCTGGCCAAACGATGGAAAATCAGTCCGATGGATGTGCTCAGCCGCTCCAAATGGCTCGAATATTCAAAGGCAAAGGACACCATGTTTCAGTACACCGATATTAAACAGGCCCCCTGGTACGTGGTAAAATCGGATAATAAACTGAAAGCCAGGCTAAATTGTATCCACCACCTGTTGTCTCTGATCCCTTATCATGAAATTGAACAGGAAGAGATCCAATTACCGGTTAAGCAATCTGATATAGGTTACGTTCGTCCACCTGTTACCGATCAGACATTTGTGCCGGAGGTTTATTAAAACACCTTACAGGTCTTTGCTTCTTTATTTATCATTTTTTGCTATGTTATATACATTTTTTATGGGGGTATATGTAACTATTTATGATTATTCAGAATAGATACCCCTTTATTTTGGCCTTATCTTGTCAGAAAAAGACTTTTTGTATATAAATCATATCCTTATTGTTACTATTACATTAATTCAACGACAAAAATATCATATTGGCCATATAATTTTTATATTCGTGACATAATGAGTCCATGAGTTGATATTTGACAATAAAATGTCAAGAAAAAAGGACCTCTTTAACAGTTATGGATATGAAACAGCTTAAAAACGGAATTTTAGATTCCTATACCCTTGGGAACATCCACTATGATGAGATTTATGGTGACTCCAAACAGCCCAGAGACCATTATGCCACGATGGTGGAGCGCTTTAATCAATTGAGCCTGATTGATTTCGAACAGATCAACAACGAGGTAAAAACTGCATTCCTGAACCAGGGGATCACGTTTGCTGTTTATGCAGAGGATAAGAAACCGGATGAACGGATCTTTCCCTTTGATCTCATTCCCCGTATTATTCCCAATTCAGAATGGATGCAATTGGAAAAGGGTGTAATTCAACGAAATAAGGCGATTAACCTGTTTCTTCACGATATCTATCACCAAAAGAAGATACTTAAGGATAAGGTCGTTCCGGCAGATCTGATTTTTACATCGAAGAACTACCTTAAAGAGATGATCGATTTTACCCCGGAGGGTGGAATTTATATACACATTTCCGGAACAGACCTTATCAAACATACCAACGGAGAATATTATATTCTGGAAGACAATTTAAGATGTCCTTCAGGAGTTAGTTATGTTTTGTCTAACCGTGTGGCTTTAAAAAAATCGTTGTTTGAACTGATTGATAAACTAAAGACAAAGGCAATATACCAATATCCGGAACATTTACTTGAGATGTTAAAATCGGTCAAGCCAAAAAATACGGATAATCCGACAATTGTGGTTGTCACTCCGGGAATGTTTAACTCAGCTTATTTTGAGCACTCTTTTCTTGCTCAAAAAATGGGTATTCAACTTGTTGAGGGTCGGGATCTATTTGTGGAAAAGGATTTTGTGTACATGAAAACTATTTATGGTCCCATCAAAGTAGATGTTATATACCGTCGGGTTGATGATGAGTTTATTGATCCGCTGTGCTTTAGAAAAGACTCTATGCTGGGAGTTGCCGGTTTGATGAATGCATATCGTGCCGGGAATGTAACTCTTGCCAATGCTCCGGGTACCGGTGTTGCCGATGACAAGGCGGTGTACCATTATGTGCCCGACATCATCAAATATTATCTTAATGAACAACCGATTCTCAATAATGTAGAAACGTTTCACTGTGAGAATGAATCTGAAGGGAAGTATGTGCTGGAAAACATTGATAAACTCGTTGTTAAACCTGTAGATGAGTCAGGAGGCTATGGGATTACTATTGGAAACAGACTCACAAAAGCTGAAATTGAGGAGGTGAAAGTGAGAATTAAATCCAACCCAAGAAAATATATTGCCCAGCCTATCATGAGTCTTTCGGTGCATGCCACCTATATCGAAGAATCAAAGGAATTTGAACCAAGGCATATCGATCTGCGCACCTTTTGTCTGATGGGAAAAGATGAAGAATATGTTTTGAAGGGTGGACTTACACGGGTTGCCCTGAAAAAGGGCAATCTGATTGTCAATTCATCACAGGGCGGGGGATCCAAGGATACCTGGGTTTTGGATTAATTGTTAAAGGATAAAAAACTGAATTATGTTATCGAGAGTAGCAAATAATTTATATTGGATGGGTCGGTACATCGAAAGAGCCGAACATTTTGCCAGATATAGTAAAGAGATCTATTTCTCTTCATTGGATGCCCCGATTATGAAGACTTACGACAGAAAATTTGTACTGGAGTCGATGCTCTATTTGACCGGTATTTTTGATATGGAGGTTATTGAAGAGAAAGATGTCTTATACAAGATTGGGCTGGATACCCAAAATCCAAATTCAATTATCAGCATCATCACTATTGCACGTGAAAATGCCCGCGGAGCGCGAAATGCAATCTCAACAGACCTCTGGGAAGCCATAAATAAGTATTATCACCTGGTAAACAATTATTCTGTTGAGACTTATATTTCGACAGGATTTTACGACCTGACTCAGATTATTTTGGAACAGACCTCCATTGTACAGGGAAAAATTTCGGGAACCCTTCTTCATGACGAAGAGTGGGCAATAATTTTATTGGGGATGCATATTGAAAGGGTTATCCAGGTAATTAAGATTATCAATTCAAAATTGCACGATATTTATAAGATTGAACTTGCAGGTCATCCTGTAACTGAGATGAGTTTTGAATGGACGACCATGTTAAGGTGCACGGAATCCTTAGATATGAACCGGAAATTTTACCGTTCAATTCCAAACAGGGAACAGGTTCTTGAATTTATAATGCTGAATCCGCAATGTCCAAGATCTATTGCCCACTCCGTAAATGGAATAGAGAAGTATATGGCAAAAATCAGCAATGACGATAGTAAGGATGCAAAATCCTTAACTTTTAAGATAGGAAAACTGTGCGCACAATATAAATATCTTTCTTATGATGAATATAAAGATGATATTTACGGGCTGTTAAATAACACCCAGGATATGGTTATGGAGATAAGTTCGGAACTTGAAAAAAAATACCTCTCTTTCTGATGAATGAGTTTGAATTAGAATACACTATTGAAAACAGTTATGAACAACCTGTACGAAGGGCAAACTTTCAGTTGCTTGTAATCCCGGATTCTGGAAAAGATCAGAAAATCAGCGATTTAAAATTCTATTGTTCCGGAACTCAGGATATGCATCTGTCGAAAAACATCTTTGGTTTTAAAACCATTCAATATTATATCGATAAGCCTTTCACAGAATTTTGGTTTAAGCTATCGGCTAAAATAGAGAGGCCTGAACTTAATCCTTTCCAGTTAAGCCCATGGGCCCCTGGTGCAGAATACGAAGAGATCAACCTGCCGGATTTTCAAATTGATAATTTTCTTTTTCTATCGGTAACTAATCTGACTACACTGCCTTCATCATCATCCATCTCTTTTCCTGAGTATTCTAAAGGTATTCAAGTATTTGATTTCCTGTTGGAATTAAATACTTTCATTTTCAAACTATTGCATTATTCTCCTCAAAGTACCGATATTAATACCCGCATCGAAGAGGTATTGCTCTATCGGGAGGGGGTGTGTCAGGATTATGCTCACCTGTTTATATCAGTATGTCGCAAAAACAAAATACCGGCCCGGTATGTTAGTGGATATCTGAACCAGGGTGTGGATTTTATCGGGTCAAGTCAGATGCATGCCTGGGCTGAGGCACTGATCCCCGGAATGGGTTGGGTCGGGTTTGATTCAACCAATAATCTGCTCGCCGATCATCATTATTTAAAGATTGCTCATGGTACCGATTACCGCGATTGCAGTCCGATCATAGGGATCCTTGAGGCAACAGGAATGCAGCGAAGTAATCATTCAGTAACTATCACTAATCAATAACTATGACATTTTGTCTCGCAATTAAGAGTAAAACAGGGGTTGTCGCATTATCCGATACCCGTATCAGCAGTGGGCTGGGGGTATCAACGTCCAAAAAGATTCAGACATACAAAGCCGATGGCAATGCATTTTTCATCATGTCATCAGGATTACGGTCCATACGGGATAAAGTGATTAATATGTTTGAGGACGAATTGCCTGACCATCCATCGGATAAACTCTATAAAGTTGCAAATCTTGTTGGGAATATGGTGAAAAGAGTCCGGGCTGAAGATCTTGAAGATCTGCAGAAAAGTAAATTTTTCTTTGATGCACATTTTATTATTGGAGGACAATGCTTTAAGGATAAACGTTCGACAGTTTTTCTTGTATTCCCGGAAGGGAACTGGGTAGAGGTTTCTGACGAGTCACCCTATACCGTGATCGGGAATACCGGGTTTGGAAAATCTATCCTTCGGCGGCTTTTACATGAGGAGATTAACTTTGATCTGGCGATAAAAGTGGCCTTTCTTTCGTTTGACGCAACGTTTAAAAATGCGAGTGATGTTGATTTTCCTCTCGATTTTGCCCTTTATAAAAATGGAAGTTACGATATCCAGGAATTCCGAAAGACTGAAGATGAATTAAAGGGTACTGCGAAACGCTGGAATGAGATGCTTGTTAATGCGGCCAACGAACTGCCGAAGTTCCTCCATTTTGAGGATTAGGAGAATTGTATTTTAGTGACCGGGTGACTATTCATGACCTGAACAGTCACCCGGTCGCATCTTCATAAGATTACCTTTTCAGCTTATACTTACGCAAATCAAAGGTGTGAGGATACTCCGGATCAGGTTCAATAATTGTTGGAGTCAGGGCAATTTTCTGATCGATTTCCACCTCCTTTTCCAAAATATATCTTTTAATATCGGGACTGATTTCCTTTGGAGTATAAACTCCCTGAGTATGATTTTCATTGTAGAAACGGGATACACGCCTCCCTTCAGCCTCAAAACTGTTAACAGGAAAGGAATCATAGGCTCTTCCACCGGGATGAAAAACATGGTAGGTACACCCTGCCACAGATTTACCAACCCATAAGTCAAAGATATCGAATACTAAAGGTGTGTCAACCCCAAGATTCGGATGGAGTGCAGAAGGTGGTTGCCATGCCCTGTAACGCAGTGAAGCTACAAATTCCCCTTTAGTTCCTGTATTGACCATTGGAATCCGCATCCCATTACATAAAATGGCATAACGTTCTCCGGTTAACCCGGTTGCTTTTAATTCAATCCGCTCTATGGATGAATCGACAAAGCGTGCCGTTCCCGAACTGGACATCTCTTCACCCAAAACATTCCAGGGTTCAATTGCCGTGCGTAAACCCAGTTCGATATCCTTAAATTTCACCCTTCCTATGTGAGGAAACCTAAACTCGAAAAATGGTTCAAGCCAGTTTATATCAAAGTGATAACCCGCATCATTGAGCTGACCCACTATATCTTTAAGATCATCCTTTACAAAATGATGCGTCAGAAATTTATCGTGTAATTCGGTCCCCCAGCGAACCAGTTTCCCTTTGTAGGGTTTTTCCCAGAACCAGGCTACCAGCGTCCTGATTAAAAGAAGCTGAACCAGGCACATCTGTTTGTTTGGCGGCATATCAAACCCCCTTAATTCTAGGATTCCCAATCTTCCTGTTGAGGAATCCGGTGAATAAAGTTTATCGATGCAGAATTCTGCCCTGTGTGTGTTGCCAGTAAGATCGATCAGCAAATTCCTGAATAACCGGTCGACCAACCAAAATGGAACATCTCCCTGTTCCGGCTCAGGAATCTGTGCAAAAGCAATTTCAAGTTCGTAAAGCATTTCTTGGCGTCCCTCGTCAACTCTGGGTGCCTGGCTTGTCGGTCCGATAAATGCAGTGGAAAACAGGTAAGATAAACCCGGATGATGCTGCCAGAAGGTTAACATGCTTCTCAAAAGATCAGGGCGTCGTAATAGTGGCGAATCAGGAGGGGTGACTCCACCAAGTGTGATGTGATTTCCTCCCCCTGTTCCGGTGTGTTTCCCGTCGAGCATAAATTTCTCTGAACCAAGCCTGCTATCAAGGGCCGATTCAAAGAGTATGTTGTAGTTATTTACAACTTCATCCCATGATTTCGCCGGATGAATATTCACTTCGATTACCCCGGGGTCGGGAGTAACCATCAATTTTTCAATCCGTTTATCCTTAGGAGGGGCATAGCCTTCAACAACAACCGGAATTTGAAGCGCCTCGGCGGTCAGTTCAATGGCTGCTACGAGGTCCAGGTAATGCTCTATCATTTCGGCAGGCGGCAAAAAGAGGTGAATCTTTCCTTCCCTGATCTCTGACACAATAGCTGTTCTAATTGTAAATGAATCAAATAAAGGAGCAAATTCATCCTTTAGCTCTTTTGATTTCTGAAAGGGGAGATGTTTATTTTTATTGATTTCCTCATCCTCTTTCTTGAAGTCGTATATTTTGGGATTTAATAGTTCATCAGGAATGGCATAATCAGGTATTGTCATAGACCTTTCTTCAACTGATTTATGAAAATCACCCAGATTTACGATCTCTTCAAAAGGACTTCGCTCGATAGGTTTTGGTTTCTTAGACTCTGGCACAACAGGAAGTGAATCAAGTGGTAAGCGATGTCCCATTTGGGAATTTCCCGGAATCAGGAACATATTTTCTCCACGGAATTCCCATTTACACGAGATCCATCCTTTTTTGGGATAAGCCCACTGAAGGGGTAATACGTAGCCTGCCGGGCTATTCAATCCTCTGTCGAGCTGTTCCATAAGCGTTTTTCGCTCGAGAGAATCTTTAAGGTTCATATTTGCAGGATCAATATTTACCGGAAGTTTGCGTTCAGTCCAGAGGTAGTAGAAGGCATCCTCGTACCCCGCGATGATGTTATTCTCGGATACTCCCAGCATTTTGGTCAGTTGAACCATAAATCTTCTGGCATTTTCAACAGTATAAATATCGTCCTTGCTGAAATCAGCCAGCAATTTCTTGTTTTTCCATATTGGCTTCCCGTCTTTTCTCCAGTACAAAGCCATTTGCCATCTTGGAGTCGGTTCACCCGGATACCATTTTCCCTGGCCATAATGGAATAAACCACCTGCACCAAAATGGACACTGAGTTTTTTGATCAGCGAATTGGCCAATTTTTGTTTTTCTTTACCATCAGCAGCAGTATTCCATTGGTCCGATTCCATGTCGTCGACAGAAACGAAGGTGGGTTCTCCACCCATTGTTAGACGAACATCACCAGCTTCCAGTTTATGGTCAACAACGTTGCCAAGTGCCATTATTTCAGCCCATTGCTGATCCGAGTAAGGTTTGGTTACACGTGGATCTTCATGAATGCGAATAACTTCATTTGAATGGGTAAACTCCACATTACACGGATCAATTGCACCGGTAATTGGAGCTGCGCTTGATGGTGCAGGTGTGCAACATAACGGAATATGCCCTTCTCCGGCCAGTAATCCCGAAGTTGGATCGAGTCCGATCCAACCTGCGCCGGGAATATAAACCTCGCACCAGGCATGTAAATCAGTAAAATCTTTTTCAGCTCCTGATGGACCACCCAAAGCCTTTTGGTCTGCTTTGAGTTGTACCAGGTAACCCGATACAAACCGCGAAGCAAGCCCAAGATGACGCATGGATTGCACCAGAACCCAGGCTGAATCACGGCATGAACCCAATTTTTTTTGAAGAGTCTCTTCGCAGGTAAAAACTCCGGGTTCCATCCTGACTGTATATTCCAGCTCTTTGTAAAGTTCACTATTTACTGCCACCAGAAAATCAACGATTGACATATCCTTAAATTGGGCAAGCTTCGCTATCCAATGCTTTAAAAACGGACCATTTTCTGATAGTTCAAAATAAGGGGCCAATTCTTTAATATCTTGTTTAACATATTGAAACGGGAATTTTCCGGCATACTCTTCAACAAAGAAATCAAATGGATTAATCACTGTCATCTCGGTTATTACTTCAACGCCGACTTTAAATTCTTTTACTTTTTCATGCATGACAATCCGGGCCAGGTAATTTCCGAAGGGATCCTGCTGCCAATTTATAAAATGTTCCTTTGGCTCAATATTTAAGGAATAGGAATGGATTTTTGTGCGGCAATGGGGGGCGGGTTTTAACCGGATGACATGGGGACCCATGTTTATTAAATGATCGTATTTATATGAGGTATTGTGTTTTATAGCTACAAGAATTGCCATATGCTTAATTTTATCGTGATTATTCTGAAATCAGCAAAGGTAATCCGCTGCAGATCATTTATCTTTTATTTCTGATGTATTGCTAACGTCTGACATTAACTTTTTGTTCAGAATTTGTGCTGTGAAACCGTGGTTCTTTAATATCTTTTTTTCCACCACATCCTGAGCCTTTCAAGAATTTTCTGCTCCGAGGCATTGTTTTGAGGGGTGTAGAATCGTTTGTCCTTGATTTTTTCGGGAAGAAAATCCTGATCGACAAAATTCCCTTCGTAAGCATGGGCATATTTGTATTCCTTGCCGTATCCCAGATCTTTCATCAGTTTAGTGGGGGCATTACGCAAGTGGAGCGGAATAGGAAGATGCCCCGACTCGCGAACCTCTGCCAGGGCAGCATCGATAGCTTCGTAAGCTGAATTGCTTTTTGGAGAAGTGGCGAGGTATATTGTGCATTCGGATAATATAATGCGGGATTCGGGCATTCCAATTTTATGGACCGCGTCAAACGTATTTTGTGCAATCAGAAAAGCATTTGGGTTTGCAAGCCCCACATCTTCAGAAGATAAAATCAGCAATCGACGGGCTATAAATTTGACATCTTCTCCACCTTCGATCATTCTTGCCAGATAATAAACTGCACCGTCAGGGTCACCGCCACGTATACTTTTAATAAAGGCAGAGATGATATCATAGTGCATTTCGCCGTTTTTATCATACAATGCCAGGTTAGCCTGTAGTTGGGAGGTGACCAGTTCATTGGTGATCACCACTTCGTCACCGGTGACAGCATTCAATACAATTTCCAGAACATTGAGCAATTTCCGGGCATCGCCTCCGGAGAACCGAAGCATTGCTTCATTTTCGTGCACCACTATTTTTCGTTGGCTGATTTCATAATCTGAACTAATTGCATGGTTTAACAGGGCGGTTAAATCCTCTTTTTCAAGCGATTTCAGAATATAAACCTGACAGCGGGAGAGGAGAGGAGAGATCACTTCAAAAGAGGGATTCTCAGTAGTGGCACCTATCAGTGTCACAAGGCCCTGTTCGACAGCTCCCAGAAGCGAATCCTGCTGTGCCTTACTAAACCGGTGAATCTCATCGATAAACAAGATCGGATTGGGTGCAGTGAAGAAACGGTTACTCCGGGCTTTATCAATCACCTCGCGCACATCTTTTACCCCTGAATTAATGGCACTCAGGATATAAAACGGACGACTTAGCGAATTGGCAATAATTTTTGCCAATGTAGTTTTTCCAACTCCTGGAGGTCCCCAAAGAATGATAGAGGAGAGATTCCCTGAATCAATCATTTTCCGAAGTACCGCTCCCTCGCCAACCAGATGTTTCTGGCCGATATAGTCATTCAGACTTGTGGGCCTTAATCTTTCTGCAAGGGGTTGGTTAGACATGCTTTGAATGAAATTATACCGTTAAATACTCTTTCCGGTAGATTGCAGATTTATTATCTCCAGCAGATCGCGCTGATTCGCGTAGATGGCAATAATCAGATCCGCGAAAATCTGCGCGATCTGCTAGAGAATATTATCAAAGAAATCCGGTCAGTTACAATACCTTTTGATTACATTATAGGCCTCAGTAAGCCCTAATTCTCCTGCCTTACTTAAATCGAGCGAACCACCCTCCATATCATCCAGATAGATTCGGGTCAATCCGCGGTTAAAATAGGCTTCAGCAAAATCGGGTTCAAGTTCTATCGCTTTTGAGTAATCGTTAATAGCACCCAGATAATCTTTCTTTTTAACTTTAGTATTTCCCATATTATACCATGCAAATATGAACCTTGGATTCATGTATAATATTGATTCATAATCTTTTATTATATCTTCATAGTCGAGTATTTTCTCTTC
>Ga0118677_10012934_pt1 | contig 12130 bp, 6 predicted proteins | sample AliMusrvi5mmetaG_FD_86154 | JGI IMG/M metagenome (GOLD analysis project Ga0118677, IMG submission 86154)
ATCTTGCCCAGGCATGTGAGGTCCGGCGCCAGGCCCAGCAGCGACTGGGCGCCATGCCACGCCACCCGGAAGCCGGTCATCACCTCGTCGCAGATCAGCAGCGCCCCGTTCTGGTGCGGGACGGTGTTCAGCGCCATCGCGAATTCCGGCGTCGGCGTCACGACGCCCATGTTGCCGACGTACGGTTCCACGATGACGGCCGCGATCTGGTCGCCCGCCTGGTCGAACGCGCGCGCCAGTGCGTCCGGGTCGTTGTACGGCAACGTGATCGTGTGCGCCGCGAACTCGGCCGGCACGCCCGCGCTGTCCGGCGCGCCGAACGTCAGCGCCCCGGAGCCGGCCTTCACCAGCAGGAAGTCCGCGTGCCCGTGGTAGCACCCTTCGAACTTCACCAGCTTGGACCGCCCTGTGAAGCCGCGGGCCACGCGCACCGCGCTCATGGTCGCCTCGGTGCCGCTGTTGACCAGGCGCAGGCGCTCCAGGCCGGGCATCGCCCGCTGCAGGGCCTCCGCCAGGTCCACCTCGCCTTCCGTGGGCGCACCGTAGGACATCCCGTGGTCCAGCGCCGCCCGGACCGCCGAAACGACTTCCGGGTGCCGGTGACCCAGGATCAGCGGTCCCCACGACAGGATCAGGTCCACGTACCGGTTCCCGTCGACGTCGACCACCCAGGCGCCGTCGCCGCTGGCCGCGAAGAACGGGTCGCCGCCGACCGATCGCAGCGCCCGCACCGGGCTGTTCACGCCGCCCGGGGTCGTTTGCACGGCCCGGGCCATCAGCGCCTTCGACCGCGTCATGTCCAGGTCCTTCGAATCGCCCATCGCATCCTCCCATGAAAGAGCCGCCGATCGACCGACGGCGCCGTCAGACTGCAATCCGTGGCACCGACTCCGCGATGCGGGTCGTGATTTCGTAGTTGATCGTCCCCGCCCACGCCGCCACCTGCTCGGCGGTCACCGCGTCGTCACCCGACCGCCCGATCAGCAGGACCTCGTCGCCGGCCTGCACGCCCGGCACGTCGCTGACGTCGATCATCGCCATGTTCATGCACACCCGGCCCCGGACCTGCGCCCGCGTCCCCCGGACCAGTACGTACGCCGCGTTCGACATCCCGCGATCGTAGCCGTCGTAGTAGCCGACGGGCAGCACCGCGATCCGCGTGTCGTGGGTGGTCCGGTGGGTCCGTCCGTACCCGATGTACTCTCCGGCACGCACCGTCTTGACCTGGGCGACCACCGTCTTCCACGACAGCGCCGGCCGCAGAATCACCAGATCGTCCCGAGGCGGATTCGGCTCCGGCGAGAGTTTCCCGTGGAAACCCGTCGCCTCTGCCTGCGCGCTCGGGAGGTGCCGATCCCGGTGGGTCAGCGTGGCCGACACGAATGTTTCGGGCGACGGCCACATCCCGTAGGCCGAAATCCCCACCCGGACCATGTCGAGGTGGGCCTCTTGCCACAGGATCGTCGCCGCCGAGTTCGCGATGTCGCCCTTCAGGTCGGGCAGCCCCTCGTCCCGCAGGGCCGCCAGCCCCGCCCTGAAGGTCGCCAGTTGCTGTCGCGCGTACGCGTGATCGGTCGTGTCCTCGACATCGGCGAAGTGGGTGGCCACCGCGACGACCGCCACGCCTCGAAGACCGGACGCATGGCGCACCAGATGCCGCGCCTCGTCCAGGCCGACCCCCTGCCGGTTCGTCCCGGTCTCCAGCTTCAGGTGCACCCCGATCCGTCGCCCCGAGCCCGCGGCGGCGGCGTCCAGCGCGTCCAGCAGGCCCCGGTCGTAGGCCACCAGGCTGACGCCCAGCCCGAACGCTTCCGGCGCCTGTTCCGGCGTGACGCGGCCGACCACGTGCAGCGGCAGCGCCAGTCCGGCCGCCCGCAGGATCGATGCCTCCCACAGGTCGTTGATGCAGAGGACGTCGGCGCCCGCCTCGGCGAACGCCTTCGACGCCAGCACCAGCCCGTGTCCGTAGGCGTTCGCCTTCACGGTCGGCGCCAGGAGGCACGCCGGGCCCACCAGGCGACGGAATTCGGCCAGGTTGGCCTGCAACGCGCCCAGGGAGATTTCGCACCAGGTGAGTCGCTGCGCCATGGCCCCCTCCGAGACCCCGGCATTCTAGCACCACCCAACCACTCTCCGTGGACGCCGATCGGGACAAGATCCTGAAATGATGTGCCGACTGGAACTCCCGGCCGGGCGCCGGCCGACCTTCCTTGACACGATCGGCGACTCTGCTAGAATCCGACCGGACTGCGGCCCCCGGAATTTCATATGCAATTCAAAGGGTTTGCCAACATGGGGCCGACGCGGGCCGTGGAATGGCTGGCCTGCGCCGCGGCGCTCGGCGTGTTCGCATTCTGGACGCTGCCAGACCTGGTGACCGTTGCGGCGGGGGAGGATCTGGCGTCCCTGGTGATCGCCGGCCAGCTGGTGCGCACGGGCCAGACAGGCGCCATCTACTCGCACGACGAGGAACAGTTCCACCGGGTGGAATCCGAGTCGTTCCTTTCCGCCGCGAGGGCCATCGGTTTCCGGGCCTTCTGTCACCCTTTCGTCCAGGCGCCGCTGGTTGCCTGGGCATTCGCACCCCTGTCTGCACTGCCCTTCGAGGCGGTTCGCCTTGCATGGCTCTTCCTCTCGCTGGTGGCCCTCGCCGGCGGGTTCGAGCTTGCGCTGCGAATGTACGCGCCGCGCCTGCGCCGGCCTGCGGCATGGGCGTTCTTCCTGCTGGGGTTGTCGATCTTCGAGCCGGTCCGGTACGGCCTCTGGATCGGACAGACGACCCCGCTCTTCTTCTTCCTGGTGCTTCTGGCGCTCTGGCTGGAACGTCGCGGGAGCCACATCCCGGCCGGCCTGGTGCTGGCACTGCCGGGCTTCGTGAAACTGTCTCCGCTCCTGCTGGGCGTCTCCTTCCTGGCGCGGGGCTCGGCACGTTCATGCGTCGCGCTGGCGCTTGGCTTCGCGGCCCTGGGCGGCCTGTCGCTGGCGGTCGCCGGGATCGACCTGAACACGGCCTACCTGGACCGCATCGGGGAGGTCGGGAACGGAGTCCTGGTCGCCTACAACAACCACTCCCTTCTCGCCTTCGTGACCCGGTTCCAGACCCCGGCCGAAGCGGTGCTCAGCTGGCGACTCATCGACCCGGGGCTGAGGGCGACCCTCGTGTCCAGCGGCCTCCTCGCCCTGGGCGCAATCGCAGCCGCCCTGTCGTTGCGCCGCATCCCTCCCGTTGCCGGGCCCGAGGGGCGCGCTGCACGGCTCGAGGCACACCTGTTCGTCCTGATGCTGCTGGCGCCCGGGCTGTCGTGGTCGCACTACTTCCTCTTCCTCGTCCCCCCGCTCCTGCTCGCGATCGACCAGGGCCCCCCTTCCGCCCGCGGCTTCACGTGGGCCCTCGCCCTGGCAGCCCTGGCGCTTTGCAGCCGCCCGCTGCTTCCCGACTACATGAACCTGACCCTGTCGGGAAGCGAGGTCATCCCGGGACCGACCCTCGCGGCGATCCTGGTCGAAGGGCTCCTCCTCGCGCCGGCGCTGGGGCAGTCATCGCCTCCGCCCCGTGCCGGTTGACCTGACCGCCACCCGACGCTACCGTACACCCATCCCCGGTCGCATCCCGTTCCCTCCGACCGGAGGCCCCAGCGAGGAGGCGATCGTGGCCCGAGTGGACCTGGCGGGGTTCAATGTGGATGCGGACCTCCTCCGCGAGCTGGCCGCCCTGCATCCCGAACCCATCGAACTGACCCCCGAAACGGTGTCGGCCGCCTACGCCCGCATCAGCCGGGATTCGAGGCCCGTCGGCGAGCTGCGCCGCGTGTCCCGCCTGGAGGTCGAAAAGGCCCGGGCGTCCAACGAGCGGATCGTGTTCGGGCTGGGCCACGCCTCGGTGGCCGAGCATGCGGTGTTCAACTTCGACGTGCTGGAGGTGTCCCGCCTGGCCATCGAGGCCCTCGAATCCCACCGCCTGGCCTCGTACACCGAAAAATCCCAGCGATACGTGCGCCTGGGCGAGGACTACGCGATCCCCGAGGAGGTCGAATCGAAGGGCCTGGCGGGCCCGTTCACCGAGTTCGTCAGCCGGGCCTTTTCGCGCTACGCGCTGCTGGTCGCCCGGCTGATGGCCTCGGGCGTTCCGGACAAGATGGCCGGCGAGGACGCCCGGTACGCGCTGCCGCTGGCGGTGCACGGGCAGCTGGGAATGACCTGCAACGCCCGGTCCCTGGAGCACCTGGTCCTGCACCTGAACTCCAGCCCCCTGGCCGAGGTGCGCGACCTGGCCCGGTCCTTCCTGGCCGTCGCGAAGCCGGTGGCGCCGTCGCTGCTGCGGTACATGACGCCCGGGCCGTACCACCTGCTGCGCGAGGCCGACGTCGCCGCCTCCGTCCGGTCCCTGCTGGGTCCTGCGGTCGCATCGGCGCCTGTCGCCCTCCCCGCGGACCCGCACCCCACCGGCGTCCGCCTGGTGAATGCCACCGCCGACGGGGACGCCCGGATCCTGGCGGCGCTGGCGGTGCCGACGCTGGGGACCGACTACCCGTCCGCACTGGCGGCCGTCCTTTCCCTGGACGCTGACGGCCGGACCCGCCTGTACCGCGCCGTCACGGCACGCCTGGGCGTCCACGACGCGCTGCCCCGGGAATTCGAGCTGGCCTCGATGACCTTCGAGATGGTGGTGTCCGCGGCGGCCTTCGGGCAGATGAAGCGCCACCGCATGTCCAGCCTGACGACCTGGCCCTACGATGCCGCCCTGGGCATCACGATCCCCCCGGCGATCGCCGAGGCCGGCCTTTCGGACATCCTCCAGGAAGGCGCCGCCGAGGCGGCCGCCATGGTCGCCCGGTTGGGCGGGCCAGGGGACCCGGTGTCGGCCTACGCCCTGCTGAACGCCCATCGGCGCCGCTGCCTGTGGACGCTGAACCTGCGGGAGTTCTACCACGTCAGCCGGTTGCGCGAGGACGAGCACGCCCAGTGGGACATCCGCCTGCTGACGGCGGCCATGGCCGACCTTGCGCGCGGCGCGTTCCCGATCTGCTCCGGCCACCTCGGCGGCAAGGATCGGTTCACCGCCCGGGCCGCACCCCAGGCGCCTGCCGCGGACGTCCGCCCGGATCCCGCGGGATGAATCCCGTAACCTCCCGTCCCGATGCGGCTCATCCGGAAGCCGCGGGGGGTGGATCCCGTCTTGACCGGTTGCCTGCAGGTCCGGTACACTCCAACCCTGAGCGCTTGCAGGGGTATCCCGATGAAGATTCGCGCTTTCGCCGCCTTGATGGCCTGTTCGCTGGCCGCGGTGGCGTGCAACGATGTGCCGGTGCGCAACCTCACGTCGTCGTACCAGGTGCAGGTCCAGGAGCTGCGCGACCGCGGCAAGCCGGCCAAGCTGGACATCCTGTGGGTCGTCGATGACTCCCCGTCGATGTGCCAGGAGCAGCAAAGCCTGGCGTCGTCCTTCCGGGCATTCCTTGAAGTCTTCCAGAAGTACACCGCGATCGACATGCAGCTGGCGGTCACGACGACCAACGTCTGCGCCAAGGGAAGGCCGACCGCCAACCGCGGCAAGTTCGTCTATACCCCGGCCACGGACGTCCCCCCCGAGTGCGTCGAAAAGCGCGTCATCCCGTGCCAGAACGACGGCCAGTGCGCGGCCTGGTCGACGCAGAACCCGGGAAACCCTCTGCCGGACGCGGCCAGCTGGGTGTGCGAGCACCGGTCCGCCGCCTCGGAACTCTGGACCTGCGACACGTCGGCCGAGGTCAAGGCCCAGGGCGCCGACGACAAGTACCCGGGTGACTTCCTGTTCACGATGTCATCGGCGTGCCGATACAAGTGCGACCCGAATTCGGACCCCGCGAAGTGCGCGCGGGTGTTCGGCCAGCCCGACGGCTGTTCCACCGCCTCGACGGGCACCCAGTTGTCCATGTGTGAATCCGGCACGTGCAGCACCGACGCCTGCTCCGCGAACCTCACCCTGACCACTGCGGTGGACTGCGCCACCCTCTGCCGCGGTCGGGAATGCGCCGCCGTCTGTACCGACCTCATTGCCGACGCGACGGGGTGCCAGGCGAAGTGCGATGCCGCCTCCGGGTCCTGCCTGGACGTCTGTGGGACCGTTTCCAAGCAGGAGGAGTGCGCGACCGTCTGCGTATCGGATTGGACGTGCCAGCAGAAGTGCGAGGGCTTCCTCCACGATGCGACCGGATGCCAGTCTGTTTGCGCCCAGGGCAGCCTCACCGAGTGCCAGACCGACTGCGATACCCGGTTCCCGAAGCAGGGTTTCCTGTGCGTGTTGGCCTGCGAAAGCAAGTACGATTGCACCGACCGTTGCATCGCCCGGTTCGGCGAGCCTTCCTACCGATGCAACTCCCCGGATACGACGGGCAACCTGGCCGGCTGCCTGCTGCCCCCGGCCACACAGGCGTGTCCCGCTCTCGCCCAGGGCCCGACGATGTTGAACAACACCGTGGCCGATCAATGGCTGAAGGAATGGATCGCGGGCCGCTGGGGCGGCGATCCGGAATGGGATCCCAAGTGGAAGCAGTTGCCCATCACCGACTCCGCCGAGGACTTTGCGGCCCGTGAAATGGCTCGCTCCAAGGTCTTCGAACTGTTGTTCAAGTGCATGGCCACCGTCGGCGCCCACCAGGACAACGTCTGCGGCAACCAGGAGCAACCCCTCCGGGCCGCCTGGATGGCCCTGGATCCCGAGGGCGAAAACGCCGATCAGGCCAAGAAGTTCCTGCGCGACGAGGCCTACCTGCTGATCGTCGCGGTCGGCGACGAGGACGACTGCTCGGCGCCCGAATACGAAAAGTCCGCGGGCACGTTCGACAACGTCATCCCGGCCGAGGAGTACGGTCGGTGCACCTGCCAGCGCGACGAACTGGGCTGCACCCCGGCGGGCGACTGCAACCCGGCGGCGTGCCTGACCAACAACAAGTTCGACGTCAAGAAGTGCCCCCTGTATTCCACCGCCCGCTTCGTGAACCAGTTGCGCAGCCTCAAGCCCGACCCGGCGCAGGTCGTGTTCGCGGCCATCAACGGCGGGATCATCCTCGGCTCGCCCACCAGCCCGTCCAGCGACATGAAGGCGGTCACTTCCCGCTACTTCGATTGCAAGTGCGACGTGTCGGCGCCGTACACGGCCCCCCTGACCTACGGATGCCTCAGCACCAGCGGCAAGGCCGATCTGGGCATCCGCGTTGCCGAGGTCGCCGAGGCGTTCGGCCTGGGCAGCTACGGCCAGTTCTCGAACATCTGCTCGGACGAGGGCCTCAAGCCGGCGCTCGAGAACATCGCGAACCTGGTCATCCCGCTGCTGACGCAGGTCTGCCTGCCGCGGCCGCTGGAGTGGTCGTGCCAGGGCAAGTGCGAGTCGCTGTTCAACGACCGCGACAACTGCCAGAAGGCCTGCGGGGCGTCGGACTGCTTCACGACCTGCCAGAATGCCTTCAACGGCAAGCCGGGCTGCGCGGCCATGTGCTCCTCGGGCGAGTTCATCGAGGTGTACAAGTACGACGCCAAGGGCAACTGCGCGAAGGTCGACGCGGGCGGCAACTGCCTGCCCATGAAGTTCGCGCAGAACGCCGCCGCGGAGGGCGACTATTTCCTGGTGCCGAACTCGCCCGTGTGCCCGTTGTTCTACGTGACGCAGGCCGAGCGCGTCGAGAACGCGATCCAGTTCAAGACGCCGCTGGAATACTCGGACCGCATCCAGATCGTCTATCGCGCCGCGGCCTTCTCGTGCCAGGACCGTTGCGATCGGGTCTTCAGCGACCAGGCGACGTTCTGCAACACGACGTGCAACGGAACCACCGAGGCGTGCCTCGACACATGCACCAAGGCTGCCGCGGCCCGCAATTGCGGGTACGTCTGCGGTACCACCGCCACCACGTGCATCGAGCAGTGCACCGCGGCGGGCCGAACCAATTGCCCGTTGATCTGCAAGGCCGACCCGCCGACGTCGTGATCCGGCCCACCGCCGGCGATCGCATCCCGCTCCGCTCCCGGCTTCACGTTTCCGCCGGCCCCGTGCGACGATCGGGAATCGATCGGCCACCCCGCCGTTTTCGGGTTCCTGGCGGTCGTCCTCCGGAGGTGCCATGACCCGACGAAACCTCGTGCAGTCCCTGGTGCTGGCCGCCGCGTTCACCCTGATCCCGCTGGGCCCGGGGCCGTTCGCCCAGGCGCCCGCAGCGCCCCCGGCCGCGGGAACGTCCGAGCCTTCGCGGGGCCCGGACAGCAAGGACCTCTTCGAGTCGATCCACGTGGTGGTGGGACCCTCGGCCCGCGCCCTGGACCCGATCGCCGTGTCGCCGTTCGCCTGCATCGACGGCGCCCAGGGTTCCTGCAAGGAAATCGACGAAGTCCTGGCGAAGGACCTGACGCTGTCGGGCTTCTTCAAGGTGCTGGACAAGGCGGCCTTCCTGGGCGATCCGGCCGCTGCCGACCCGGCGTCCCCCCGGTGGGACGACTGGTTCAATGTCGGGGCGAAGTACCTGGTGACGGTGGCCGTGTCGAAGGGCGCGTCGGGGATCGACCTGCGCTTCAGGTTGGCCTCGGTGGGTGACCACAAGGCCATCACGGTCAAGGGTTCGACGGCGACGAACGTGGCACCCAGCCACGTCCGCCGGACGGTCCACACCTTCGTGAACGGCATCATCGAGGCCATCACCGGGAAGCCGGGCATCTTCGGTTCCCAGGTGCTGCTGTCGTTGAAGCTCCCCGGGTTCGAACGCGCGATCCAGGCGATGGACATGGACGGCAGCGGACGGCGGACGATCATCGACAACAAGTCGTCGAACATGTTCCCCCGGTGGGCCCCGGGCGGCGGCGTGCTGTACACGTCCTTCCTGTCGGGTCTTCCCCAGGTGTACGTGGACGACCGGCGGATCACGCACGACGAGCACCAGTACCGCAGCGCGGCCTTTTCGCCCGACGGGTCGCGGATCGTGGCGTCCGTGGACATGGACGGCCAGTCGGACCTGGTGCTGCTGGACCCGAAGACCGGCGCCATCACGAAGCGCCTCACCGAAACCGACTGGGACGAGGTCACGCCCTCCTGGTCCCCGGACGGGCGGTCGATCGCCTACTGCTCGAACAAGACCGGGCGCCCCCAGATCTACCTGATGAACGCGGACGGCACCGGCGAGCGCCGCCTGACCATGCGCGGCTCGTACAACACGTCGCCGCGGTTCGGTCCCACCGGCCTGGTGGCGTTCGCGGGCATGGACGACTTCGTGTCGGACCTGTTCACCGTCGACATGTCGGGGAACATCAACCGGTTGACCCAGCAGCAGGGCAGCAACAAGGACCCGGCGTGGTCCCCCGACGGTCGCTGGCTGGTGTTCCTGTCGGATCGCGCCGGCGCCTGGCGCGTGTTCCTGATGACCGAGGACGGCCGCTACCAGTTCCCGGTGACCGGCAAGGGCGAGCCCTGGGGAACCCCCGACTGGCGGTAGCGTTCCCGGTACCTGCCACTTCGTACCCGTACCCGAACCCGAGCCCGTACCCGCTCCTGCTCCCGATCTCCTCCTGGGCCTTGTCCCGATCGCCCCGTCCATCCTATGCTTCACCCGGATCCAGGACAGGGCAGGCGGTGGACGAAGTGCCGACTCCGAAGGATGACAACGGGCCCGCGCCGGCGTCCGCTGCGCCCCCGGCCCGCGCATCGTCCATCGTGCGCGTCCTCCGCTCCGCGGCAAGCGCCCTCGGGACCGCCGCCCGGACGGCCGCCGAGGCGCTCCGGATCTACGTGGACGCCCGCGGACTGGACCACGCGGCCTCGATCTCGTTCTTCGGCCTCCTTTCACTGGCGCCGTTCGTCATCCTGCTGGTTTCGGCCGCCGGCTACCTGGCCATGATCCTGGGCCCGGAGGCCGCGCAGGTGGACTGGCTCGCCGGACAGGTCACCGACGCCCTGCGCTCCTTCACGCCGGTGGAAGGCGAAAAGGTCCGCGAGGTGGTGGCCGCCCTGGTCGCCCGCCGCACCTCCTTCGGGATCATCGGCGGCGTGGTGCTGCTCTTCGGCGCCTCGATGGCCTTCGGGGCCCTCGAACACGCCATCGCGGACATCTTCGGCCTGGCCCGGCGACGGAAGTTCCTGGTGTCGCGCGCCCTGTTTTCGGCGCTGCTGGTCGCCTCGGGCGTCGCCGTCTTCACCCTGCACCAGGGGATGACGATGGCCGACTCGATGCTGCTGGCCTGGCGAGGCGCCACGCTCGACGAACTGCTTCGCGAGAGCGCCGTCCTGGACGCCCTCCTGACCTACCTTCCCGTGCCGCTGGGATTCCTCGCCGCCCTGTACCTCCCCGGCCTCGTGCGTATCCGCCTTGCCGCGGCGCTGGCGGGCGCGGGGGTCTTCTTCGTGCTCTGGGAAGTCGCCCGGGAGGCCTTCGAGTTCTACGTCACCCGCATCGCCTCCTTCGGCGTCCTCTACGGGTCCGTGGCGGCACCGCTGCTGGTCATCCTGTGGACCTTCTATTCGGCCAATATCTTCCTGTACGCCGCCGCGGTCAGCGCCTCCATCCAGGCCCGCCACAACAAAGCGCTTGCTTCCGGGACACCCAGGGAATAAACTTCCCCGACCCGTTCTTTGGGTAGGGTGTCTCTTTAACGAGGGTTGGACAATGAAGATCCGGTCGATGCTGGTGGCCACGGTCGCGATGCTCGCGGTTGTCGGCTGCAAGGAGCAGGCGGGAACGGACGCCGCCGGCAAGGCGGGCGCCGAGCCCAAGGAAAAAGTCGAATTCACGATGCACGTCATGGCCCAGTGCCCCTTCGGCGTGCAGGTTGAAAACGGCTTCAAGCCGGTGCTGGACAAGCTCGGCAAGGCGGTGGACTTCAAGGTCTACTTCATCGGCGACGAAGCCGCGCCCGGCCAGCTGACCTCCATGCACGGCGACAACGAAATCAAGGGCGACCTGCTTCAGGTCTGTACCATGAAGAACGCGCCCGACAAGTGGATGGACGTCATCATCTGCATGAACAAGAACGCGCGCGACATCCCGACCAACTTCGACGCCTGCGCGACCGAGGTCAAGGTCGACGGCGCGAAGATCCATGCGTGCGCTGACGGCGACGAAGGCAAGGCCCTGCTGTCCGCCTCGTTCAAGGTCTCGAAGGACAAGGGCGCCCGCGGCTCGCCGACGATGTTCCTGGCCGGCGCCAAGTACGAGGGCGGCCGGACGGAAAACGACTTCGTCCGCGCGATTTGCGGCCAGTTCAAGACCGCGAAGCCGGAAGTCTGCAAGAACATCCCCGAGCCCAAGAAGATCCCCTTGACGGTCCTGTCCGATGCGCGCTGCAAGGACTGCTTCCCGGACCGCATCCTGGGCCAGCTGAAGAACATGTTCCCCGGCCTGGAAGCCAAGACGGTCGACTACGGCACGCCGGAAGGCAAGGCGCTGTACGACGGCCTGAAGGACAAGGGCGCCAAGCTGCTGCCCGCGTTCCTGTTCGCCCCGATCGTTGCCGAGGATCCCGGCTTCCAGCAGGTCCAGCGCTTCGTCGCCGACGCCGGCGAGTACAAGCTGCTGCAGATCGGCGCGAAGTTCGACCCGACCGCCGAGATCTGCGACAACCAGATCGACGACGACGGCAATGGCAAGATCGACTGCGCCGACGACGCCTGCAAGGGCAAGGTCGTCTGCCGCGAAGCGAAGGCGAAGCAGCTGGACGTGTTCGTCATGGCCCAGTGCCCCTTCGGCGTGAAGGCCCTGAACGCCATGAAGGAAGTCCTGGACGCCTTCAAGGACGACTCGATCGCCTTCAACATCAACTACATCGCCGACGAGCTGCCTGACGGGTCGTTCAAGTCGCTGCACGGCCAGGGCGAAGTCGACGAGGACATCCGCGAGCTGTGCGCGGCGAAGTACTTCCCGAAGGACTACAAGTACATGGAATACATCCTCTGCCGCAACGAGGACATCAAGGCGGCCGATTGGCAGAAGTGCGCGAAGGGCGGCATCGACGCGAAGGTCATCGACAAGTGCGCCTCGGGCGACGAGGGCAAGAAGCTGCTCGCGGACGACCTGAAGGCCGCGAAGGACCTGGGCATCGGCGCGTCCCCGACGTGGCTGGCCAACAACAAGTACCAGTTCTCGGGCATCGCCCCCTGTCTCTTATACACATCTCCAAG
>Ga0118677_10012936_pt1 | contig 12129 bp, 8 predicted proteins | sample AliMusrvi5mmetaG_FD_86154 | JGI IMG/M metagenome (GOLD analysis project Ga0118677, IMG submission 86154)
ATCATGGACATTGCGGGCCATGTGAGCCACCAGATGCTCGCGCGCTACAGCCACATCCGGATGGAGGCGAAGCGGGCGGCACTGGACGGGTTGGCGCGGCGGCGCGCGCCCAAGGCTGCGAGTGGGGAGTTGTCCGGCGCGTCACGGGCGGACGTGGCGTCGGCGCACGCGATGCAATAGAGAATGCTGCGGCGAAAAACGTTACGCCCAAGAAGCCCGGACTGCGAACATAGACGGTCCGGGCTTCTTGAGATGTGCGGGTCGGCAGAACCCTCTTAGTTCACCACTGGCACAACAGCCGCGATCTCGTTGTTGGCACAGTAGCGCACGCCCGCTCTGTTACCTCACTACCCCATTCATAATCACCTAGAAGACGAGCGGCTCTCAACCCGCACCGAGTTTGGCCTTGATTGCTGCCCGGTTCTTGAAACACATTGCGAACACGTGCTCGACCTCGCCCATGCGGAAAAACCGCAGGTTATAGATAACTATCAGGACGAGCACACACTCGACAGCAGCTAGAAAAGCCATTTGGGCAGTTGGGCCATGAGTCCAAAGAGCTGAGATCACAACGGCTGGTAAGAGCATTGAGATGCACATTATGAGCGCGTAGCACATGTGAGCGGCGAGGCGCACAGACACTTCCAAGAGGTAGGCCTCCCGAGCCGCACTCCGGTCGACCGACGCTAGAAGGACCTTCCAAAACTCAAACGTGAACACAGTGACGGTTTGGATGAACGGTTTGCCAGGAGCCCATGTGGTTTCGAAGAACTCCAGTGCTTCCATCGGTAGATGCTCCCTGACGCGATCATGCATGAGTATGGGATAGGGAAACCTCTCAGCCAAGACCTCCTCTCTAGGGCGAAGGCCGCTCCCCGTCTTGCCCTCCTTCCCGGATTCATCCATGCGGTGGAAGGAGCGGCCGGAGGCAAAACGCAAGACAAATCGCACAGACCATCCGTCTGCGAGCCCTGTCCGAAGCATTCTGAGCGCTAAACCGACCAGGTATCCTGCGGGCACGGCAATCGTGATAATCGTCGCCGGGGACAGTGAGATTGAGCCGATGGCCGCTCGAGCAGATTGATCGGCTATGGAATAGGCGACTAACCACGCATGCAGAAGGACGAATACACCCGGCAAGAGGAGGTCAAAGAAGCCACGAATCTCACCGACGGAAGAGATGGATGAAAGTTTCTCGGTCGACACCACGCTACTCCATTAGCCTGAAGATCATATCCACTATCCTGCTAAAGCCGCTCAGTGGTAGAGCCAACATGAAGCCGTCGACAACCTGTCGCACAGCTTCAATAATGATGAGAACGGGTCGCAGGCCGTTCCTATATCCAAGCCTAAGCATGGACAAGTTCTAGGAAGGACAGTAGTGCCCTCATTGGTTCTCCACGCCCAACACCCCCAGGGACAGGACTTTCCGTTTGGGGATGTGTACGTCAGCTCAGGCTGACTCAACTGCCATCAAAGGGTGTTCCCTTCACCCGAATGCGAGCTCCGGCACGAAATAAACCCAGGCTGCGAACGAAAACAGGCCGGGCCAATTGTGGTATGCGGGCCGGCAGAACTCTCCCTACTTCACCACCGGAACAACAGCCGCAATCTCGTGGTTCGCGCCGGCTCGCACGCCGAGGGCACCGATGCCGCCGGAGCCAGGGCCGTCGAACTCGACGGTTCCGCGTATGCCCGCCGCTGCTGGGTAGTCGGCGGCCAGCATGAAGGACTTGTGTCCCTGCGTCGGTACCGCGGTCGTGGTGGTCAGGATTAGGTTGCCACTGTCGTCCCGAATGGTGACGCCCACTGTGCCGTTCACCGTGCTTGTGTTGGCAATCGCGATGCCAGTCACATAGCCGTCGGTGTGGTCGAACGGTATTAGTAACGTGTTGGCGCTCGCGCTTTGCAGCGGCAGGAAGACCTCGCGGAATCCGTTGCTGGTGCTCAGCCGGTAGTTGTCGTAGCCCGACACCGCCCCGGTGGTGAGTACCTGCACCCAGCCATCCTGCTCGGTTGAAGCCGTCGAGGCCGTATCGATCACCAGCGTCGCCCCAGCCGCCAGAGTCCGCTCGAGAGTGGATGCGAGCAACGGCGCGGTGCCAGACGTCTGCGGCAGATTCAGTGGAAGCGCGACAAGCGTGCCTGTGTCCGTCATGAAGTTCAACCGGGCCGTGATTGGGGATAGCCCGGAGTTGATGAGGATCAGTCTGGTGTTCCAACCCGCACCTGAGGCGAAGTGGGGGAACAGCGACGTTGAGGTGAATGAGGCGGAGCCGACCTGCTCGATGGTAAATGTCGCGCCAGCGATGGTAAATGTTCCCGTGCGTTCCGCGCCGGTGTTGGCGGACACCTGGAAGGTCGCGCTGCCTGTGCCCGTGCCTGATGTGGAACCAGTCAGCGTCACCCAGGAGAGAGCGTTCGTCTCCGACCACACGCAGCCGCTCTGCGTCGTGACCGTGATGGTGCCGGTACCGCCGGCCGCGGGGAAGGACTGATCGGTCGGGCTGATCGCATAGGTGCAGGAGCCGGGACCTCCACTTCCGGGGGGCAATGACCCGCCGGCCGGAACAAGAACGCGTATCCGATTGTTGACTAGATCGGCAAGGAAGACGTTTCCACCGGAATCGACCGACACGCCAGTCTCAAAGCCGAGAAGGGCGGTTGAGCCGAGAATGTTATCGCCGTTGTATCCGCACGTGCCGACGCCTCCTACTGTAGTGATCGATCCACCCGAGACTTTGCGAATACGGCAATTGACTGAATCCGCAATAAAGACATTTCCGAGCGAGTCTACTGCTACGCCAAGAGCCGCTTCCATCTGAGCAGTGGTGGCGAGGATGTTGTCGCCGTTGTAGCCAAACGTACCAGTTCCTGCGATTGTACTAATTACTCCGTTGGACACCTTCCGGATACGTGCATTTCCGGAGTCCCCGATATAGAGGCTCCCCACAGAATCCACGGCCAGCCCTTCCACCCAATATAGAAGATTCAATTGAGCGGTAGTGGCGAGTATGTTGTCGCCGTTGTAACCAGCTGTGCCAGTACCAGCGACAGTGGTGATGACCCCGTTGGATATCTTGCGAATACGGGCATTATTCTGATCAGCAATATAAATGTTGCCAGCAGCGTCTGCCGCCACACTGAGTGGCATGTTTAGCTCAGCCTGAGTGGCCGCGATATTATCACCGTTGTAACCCCCTAGCCCGGTACCAGCGACACTGGTGATAACTCCGTTGGACACCTTACGAATTCTATTATTTAGCGAATCCGCTATATACACATTTCCTGAGGAGTCTACCGTGACTCCAGTTGGAGATGCCAGTTGCGCAGATGCGGCTCCGATATTATCGCCATTATATCCAGACTCTCCATTACCCTCGATAGTAGTGATTATACCCTTGGTTACTTTGCGAACGCGGTTGTTCAAGTCCGCAATATAAAGATTGCCAGCGGAGTCCACGGCTACGCTGACCGGCTGCTTTAGCTCAGCCTGAGTTGCCGCGATGTTGTCGCCGTTGTATCCGGCTGTGCCGGAGCCGGCGACAGTGCTAATCACGCCATTAGAGATCTTACGGACTCGGTTGTCGCCGGAATCAGCGATGTAGATGTTGCCGGTCGAGTCCACCGCAACCCCGTAAGGGTTGGCCAACTGAGCGGTTGTGGCGGAGATGTTGTCGCCGTTATAACCGTACGCCGCGGTGCCTGCCACCGTCGTGATGATTCCCCCTAGGACGCTCCTTACGCGAGCGTTGTTGGTGTCCGCAATTTAGAGAATACCTGCGGAATCCACTGCGACCCCGCTAGGCATATTCAGTTGGGCATTAGTGGCGATAATATTGTCACCGTTATATCCGTTGGTTCCGGTACCTGCTACGGTCTTGATAACGCCATTGGAAACCATTCGGATGCGCTGGTTGCCGGAGTCCGCGAGGTAGATGTTGCCGGCCGAGTCCACAGCAACCCCGGAGGGGAAGCTTAACTGAGCGGCGGTGGCGGAGATGTTGTCTCCGTTGTAACCGTACGTCCCAGTTCCCGCAACAGTGGTAATCACCCCGTTGGAAACCTTTCGGACGCGTTGGTTGGTTGAGTCCGCGATAAGAAGGTCGCCTGCGGAGTCCACAGTGACGCCACTCGGTCCGCATAATTGGGCCGCAGTAGCGGCCATGTTATCGCCGTTATAACCGCATGCGCCCGTCCCGGCCACTCGGGTTAGCAGTCCCGTCGTGGCATCCAAGCGCACTACGATGTTCTGGACTTGGGCGGCCACGAAGATGCGCCCCGCCGAATCCACCGCAACAGAGTTAGGCCCGTAGAGGCTGGCGAAAATCGCAGGTGAATTGTCGGGCGGCAGTGCGCCACCGGCAAACGTGTAGATGGTGTAGTTCTGGCCGTAAGATTGGCCACCGAGGGAGAAAAAGCACGCTGATAGGAGACTGACGACTGCCCATTTCTTCATTACTTGCCTCACTGTCCTGAATTCAATTCCTGCCTGAAATACTGTCCGGCACGCCTATTGGCCGCACTGGCGGAAACGACACAAGAGGTTGGTCTCACTTTGCTACTTCACTATTGGCGCGACTGCTGCGATCTCGTGGTTTGCGCCGTATCGTACTCCGAGTGCGCCGATGCCACCGGAGCCGGGGCCATCCAACTCGATAGTTCCGCGTATGCCGGCGGCCGCAGGATAGTTGCCTGCCAGATCGAAGGAAGCGTGTCCCTGGATCGGAACTTGAACCGTAGTGGTCAGGATCAGGTTGCCGAGGTCATCCCGAATGGTCACGCCGATGGAGCTGCTCGCCGTGCTGGAGTTGGCGACGGCGACGCCAGTACCGTAGCCGGCGGTGTGATCGAACGGCAGTAGTAAGGTGTTTGCGCTCGCGCTCTGCAGCGGCAGGAAGACCTCCCTGAAGCCGTTGTCGGTGCTGAGCCGGAAGTTGTCGTAACCGGTCACGGTCCCCGTGGAGAGGACCTGCACCCACCCGTTCTGGGAGAGCGGATCGGCTGAGGCAGTGTCGACGACTAAGGTTGCTCCAGCAGCGATAGCACGCTCCAGAGTGGATGCGAGAAGCGGCGCTGTTCCGGACGTTTGCGGCAAGTTCAGAGGAAGGTCGATGGGTGTTCCGGCGTCCGCGAAGAAGTTCAGCCGCGCCGTGATGGGAGACTGACCAGTGTTGATCAGGACCAGCCGCGTATTCCAACTGCCGCCCGAGGCGAAGTGGGGAAACAGCGCAGTTGATGTGAATTGCGACGTGCCAGCGGCGACCTGCTCCACTGTGAACGTTGCCCCGGCGATCATAAACGTGCCTGTGCGATCAGCGCCTGTGTTGGCAGCCACCTTGAAGGTAGCACTGCCAGTACCTGAGCTCGACGCGGGGACGGTGAGGGTCACCCAGGAAAGAGAGTTCGTTTCCGACCAGGCGCAACCCGCCTGCGTCGTGACAGCAATGGTCCCCGTGCCGCCGGTCGCGGGAAAGGACTGATCGGTCGGGGTGATGGCGTAAGTGCACCCTGAGACGAGGCCGGAACCAGCCTGGGTTACTGCAAAGGTCTGCCCGGCAACGCTGAATGTGCCCGATTGAGCAGAGCCCGCATTGGCTCCTACCTGGAAGGTTACCGTGCCGGAGCCCGCGCCAAACGATGGACTTGTTAGGGCCGCCCAAGTTGGAGAGAGCGTCACCGACCATGCGCAGTTGCTTTGTGTCGTGACGGTGATAGTCCCAGATCCTCCCGTATCGGGGAAGGACTGACTGGTCGCGCTGAGCGAGTACGTGCAGGGCACCGCTTGGGACGAGAAAGGAAGTACCCACACATGAGCGGAATCTCCGGATGAAACCTGACCAATGAGGATCAATCGCTGGCTAGCGGTATCAAAAACCGCGATCTTACTATAGACGAGTAGCGGGCCCGGAGGCGCTCCGCTCGGCGAAAGTTGTGTCCAAACCGGGGTACCGCCGAGCCCATTTGCGTTGGTGAGTTCCCAGAGGTCGCCAATGGGCGCGTTGGTTTGCGCGATTTGGTCCCAGATTAGCCCGCCAAACACAAACATTCTGTTGTTTGTCGAGTCGTAAACAGTCGAAGGATAGGACCTCGGGCTGGGTAGGTTGCCTGAAGGGGAGAGGGGCGTCCACCGAGGCGTTCCGCCAAGACCATTGGCATTCGAGAGAACCCACGTATCGTTGTAGTCGCTCTCGGAATAGGGGCAGCAAGTTCGGATCAGTTCCGCGCCGGCGAAGATAGTCATACGATTGTTGGCTTCATCGTAGACCGCCGAGTGGGCGTCTCGTATGCCCGGCAGGTTTCCTACGGGCGAAATCAAGTTCCAAGTCGATGGACTTAAGGCCCCGTTGGCGTTGGACAATATGCGCGTATCGTTTTGGTCGTTACCGTAGAACGCCAAATTTCCGCCAAAGGCGATCATCCCGCCGCTTTGAGGATCGTAAACGGCGCTATGGTCAGCTCGTGCCTCCGAATTCGTAACGCTTATGTGAGACCACTCCGGAGTCCCCCCGAGACCATTGGCGTTGCTCAACACATACACGTCGGACAAAGCGGGAGAACAGGTCGCGAAGCAACCGCCGTAGATGATTAGCCGATTAAGCGAAGCGTCATATACAGCCGAAGCCTGGGCATTGCTAATGGGTGGCGTTCCCTGAGGATTCAATTGCGCCCAAACTGGCACCCCCCCTAGGCCATTGGCATTGGTTAGGACCCAAACCTGATTCGAAGTGCGTGGATCGACAGCAGGATTGCCTTGGAAATATGTGATTAGACGATTGTTCTTGGGATCATACCCCCCGCCACTCCATTCCACGGGCGGGGTAGCGCCAGCTGGCGTGATTTCTAACCAGTTTTGAGCTGGCGACTGCGATGTACACTTCCCCGTGCCTCCTGCATTGTAGATTCCCTGGATTTCTGCGGCTGTCAGAGCGCGATTGTAGACTGAAACTTCGTCAATCGATCCTGCGAAGTTAACGGGGGGGACTGTGACTTCCACGCCATCGAGATGCCCGATGTATAGCGCATTACTGTTATCTGTCTGCCACATAGGCTCGACGCGGGTGTTTTCCAGAACTCCATCAACCCAGATTTCCCGCGCACCGTTCGCCCTCCGAAGACCGACGACGTGATGCCACCGACTGTCGGCCACCACAGACTTAGAACGAACGGATTGTTTGGGAAAGCTACTGCCCGGATCGCCGAATCCACACGAAGGTGTTTCACAGTCCGTCGCCTGAAACTCAACTTTGTTAGTGTAGGTGATTCGCAGAAAATAGCCTTGAGCTGGGTAGACAGGGTTGTCCTTTCCTAAAATGACTTTCGAGGAACCGTAGGGGCCGTCGAAAGGAGGTGCCTGGACCCAAGCTTCCACGGTCATCTCCCCGACGCCGAAGTTCAATCTTGGGTTGTCAGGAACCTTAACCAGCGCTGTCGACCCATTGAGGCTGAACGCCTGTCCAACCATGCCAGGTGCGTACGTCGCGCCACCAAGTGGCATGCCGTCATTGTGGCCAATGATGTCTTCCGCGTGCCCTTCTCCCGGCCACCATCCGACGAGGCCGGACAGTGGTGGCGCGCATACTGGCGCCTGGGCATTCGCCGCAGCGCCGTAGTAGGTGCTGATGGCGGCGAACATCAAGAAGTGCATCTTCCACAATTGTCGGCTCATAAGGCTATACGACTCCTCTAGGATTGCGAACTTTTCATGGGCGGCCTGGAATCACGACCATGGTTTCCGGGATGGTTCTGTTGGTACTCGGGTGTACTAAATTCAAAATCTTCGGGGCTGCTTATCCTATTTCGGATTTCGGCGCTCTCGAACCAACGGACATTCCATCCCGGAGAGGAGTCCACCTCTCCTCGATCATCCGACGCGGCTCTTCGACTTAAGGCACGTAGTAGAATTGGTAACCTCGACACCGGGATACGCCGATGTTAGTTCGGCGATGGCACAATCAGGCATAAAAGTTTTATGAATATTTTCTAAAGCCACTATGGGCAGCAACTTACGGCACCTGTACGAATTCGGTCACTTTAAGCTAAGTGAAATGGAGGGGTTGATCTCAAAGGAGGGGCATGTCGTCCCGCTCACGCCGAAGGCACTCGATTTGCTGCTCGCACTCTTGAAAGGCCACGGGCGCGTCCTGACCAAGCAGGAGCTGCTTGATACGGTCTGGCCGGGAATCGTAGTGGATGACAACAATTTGCCGACTCAGATCGCGACTTTGCGCAAGGCGATCGGCCCCGGTTACGTTGAGACGGTGTCCAGGCGAGGGTATCGATTCGCTGCTGAGGTGAGGGAGAAATGGGAAGATCTCGCATCCCCCTCAAGGCCACCAGAGGATGCGCCCGCGAATTTCCAAACACTGCTCAAGATCACGGACTTGGTTGAAGTTGCCTCGCACCCGGGTAGAATTGCTGGCCGACCGTTTGTTTGGGCACTACTGGCCGGAACAGCTCTTGCGGTGCTTGCCATGATTGGACTGGCCTTTCGGCATCACGGCGGTGCCAGGCAGCCGCTCGCGCGCACAGCAATTGGACGGTTTCTAGCTAGGGCGACCTCCGAGGGCGGCAGTTTTCGTGAAATCAAGCTCGACCACGTACCATCCGAACTGCTCATCACTCCCGACGGCAAGAAGCTCTATGCGTTCGAATACTATTCGCGGCTGATAACTGTGCTGGATTGCTCTAGCCTCAAGGTGAAGAGCATCATCACCCTCCCGTCGACCCCACAATCGGCCTTCATGACTCGCGACGGCAAGCGGATTTATGTTGGATTGCTCGTGGATGGAGTCATGGTGGTGGACAGTGAGCACGACCGGGTTCTGGACCGGCGCCTGCCTACCGGTGGCACCGTGTTCGGTTTGGCGGTCACACCCGATGAACAGAAGCTGTTCTTGGCCATGGGGTCCGCTGGACTAAAGCGACTCTCGCTCGGCACGGGCAAGAGCAGGCTGCTCTCCGAGGTTGCTTGCCCAGTATCCGTCGGAATACATCCGGATGGAAATGAACTGTATGTAAGCTATCAGTGCGGCGGACCCGGCGGCCGGAGCGGACATGATGCCGTCGAGATTTACGACGTGAATTCGGAAAAGACGCTGGCCACCGTCAACGGACCTCCGATGGTAGGTGGAGTTGTGTCCTTCGCCCCCGATACTCCATACGTTTTGTTGCCGGGGAGAGATGCATGCCTGGCACCCAAGTACGATCACGTCGGTTGTCTTTCAGTTCCAAGCACTGTGTATCACTTGCTGAATTCCGCCGATCACAAAGTCGCTAAGACGCTCACGATGCCATGGGAGGAGATGATGGGGGTGTTCGCGCCAGCCGGCCGGAGAATCGTCTTCTCGGACAAGTTCGTTTCCGTGGTGGATCCGCTGAGAGATACATTATTGGAGCGGTATTCGCGTGTTGGTGAACGTTATGGAAGGGCTGCATTCGCCCCGATGGGAAACCGTATGTTCATCCCCGTCTCCCCAACGGGCCTTTTGGTACTGGATACGCTGGATCAAAGATGCTTACCGCCGGCGCAGGGCCTATTCAACCTCTATTCAGGCGATGGGACGCTGGATGACGAACGTCAGGCCCAGCCGCTGGTTTCGGAGGGTGGTATCGAATTCGCACCGGGTTTGATAGGCCAGGCGTTCCGCTTCAACGGCAAGGATGGTCCGTTGCGCGCTCGGTATTGGGGAGCTTGCGGAGGCTGCGACGCCTCTTGGAGCGAGTCGCTTTATGTCAAGTTCGCCGGGCTTGAGGGCGAGATGACCATTCTTGAACGCGGACACTACGAACGGGATCCAGAGCACCGGCTACTCAAGTCAGGAAACAACCGAATCACTCTTGAAACTGGCGACCGCCTTACGCCGGGACCCTCCATTTCTTCGTCAGGGCCTATCAGCGCGGGAAAATGGCACCACCTGGCGGTTGTTACACAAGGTGGCGAACTGCGCCTGTACATCGATGGGAACATGACAGGGCGGGTTAAGTTGCCCCCCATCGGCACATTTGATGCCAGCAAGGTTCCAGGCGGCGCGTATGTTGGTGCGACCCACAAAGGAACCAACTTCCTGAATGGCCTAGTCGACGAGCTTGCGTTCTACAACCGCGCGTTGAGCCCCGCGGAGATCAAAGCGGCGTACGAGTTGACTTTGCACGGACCCTGCTCTCCCAGCCAGACACAGTAACCGTCCGATCCAGGCAGCTTACGATCAGACATTGGAATCTAGAGGTTGAAAGAGTAGAAAACTCGCCATCCGAAAGCCACGCCGTTCCGAAGACGACTCCTCCGGAATAGGTGATTTCCCGTTGGCTGACCTGAAGAATAGACGCGAGGATGGCATAGGGCTAAGTCTCTTATTTGCAGTCCGAAGCTGCGACCTGGTGCTGCGATTGAGGCACCGGGAATTGCCCGCGAAACAGACCCTTTCCTGGTCGCATTAATTGCACACGATAAAACGGCTACTTTCCGCGCGCACTCGAAAAAATGCCACCTAAGTCTTTTGGTTGCAACACGAGGCGACGCGTATTCGATGCCGACCTCGCCTCCTGTTAACCGAAGGGTTGTAGGTTCGAGTCCTACCTGAGGAGCCATCGCTAAGTCCTTTATTTTCAAATACTTACAGTTTTAGCCACCTCGCCCCGTCGGCACTTTTCCGCCCATTTTTCGCCACTTGTAGAACGCGTGTATTCCGCGCATTTCCCCGCATTTCCCCTGGTGCCTAAATTCGAGTCACACCAAATCCACACCAAAATTTGGTCGTGGGGTGGCGGAGCCCCCAGTTCGGTCGGCGTGCACTCGGTCGCCTCCAGCGGACCAGGCACCCGGAACGCGGTTCGGCAACCGCGGTTGTCCGGCAGCCAATCAAGGTGCTTCGATGGCCGCATTCTGAATGTCGCGGAGCACCTTCCCTGACTCTGTTCTCCAGGCAGTTCGACCGTTCACTTCATTGCCGCAGACGACCTTCGCCGCCGTTGAAGGAGAGTTAAACGCGTAATCCTGTGTGAACTGTAGATGATCACCGGCGTCCATCAACACTCCGAGCTCAACCAACTGATCTCGGAGTTTCACGCTCCCCTGCCTCAAAGCTCTGCCAACATCTTTGGCCGCGGCAGATTGCGCGCGCACGAGGAAACCCTCCGGGGATTCCACCCCGAACGCCTGCCCATGTTTGAAGTTCAAGCAGTACTCGATTGCCCCTGGAGGCGCAGCGACAGGCGTTTGAAACAGGTTCACTCCGGCGACAGGGTAGATCTGTAGCATGTGTGAGAGGAATCCTTCCATCTCCGCATGCTCCATCTCTGACAGACTCGGCTCCGCCGGAACGTTGCCGTTTTCCAACTTGCAACGATTAGCTTTCTTGGCAAGTTGAACAAGTCGAGACTCAAGAAACTGGACGTGCGCCTTGTTGAGCTGCTGGTCCTTGCTAACGAAAAAGACGGCTGTGTCCCACCACTCCTTCTGCTTATAGTGGTTTACGAGCCGCTCGATAATCGGATCAGCCTCACCAATGTAAGCCTTCGGCATTTCGTCTTCAGCTACACCGAGCAACACGTACACGCCGGCCCGAGATGCCTCAGGACGCGACTTGAGCTTGGCGAAGCTCCCATGGGGGCAGATAACTGCCTGGCCAACCCAATTTGAGCGTTCAATGATGCGGATTCCTTCCGGCGCCCCTTCGGGAAGGAACATCCGAATCACAAACGGGGGATTGCCGGAATTCACGTTGTAACCTCTCGAATGATCATAGTCCCTATCAGCATTTGGGCACTTGCGCTTATCGAGACGCGGAGGACGAGTCGGGAAGAATCGGAGCGAATAGCAACCCAACAAGACGAGCGAGTATTCGAATCTATCGGCGATTGTCCTGGCTCCACATTTGTCGCCACGCTGCATCTTGCGAAAGCCGCCAGAGAGTCCTCATCAAGTCGCACCGAGGCGTAGAATGCAGGAATGCGATTCCAGAAGTCGATCCGGATCGCGCCAGGCTTTCGTATCAACTTGAGCAAGTCGGGCGTCGGGGTGAGCGTGGGACCGAAGGGCCTGAAAGTGGGTGTAGATGCGAAAGGCCGCCGCTACTCCAGCGTCGGTATCCCCGGCACGGGCATCTCCCAGCGGAACTATTCAAAGCC